>JAEEGL011923255.1_pt1 | contig 11184 bp, 14 predicted proteins | sample 9134231 | NCBI WGS metagenome assembly JAEEGL01 (sample SAMN16246548, study PRJNA631951) | gut metagenome | biome: gut microbiome; feature: rumen; material: fiber-attached | host: Bos | place: Iran: Karaj | collected 2018-10
CCGGCTGGGACGATCCCCGGATGCCGACCCTCTGCGGCCTGCGCCGCCGCGGCTACACGCCGCAGTCCATCCGGAACTTCTGCGAGCGCATCGGCGTGGCGAAGAACCCCTCCACGGTGGAGTACGCCTTCCTGGAGCACTGCCTGCGGGAGGACCTGAACGAGACCGCCCAGCGGGTCATGGCGGTGCTGCACCCGGTGAAGCTGGTCATCACGAACTACCCCGAGGGCAAGACCGAGATCTTCGACGTGGAAAACAACCCCAACCGGCCCGAGGACGGCACGAGAGAGGTCAGCTTCAGCCGGGAGCTGTGGATCGAGGCCGAGGACTTCCTGGAGGCCCCCATCCCCAAGTATAAGCGGCTCTATCCCGGCAACGAGGTCCGGCTCAAGGGCGCGTATCTCGTGACCTGCACCGGCTGCAAAAAGAATCCGGACGGCAGCATTGCCGAGATCTATGCCGAGTACGACCCCGATTCCCGGGGCGGCAACCCCGCTGACGGACGGAAGGTCAAGGGCGCGACGATCCACTGGGTGGACGCCGAGACTGCCAAGGACGCCGAGGTCCGGCTCTACGACAACCTGTTCTCCGACGCCGAGCCCGACGCCGCGGACAAGGATTTCATCGAGTGCCTGAACCCGGACTCCCTGGAGATCCTCACCGGCTGCAAGGTGGAGGCCTCCCTGGCCGGCGTGGTGCCCCCCGGCCACTTCCAGTTCATGCGCCTGGGCTACTTCTGCCTGGACAGCAAGGACAGCCATGAGGGCCATCTGGTCTTCAACCGCAGCGTCAGTCTGAAGGACAGCTTCAAGCCCGGCGCATGACGCGCCCCCTGTTACGCTGACAAGACGAAAAACCCCGGAAGAGGTTCCATGCTTTGGAGCCTCCTCCGGGGTGTTTTTTTGCGATGACGGATAGCGGAAACGGGCGGGCGCACACTGTGCGCCACTACGGCGTGATTTCGACGTGTGCCGAGGGCCGGTTGACAGCCGTCCCCTACGTTTCGGAGCGGAGGAGCTGCTGTTTGGTGTACTGGAGGGTGTAGAGGCGGTAGTACCGGCCCTTCTTTGCCAGCAGCTCCTGGTGGGTGCCCTGTTCCTTGATCTCGCCGTGATCCAGGACGATGATGTTGTCGGAATGCTGGATGGTGGACAGACGGTGGGCCACCATCAGCATGGTGCCGATGTTCTTGATCCGTTCCAGAGAATCCTGGATCAGCAGCTCCGTCTCGGTGTCGATGTTGGCGGTGGCCTCGTCGAGAATGATGACCGAGGGCTTGTGCAGGATCGTCCGGGCGAAGCTCAGCAGCTGGCGCTGGCCGGCGGAGAAGTTGTTGCCCCGCTCCCGGACCGGCTCGTCCAGGCCCTTTTCCAGCCGGTTGATGAAGCTGTCCGCGTTGACGTAGCGGCAGGCCTCCATGACCTCCTCGTCCGAGACCCCCTCCATGCGCAGCAGCAGGTTGGAACGGATGTCGCCGGAGAAGAGGAAGACGTCCTGGAGCATCTGGCCGAAGTGACGGCGCAGAGAGGCGATCCGGATGGTCCTGATGTCCCGGCCGTCGATGAGGATCTGCCCCTTCTGGATGTCATAGTTGCGGCAAATCAGGCTGAGGATGGTGGTCTTGCCGGAGCCGGTGGCCCCCACGAAGGAGACCGTCTGCCCGGGCAGGACGTGGAAGCTGACGCCCTTGAGCACCCACTCGTCGGGCTTGTAGGCAAACCACACGTCCTTAAACTCGATCTCGCCCCGGATCTCGTCCAGGTCCTCGGCCCCGGGCAGATCCACCACCTCGGGGACGATGTCCAGCACGGAGAAGATCTTTTCCGCCGCGGCAAAGGACCGCTGAAGCATGTCGAACTGCTCGGCCAGGGACTGGATGGGGTTGAAGAACTTGTTGAGGTACATGTAGAAGCTGACGATGACGCCGGAGGTAATGCTCTGGCCGAACCAGTGCAGATCCTGAATCTTCCCCTTGGCGCCGAAGTAGAACAGACAGAGCACCGACGAGACGTAGAGCATGTAGACCATGGGCCGAAAGATGCCGAAGACCAGCATCCGGGCCTGCTTGCCCTTCTTGAGGGTCCGGCTCTTTTTCTCGAAGTCCGCCATCTTCCGGTCCTCCCGGTTGAAGCTCTGGGTGATCTTGATGCCGGAGAGATTCTCGGAAAGGTAGGTGTTGATGGCTGTGGTGGCGTCGTTGACCCGGCGGTGGACCTTCCGGGAGAACTTCCGGAAGATCACCGTGAAGAGCACGATGAAGGGGACAAAGCAGAGCACGATCAGGGTCAGGGCATAGTTGAGCATCAGCATGGCCCCCACCACGCCCAGGATCACCAGCACATTCTTCGCCAGGGTCACCAGGATGTTGGTGAACATATAGGAGATGGAGTTGGGGTCGTTGCTGACCCGCGTCACCAGCTTGCCCACGGGGATCTTGCTGAGCTGGTCGTGGGAGAGGCTTTCGATGTGGGTGAAGACGTCCATCCGCATCTGGGAGAGGATCTTCTGGCCCACCTTCTGCAGCAGCATGGCCTGCAGATAGGTGCTGATCAGGCTTACCACCAGGATCCCGGCATAGATCGCCACATAGGTGAAGAGCCTGGACAGCAGGAACTTTTCCTTGATCAGCTCCTCGACCTTTCCCACCAGCAGCGGGGAGAGCACGTCGTAGGCGATGGAGACCAGCATCACCAGGAAGACCAGAACAAACTGGCCCTTGTAGGGTTTGGCGTAGCGCAGCAGCCGCCGGATGATCTCCCGGTCGCCCATGTTCCGCTCCCAGCCCATGGATTTTTTCTTGTCCTTTTCCAGCAGGAAGGCGATCAGGAAGACGAGAGAGAACACGCCGATGATGGCGCCCACCACCAGGATGGGAAGGTACTCACGCATGGCCGTTCCCCCCTTCCTCTTCCAGCTTCTGCAGGTCCACCATCTTCCGGTAGCCCGGGCAGGTCTCGTAGAGCTCGTCGTGGGTGCCCACGGCGGCAATCCGCCCGTCTTCCATGTAGAGCAGCTTGTCCATCTGCCGGATGGTGGAGATCCGGTGGGCGATCAGGATCGTGGTCTTGCCGCTGCGGGTCTTTCTGAGGTTTTCCAGGATGACCCGCTCGGTGCGGGTGTCCACGGCGGAGACCGAGTCGTCCAGGATCAGGATGGGCGCGTCCTTCATCAGGGCCCGGGCGATGGAGATGCGCTGCTTCTGGCCGCCGGAGACCGTGACGCCCCGCTCGCCCAGCATGGTGTCGTAGCCCTGCTGGAATTCCTCCACGTTGCCGGAGAGGTCGGCCAGAGCCGCCGCCCGCTCCACCTCGGCGCGGGTACAGTCGTCCACGGCAAAGGCGATGTTCTCGGCGATGGTCTCGGAGAAGAGATAGTTGTCCTGGGGCACATAGGCGCAGCCCGCCCGCAGGGATCGGATCGTCACGTCGTTGACGTCGTGACCGTCCACAAAGAGGGTCCCGTCCGGGACGTTGTAGGTCCGCAGGATCAGATCCACCAGGGTGGTCTTGCCGCAGCCTGTCTTTCCCACCAGGCCCACGTTTTCGCCGGCCTCGATGCGGAAGCTGACGTTTTGCAGCACGTCGAACTCCCCGCCCGGGTAGCGGAAGGTCAGATCCCGGAACTCGATCTCGCCCCGGATGGCTTCCAGGGGCTTTGCCCCGGGGGCGTCCACCACGTCGGGCTCGGCGTCCAGGAGCTCGCTGATGCGGTTGAGGGAGGCCTTGCCGCGGGAGGTCATGTCGATGAGCTCGGAGACAGCCATGACGGGCCAGATGACCGCGGTGAAGTAGCCGATGAACTCCACCAGCTGGCCGGCGTTGAAGACGCCCTTCCAGACCAGGTAGCCGCCGTAGCCCAGGATGATACACACGACGCTCTCCACAAAGGCCATCACCAGCACCCGCAGCAGGACCGCGGCCTTGGTGTGGTCGATGTTGGCCTTCTCGTTTTCCACGTTGAGCTTGCGGAAGGCCATGAGCTCCCTGCTCTCCTTGACGAAGGCCTTGATGACCGCGATGCCGGAGAAGCTCTCCTGGGAGAAGTCGGACAGGCGGGAGAAGGCCTCCTGCCGGGCCTCCCACTTTTTCATCATGGACTTGCCCACCACCGTGGCCGAAACCAGCAGAAGGGCCGTGGGGATCATGGAAAGGACGGTCAGCAGCCAGTTCATACGGAACATCTTGGTCAGGGACATCACCGCCAGCAGCACCGCGTCAAAGAACATCATGATGCCCCAGGCAAAGCACTCCGAGACCGTGTCCAGGTCGTTGGTGAACAGGCTCATGAGGCCGCCCACCTTGTGGACCTGATAGTAGTTCTGGCTCAGGCGCCGGGAATTGTCGAACATGCGGTTGCGCAGGCTCTCCTCCATGCGGAAGGCCGTGCCCAGGAACATGATCCGCCAGAGGAATCGGCAGGCCACCATGGCCAGAATCACGGCCAGCATGGGCACGCAGATCCTGTCCAGCAGAAAATCCATGTCGAAGGGGACCCGGACCCCGTCCACCAGCACCGAGCCGTCGTTGACGCCGTTGATGACCATTTGGTAGAGGTTCGGGATGATGAGCTGCAAATAGTCCACCGCCACCAGCGAGAGCAGACCGAAGAGCAGCCAATGCGCGTAGCGCAGATAGTACCGGTTGATGTGCCGGCCGAATATCATGGGAAATCACTCCTGATATCATTCTTTTGAAGATCCAGCACCAGTATAGATGGAACCGGGGAAAAAGTCAAGAGCCGCGGGAAAAGAGCAGCCACTGATGGGCCCGGACGCTGTAGCGGACCGTGATGATCAGCTCCCGCTCGTCGGTGCGGACCCGGCAGGTGAAGACGTAGGCCTCCACGCCCACATATTTGACCTCCCTGCACGAGAGGATCTCCAGCACCCTGGCCACCTGGACGCAGCCGTCCTCGTCGTGAAAGCGGAACCGGAGCGGCTGCATGCTGCCGTCCGCGCCGCAGATCGAGATCATTTCCACACTCTGGCCGGTTTCCATGCCGCCGCCTCCTCTCGTTTTCTTTGTTTTATTATATCAAACATTTGTTCGATATTCAAGAGGGCGGCGTAAAAAAGTCAATTGTCAACCATTTTTGGTATTAAGGTTGACATTTATGGAAGATCGTGGCATAATAATGCCGAAAGTGAGGCTGACCCGTTATGAAAAGTCACAATGTTCTGTTCGAGATGATGCTCTGCGCCCTGTTCGCGGCGATCCTGTGTATTTGCTCTCCCATCTCCGTTCCCGTGGGGCCGGTGCCCCTGACGCTGGGGGTGTTCGCCGTGATGCTCTGCGCGGTGACGCTTCCGCTGCGACCTGCGATGATCTCCATTGTCATATATCTGGTGCTGGGGCTGTTTTTGCCGGTATTCTCCGGCGGCAGAACAGGACTCACCGCCATGACCGGCGTAACCGGCGGCTATATTTGGTCCTACCTGTTGATGGTTCCGGTGATCCGGGTCTTTGCGGCAATACCGATGAAACGTCGGATTCTGCGATACGCCATGACCCTGTTGGGCTGCGTGTTGGCCATGGGGATCTGCTACCTGTTGGGTACCGTGCAGTTTGTCCTGATCTCCGGCAGCACGGCTGAGCATGCCCTGACGGTCTGCGTAATCCCCTTCCTGCTGCCGGATCTGATCAAGGCCCTGGCAGCGGCGGTGCTGGGGCTCGTCCTGCGGGGTCTTTTGGACCGGATGGGGCTCGGAATCTTCCCCGAAAAAACCGCCCGTACATCCTGAGGCACTGTCAAAAAGCTGAAAAGCCAAACGGCCTCGGAGGGAACGTCCCTGCGAATGGATGCGAAAAGCGGATCTGCATGGTCTTTGCAGATCCGCTTCGTTTTATTTCTTGTGGCTCCGACCCTGCAGGCCGCCGGGCCGGCCGGTGCTTCAGCGGTCGTCGCCGCTCAGCGCAGAGCGGATCTCCTGCAGGAAGGCCACATCCTCCGCGCTCAGGCGGGCGTTGCCGTGGATGGACTTTCCCGCCGCGTCGGTAACGGTGATGTCCATGACGGCGCCTTCGGAGAGATAGTGATCGCTGAGATAGCCCAAATAGCGCAGGAACTTTGGATGGCGCTCACAAAAGGCCTCCCAGTCCCGCTTCAGGCGCAGGAGCTTGGCGGGATTTTTCATGTTTCTTCCTCCCATTGTTTCCAGGTCTCCGGGGCATAGCCCACGGTGGCCTTTTTTCCGTTCCGGACCACGGGCAGGCGGATCAGGCTCTGGTTTTCAAAGACCTTGTCCTCCCTGGCGGTTTCGCTGCCGAGGTATCGCAAGAGATCCAGGTCCGGGTCCTTTCCCTCCCAGTCCACCAGCCGGTCCACGCCGCCCACGGCGCGGAGCACGGAGTCGAACTCCCTGCCGGACAGGCCGAAGCGCTTCATGTCGATATACTGATAGGGGATCCTTCGCTCCTTGAACCAGCGCTCGGCCTTCTTTGTGTCAAAGCTCTTGGCGGCGCCGAAGATCTGAATGTTCATTCGTAGCGTACCTCCGTCAGGCAGAGTCCCTTGGCCGGGACCGTGAAGCCGGCCTCGGCCCGCTCTGCGCCGGCAAACAGGGCGTCCACATCCTCCGGCGGGCGGTCTGCCCTGCCGATCTCCAGCAGGGTGCCCACCAGGATGCGGACCATGCGGTGCAGAAAGCCGTCGCCGGTCAGGGTGAAGCGGATCTCCTCCCCCACCCGTTCGACCCGCAGTGTCTTCAGGGTGCGGACGGTGGATTTCTTGGTCCGGTCCGCGGAGAAGACCCGGAAATCGTGGGTCCCGGTGAGCTTTTCCGCCGCCCTGCGCATGGCCTCCAGGTCCAGAGGCGCAGGAAACACATAGACGAAGCGGCGGTCGAACACGCAGGGCGCCTCGCTGTTCCAGACCCGATAGCGATAGGTCTTTTCCACCGCCGAGAGCCGGGCGTGGAACCGGGGCGGGGCATAGCAAAGCGACACGGCGCCGACGTCCTCTGGCAGCCAGCGGCGCAGGGCCGCCAGCACCTGCTCCGGAGGCAGGTCCCGGACCGTGCGGAAGGAGGCCGTCTGTGCCAGGGCGTGGACGCCGGCGTCGGTCCGGCCGCTGCCGGAGACCTCCACGGCCTCGTCGAACACCCGGGACAGGACGGATTCCAGCTTGCCCTGGACCGTCAGATCCGTGTTTTGCAGCCGCTGCCATCCGCGGTAGCGGCTGCCGTCATATTGAAGGATCAGCTTGTAGTTGGGCATAGGCATGCCTCTTCGGTCGAAAAGCGGACGGCCGCCGGATCACAGCTCCTCCAGCTCGGACAGGGCCTCGGAACGGGTGTCGGCGGAGCAGATGAACCGGCCTGCGCGGTCGAAGACCTCGTAGTGGCCGCGGACGGGAACGATGACATAATCGCGATCCATAGTACACATACCTCCAATCGGTTTCTGTGTACAGGATAGCGGTCATCTTGTACCATAAACGGTACAGATATTACTTGTTCAGAACGCGCTCGAGGAAGGCCAGCACGTCCGCGTGGAGCTCGGTCCGGTTGGTCTCGTTGTGCATCTCATGGCGGCCGCCGGGATAGAGCTTGATGCTCACGTCCTTGAGGCCCGCGGCCTTGAAGGCCTCATAGGCCTGGCGCACGCCCTTGCCGTTGCTGCCCACGGGGTCCTTGTCGCCGCTGACAAAGAAGACCGGCAGGTCCTTGGGCATCCTGGTCAGGTTCTTCTTGTCCTCGTTCATCAGCATGCCGCCCAGCATCTCATAGGCCAGGCCGATGGAGGCGTCGAAGCCGCAGAGGGGGTCGGCGATGTACTTGTCCACTTCCTTCTCGTCCCGGCTGAGCCAGTCCAGCGGGGTGCGGGGATTCTCGTAGCCCTTGTTGTAGGAGCCGAACATCAGTTTGTTGATCATGGGGCTGGTGCTGTCCATGCCGCGGCGCTTGCCCTCCAACCGGCAGACCGCCCGGCCGGACTTCAGAACCACCTTGGGCATCCAGCCCGTGCCGCTGATGACTGCGCCGGCGAGACCCGCCTCGGGATAGGTGTACAGCAGGGTCCGGGTCATGAATGAGCCCATGCTGTGGCCGTAGATAAAATAAGGTATATCAGGGTAGTCCTCCTTGGTCATCTGCAGGAGCCGGTAGGTGTCGGAAACCGCGGCCAGCCAGCCGCCCGCAAAGCAGGCCTGGGGAATCTGCTCCGAGATGGATTTGCCGTGACCCATGTGGTCCTCGCCAACCACGACAAAGCCCCGGTCCGTAAAGACCTTCGCCAGCTCCTCGTAGCGGGCGGCGTACTCTGCGATGCCGTGGACGATCTGGATGACGCCGCGGGGCATTCCCTCCGGCTCCCATTTGCAGCAATGGATGTTGGTATGGTTGCGCGCGGGGAAGGTAAACTCTTTCATGGCTGCTCCTTTCAGTCCCGTTTACGGGACATTGTATATGATACCATCACCTCAGAAATCAATAAAACGGAGGTAATGAAAAATGACGAACTCGATGACGATGACGAACCCCGCCGCGCTGCGTGCGCGGCCCATCACCCGTGCGCGGCGCGAGCAGATCCTGCGCCGCAGAAGAAGAAAGGCCGTCTTGACGTTTCTGCTGGACGGTCTGGCCACCATCGGGATCAGCGCCTGCTTCGTGCTGTGCGCGGTGATGCTGCTCTGCATGGCATAGCGGCGTCATTGCGAGCCAGTGCGCACACTGGCGTGGCAATCCGCTCCCCCGTCCCCTGTTGCCTGTTGCCTGTTGCCCGTTGCCTGTTGCCTCGGGCGGGCGGCCAATGGCCGCCCCTACGGCGTTGGTCGGACGTGTACCGAACAGGCGGGCAGATTGCCCGCGCTGCATCGTGATTCGGACGTGTACCGAACAGGCGGGCAGATTGCCCGCGCTACATCGTGATTCGGTCGTATGCCGAACGCGGGCGGCCAATGGGCGCGGTAATGCTGCTCTGCGTGGCGCAGCGGCCCAGCGGGGCGGACAGACCGGCTGTCGGAAGGCGGCGCCGTCGGAGGGCCGATGTGGTCATCGGCCCCTACGACTTTTGTCTGGCGTATGCCGAACGCGGGCGCACAATGTGCCCCCTACGGCGTTTTCGTGTTGCGGCGGAAGAGGATATCCAGGCCCCGCAGCAGCAGGCTGTCGTCCAGGATCATCTCCCGCCGGCAGAGCGGGATGATGTGGCGGGCGATCCCGCCCGTGGCGATGACCTTGGTCTCATAGCCCAGCTCCGCCTCGATGCGGTCCACCATGCCGTCGAGCATGGAGGCGGTGCCCAGGATCAGGCCGCTGCGCATGGAATCCACGGTGTTGGCGCCGATGACCTTCTTCGGCTCCTCCAGGCTGATGCCGGGCAGCTGGGCCGTGCCGCTGGTGAGGGCGTTGAGGGAGAGCTTCACCCCCGGGGCGATGGTGCCGCCGCGGAAGACCTTGTCCCGGTCGATGACGCAGATGGTGGTGGCGGTGCCCATGTCGACGACGCACAGCGGCGCGCCGTAGGTCTCGATGGCGGCCACGGCCCCCACAATGAGGTCGCTGCCTGCCTGGGCCGGGTTATCGATCTTGATGTTCAGGCCCGTCTTCAGACCGGGGCCGACGGTGAGGCAGGTCTTGCCGGTCAGCCGCTCCGCCGCGGAGACCACGGCCTTCATCACCTGGGGCACCACGGAGGACACGATGCTGCCCTCCGCCTGCTTCGGGTCCACGTCGTAGAGAGCCAGCAGAGTCTTGAGCTCCGCACAGTACTGGTCGGAGGTCTTGATCCGGTCGGTGGCCATGCGGGCCTCAAACAGGATCCTGCCCGCCTCGATGCCGCCGAGAACGATGTTGCTGTTGCCGATGTCGATGGCGATTATCATAATGATTTCCCCTTACTGATCTTCTCTGAATCTATTCTGCTTTATACTCTGCAAATCCCGAATTCGGGTTCTTTGCCTTTCTCCAGGACAATGCGTCCGTAGGTGGGCGGATGGCCCAGGCCGCAGGAGCCCGGGTTCAGGATCCACAGGGCCCGGTCGGTCCCTTGGTTTGCGCACTCGCACACCGGCTCGTGGGTGTGGCCGAAGAGCAGCACGCCGCAGCGCTGCTCCAGCGCGGCGTAGGTGGCCCGCAGCAGGCCGCCCCGGACGCCCAGGGTGTGGCCGTGGCAGAGGAAGAAGCGCAGGCCGCCCAGGCTGACGATCCTGGTCAGGGGGGTGTCGGTCCAGCCGTCGCAGTTGCCCCGGACCGCCGTAACGGGAAGGGTAAAATACTCCTCGCCCAGGCGCTCGGCGTCCAGGTCGTGGTCTCCCAGGTGGAAGACGTAGTCCGGCTGCTCCCGGTCGATGACCTTCCGCATCCCCTCCAGCTCCCCGTGGGAGTCGGAAAAAACAATGATCTTCATAGGCGCACCTTCGCCTCCCTTCCCGCATATAGTATTATAGCAAATAAATTCCCGGGAGGCAAGGCAATGGTTGGAGAAAATCAGAATTTTTCGGGTGCGCCGCTGCCGGAACAGGCGGAACGGCTGCTGAAGCACCCGGAGACCGCCCGGCTGATCGCCCTTCTGCGCAGCGACGGGGGCAAACGGCTGGAGCAGGCCGCCGCGGCTTTGAAGCAGGGCCGCACCGAGGACGCCAAGGCGATCCTGTCGCCGCTGCTGGAGCAGACCGACGCGGCGGAGCTGAGCGACCGTCTGGCGGAGCGGCAGTAGGATGGAGGATCTGCAGCAGGCCCTGCAGCGGATCCTCTCCGACCCGGACCAAATGGCACAGCTTGAGGCCATGGCCGGCGCTCTGGGCATGACAGGCCCGCCCGGCTCCGGCGGAGAGGACGCTCCGCCGCCCGCATCGGATGGGACGGCCCCGGCGCAGCCGGCCTCCGAGCCGGACCCTGCCTCCATGCTGCCGAAGCTGATGGAGGGGCTGCGCCGCATGAACGGGCCGGAGGAGCGGGTGCTGACCGCTCTGCGCTCGGCGCTTCCGTCCGAGAAACAGGGCAGGATCGACAAGGCCCTGCAAGCCGCAAGGATCTCCCGGCTTGCAGGGCAGTTTTTGCGGGATCGGTCATAGGCGAAAGGAGGGTGCGGATGTACAGCCGGTATGTTCCCGACGGCAGGGGCGGCTACGCGCGCAAGCCGATGCCCTCCGAGCCGCCGCGTCCGCCCCGGGGCCCGCCCGGGCCGGTTTTTCCGGTCCCGGAGCCCCCGACGGGGGGACCGAACGCGCCGGATCGCGGCGAAA
>JAEEGL012109147.1_pt1 | contig 11184 bp, 8 predicted proteins | sample 9134231 | NCBI WGS metagenome assembly JAEEGL01 (sample SAMN16246548, study PRJNA631951) | gut metagenome | biome: gut microbiome; feature: rumen; material: fiber-attached | host: Bos | place: Iran: Karaj | collected 2018-10
CAGATCCGCGGCAAGCGCATGCTGATCCTCGACGACGTGATCTCCACCGGCGAGAGCCTGCGCGCGATGGAAGAGCTGGTCACCGCCGCGGGCGGCATCGTCGCGGGCCGCATGGCCGTCCTGGCCGAGGGCGACGCGATCGAGCGCGACGACATCATCGTCCTGGCTCCGCTGCCGCTGTTCAACGCCGACGGCACCGTCAAGGGATAAGACCGCCGATCCCGTCAAGCCGCCTCCCGCAGGGGAGGCGGCTTTTTTTATCTTAAGAAAATCTTAAAGCTTTCCCTGCTTGGAACTTAAAATCTTTTACTGTATGATAAACGCGTGAGGTGAGGACATGTACAACATTCTGATATGCGACGACGAGAAGGACATCGTCGCGGCGCTGAAGATCTATCTCGAGGCCGAGGGCTATACGACCTTTGCCGCCTGTGACGGGCGGGAGGCGCTGGACGTGCTGCGCCGTGAGAAGATCCATCTGGTGCTGATGGATGTGATGATGCCCGCGCTCGACGGCATCGCCGCTACGGCGAAGCTGCGCGAAGAGAGCAACGTCCCGGTCATCCTGCTGACGGCCAAGAGCGAGGATACCGACAAGGTGCTCGGGCTCAACGTCGGCGCGGACGATTACGTCACCAAGCCCTTCAACCCGGTCGAGCTCTGCGCCCGCGTCCGCTCGCAGCTGCGGCGCTATATGCAGCTCGGCGGCGGGAAGGAGGACGACGGCGCGCTCACGATCGGACCGGTCAGCCTGGACGAAAAGGCCAAGGAGGTCACGCGCGACGGGGAGGCGATCGCCCTCACGCCGACAGAATACGAGATCCTGCGTTTTCTGATGCGCCATGCCGGAGAGGTCTTCTCGCCGAAGGAGCTCTACCGCCGCGTATGGAACGGCGAGCCCTACGGCGCGGAAAACACCGTCTCGGTCCATATCCGCCACATCCGGGAAAAGCTGGAAGTCAACCCTGCCGAGCCGCGCTGGATCAAGGCCGTGTGGGGCCAGGGCTATAAGTTCGAAAGGAGCGGGAAATGAAAAAGCTGAAAGGCAGTCTTCTTGCCAAAACCATAGCGGTCATCCTCTTCTGCGTCCTCTGTCTCGGCTGCGCTTTCAGCGCGGCCGCCGTCGGGATGCTGTATTCCGCGGACTTCTACAGCCGCGGCGAGGAAGCGGCGCGGGAGAGCCTCGCGGAAACGCTCTGCGCGGATGAGGGCAATCGGATCGCATGGTTTTTCCCGGGGAACGGAGCGGAATACACGATGCCTGCGACTACTGATAATTTTCGCTATGAGATTTATGACTCCGACGGCGTGCTGCGCCTGTCCAATTACGACGGAGAGGAAGCGATCGGCTCCGCCATCGTCCTGCGCAGCTTTTGGGTTTCCTATGATGAAGCCGCCTATGGGACGCTCTGGGGCGAGGAAGAAAGTGCGGTACCGTCCATACCGCTTCCGAGCGGCGGGGAGGATACGCAGACGCCTTCGCAGACGGAAGAGCTGCTGCCCGCGTCTATCCCCACGCAGTACAAGGAAGCGCTTCCGACGGCCGAGGTCACGCCGACGCCTCGCGTGGCAAGCCCGGGGGAGATGTATTGCGAGCCGCAGGGGCGAACCGTGAACTGCACGCTGGTGTGCTATCTCCTGCGCGACGTGACGCAGCGCGACACAGCCGCTTTCCAGCTCGGCTGTTTCGACTTCGCCGCGGCCAACAGCGATCTGCTCATCTGGGCGGCGGCGCTCTGCCTGACGCTCGCGATCGCGGTGTTCGTCTTCCTCCTGTGCGCGGCCGGGCGCCGCAGGGACACGGACGAGATCAGGGCGAGCTTTGTCGAAAAGATCCCCTTCGATCTCTTCACGGTGCTGATCGGCGCAGCCGGCGCCGGTATCCTGTATGTGTTCGTTGAGATCCTCGATCATCTCAACCGCATGATCGCCCTGCGCCTGGGCGTCGCCGCGCTGCTGTTCGTGCTCGCCGCGCTGCTCGGTCTGCTGTGGTGTATGAGCCTGGCCGTGCGCGTCAAGCAGAAGACGCTCCTGCGCGGCACGATCCTCTACAAGCTGCTTCGCCTGCTGCTGCGTGCGGCCGTCGGTCTCCGGGGCTGGCTGAGCACGCTCCTCCGCGCGATCCCGCTCGTCTGGCGCGGCCTTCTGATCTTTGCCGCTCTCGCCTTTGTCGGGCTGATCGCCGCGCTCGCCAACCGGCGCGACGCCTTCGGCCTGTGGCTTTCCGCCAACGTCCTGCTCACGCCGCTCGTGATCTGGGGTCTGGCCGTGTCGGAGCGGCTGCGCCGCGGCGCAAAGGAGATCGCGGACGGAAACACGAGCTGTGTCGTTTCGACGAAATACATGCTCGGCGAATGCAGAGAGCACGCCGAGGATCTCAACCGCATCCAGTCCGGCATCTCCCGCGCGGTCGAAGAGCGCATGCGCAGCGAGCGCATGAAGACCGAGCTCATCACCAACGTCTCGCACGACATCAAAACGCCGCTGACGTCGATCATCAGCTACGTCGATCTGCTCTCGAAGGAGGAGCTCGGCAGCGAACAGGCGAGGGAATACGTCGAGGTGCTGCAGCGGCAGAGCGCGCGGCTCAAAAAGCTGACGGACGATCTCGTCGAGGCCTCCAAGGCCTCCTCCGGCACGCTGGGCGTGACGATCGAGGACTGCGATCTGGGCGTGATGCTCGAACAGACGGCAGGGGAGTACGGTGAAAGACTGGCGCAGAAGGGGCTTGAGCTTGTGCTGCGCAGACCGGAGGGCGAGGTGAAGGCGCGCGCCGACGCGCGGCACACCCAGCGCATCTTTGACAATCTCATGGGCAACATTCTCAAATATGCCCTCCCGGGCACGCGTGTCTATCTCGAACTGCGGGAGGATCCCTCCGGCCCGGCGGTGATCTTCCGAAACACCTCCCGCGCGGAGATCGTGCAGAGCCCCGAGGAACTGACCGAGCGCTTTGTGCGCGGCGATGCCTCACGCTCCTCCGAGGGCAGCGGCCTGGGCCTTTCGATCGCGCGCAGCCTGGCCGAGCTGCAGGGCGGCTCGCTCGCGGTCACGGTCGACGGCGATTTGTTCAAGGTGACGCTCGGCTTCGCGGCAAAATAACAGCAGAATACCGAAATTTCGCGCGCGGCGGGGAAAACAGCCTGCCGCGCGCGTTTTTTCTGTTGACTTCATGGGATAATCTGCTATTCTAAAATTATTCCCGAAAGGAGAGGATAACATTGAGCAACAACACTATGGAAAAGCGCTACGGTCTGCCGACCGCGATCTCGATGGTCATCGGCATCGTTATCGGCTCCGGCGTCTTCATCAAGGGCGGCAAGGTCCTCGCGCTCACGGGCGGCAACATGCTCCAGGGTGTGCTGGTCGTCGCGATCGTCGGCTTGATCTGCATCATCTGCTCGCTCGTTTTTGCCGAGCTGGGCTCGAAGTTTGAAAAGGTCAACGGCGTCGTTGACTACGCCGAGATCGCGCTGGGCGAGAATTACGCCTACTACGTCGGCTGGTTCATGACCACGATCTATTATCCCTGCCTCGCGGCGATGCTGGCCTTCTTCTCGGCCGTGTTCTTCTGCGAGCTGTGCGGTATCCCGGCGATGGACTTCTTCAACACCGGAACGGTCAGCTCCGAGGCGCTGGGTCTCGGCGCGGGCTTCCTGATGATCGGTTACGGCATAAACATGCTCAGCCCCAAGCTCGCCGGCAAGCTGCAGGTCAGCATGACGGTCATCAAGCTGGTCCCGCTGATCCTCATGGCCGTCGTCGGCATCATCGTGGGCCTGTCCACCGGCGCCACCGCGAACGTTCTCAACTACGTCAACACCCCCGCCTACGCCGAAGCGGTAGCCGGCAAGAGCGCGTTTTCCGGCGTGTTCTCGGGCGTGGCCTCCTTCGCCTTCGCTTACGAGGGCTGGATTATCGCCACCTCCATCAACGCCGAACTCAAGGACGCCAAGCGCAATCTGCCCATCGCGCTGATCCTTGGTTCGCTGTTCTGCACCGTGCTCTACTGCCTGTACATCTTCGCGATGAGCTGCGTCGGCGACGTCGGCACGATCATCGGCACCTGGCCTCTGGGCGAGGCGCTGCCCCGCATCGCCTTCTCCAAGGTCTTCGGCAACGTCATCGGCACGATCGTGTATGCCTTTATCACGGTCGGCTGCCTGGGCGTCATGAACGGCCTGATCATGGGCTCCTGCCGCGGCATGTACGCGCTGTCCGCCCGCAAGCTTGGCCCCAGGCCGGAGTTCTACGGCCAGGTCGACGAGCAGAACAACTTCGTCATCAAGTCCGCTGTGCTCGGCATGATGATGGGCGGCTTCTGGTATGCCTGGACGGCCGTGCTGTGGATGTACGGTCCCGACTTCATGGGCGGTCTGCACGACTGCGCGTGGCTGGCCTGGGAGCCGGACGAGATCTCCATCATCAACCTCTACGCCATGTACATCCCGATGTTCGCCGCCATCATGTTCAAGTGCAGGGAATTCGGTGCGGTCAAGCGCTTCGTTCTCCCCATCCTGGGCATACTGTGCTGCCTGTTCATGTGCTATTGCTGTTGGGTCGGCAAGGGCTACAAGCAGATCTTCGGCTATCTGATCTTCCTGGCGATCGTGCTCGGCATCGGCGCGATCTTCAAGAACAGCGGCAAGCGGAAGCAAAACAAATAAACAAAAAAGGACCGGCCGCAGGGCGGCGCTTCGCAGGGAAGCTGCCTGAAAGCTGCGTATACCGGCCCCGGAGAATGCGAAACAGGCGTGACCGCTGCGGTCATGCCTGTTTCGCCGTTCTGTTCCGTACCGCAGAGCAAGGCCCGCCGCCCAGAGACCGGGGCGAAGCATATTTCCGCCCCGGTCTTTTTTTATACCCTTTCGATCGACACGACGTCGCCGAGCGGGATCTTTTTCCCCTCCTCAAGCACGAGCAGAAAAGCGCAGGCGTCGATCTTCTTCACCCGGCCGCGGACCGTCTCATAGCGTCCGCCGGCCTTTTTTTCATCCGGCACGAAGAAGCGGATCACCGCCTCCGGCCGCGCGCCGATATCCGCCGCGAGCGCGCGGATCGTCTCGTCCAGCGCCGCGAGCGCGTCTCGGTCGAGCTCGGCGCGCGTCTCGGTCAGCCGCGCGCTCTCCTCCACCGCGTCCTCATAGCCGCTCAGCGCCGCAAAGGAGGAGAACTGCGCGGCGCGCTCGCTGCGCGGCATGGGCGGATGCGTCTTCGAAACGGGGCGGGAAAGAGCGATGATGTCGTCGTATTTGCCCATGTTATGCCTTGTGCCCTCCGATCTGACGGTTGCGGTCCCTGGCCGTCGCGCCCTTTTCCAGGTTCGTCCCCTTCAGGATGGCGTTCTTGCCGTACTTCTTCCTGATGTCCAGCATCACGCGCTGGCGCTTCCGCTCGTCCTCCAGCGCGGCCTTTTCGGCCGCGCCGCCGTCCTCCGCGCGCTCCATCTCGCCGAAGAGATCCAGCTGCTTTTCGCTCTCGCGGCCGAGAAAGCTCTCGTCCTCCAGCTCGCAGGCGGCGATCGTGACGCGCCGCACGCTCAGAGCCGGGTCGGCGATGCGGTCGTAGAGCGCGATCATCGTCTCCGTGATCAGCTTCGACGACGAACCGTAGCGGTCCAGCCGCGCCGAGCCGTGCGCGCCCTTCGGCACACGGCGGCCGTAGCGGTCGCTCTCCGCGTCCGCGCCGTATTCCTTTTCCAGCGCCCGATCGGCGAGACTGACGCGGTCATAGCCAATATACAGCTCGACGAGATCGGTGACCAGCGCCTTTTCGACGAGCTCGAGCACCATCTGCTCGGTCATCTCGCGCACGATCAGCCGCGCCTTTTCAAAATCGTAGGGCGTCATGAGCACCTGCGAGGTGCTGATGCTGCGCGAGGCGGGGCGATAGGCTTTGATATCGGAGATCCGGCAGCTCTCGACGCCCCAGGCGTGGTCGATCAGCAGCTCCGCGTTGACGCCGAACAGGCGGAAGAGCAGCTCCTCGTCGCGCCCGGAGCCCGGCGCGCCGAGCGAGCAGCGCGCCACGTCGCCCATCGTATACAGCCCGTTGTCCTCCAGCTTCCGGGCGATGCCGCGGCCCACGCGCCAGAAGTCCGTCAGCGGGCGGTGGTCCCACAGCGCGCGGCGATAGCTCATCTCGTCCAGCTCGGCGATGCGCACGCCGTCCCTGTCCGGCTTCATGCGCTTGGCCATGATGTCCATCGCGATCTTCGCGAGATAGAGGTTCGTGCCGATGCCGACCGTGGCCGTGATGCCCGTTGTTTCGAGCACGTCGCGCACGATAAGCATCGCGAACTCCCGCGCGCCGATCCCCCGCGTGCGCATATAATCCGTCGCGTCCAGGAAGATCTCGTCGATGGAGTAGACGTGGATATCCTCCGGCGCGGCGTATTTGAGATAGATCTTATAGATGCGCGTGCTGTAATCCATATAATAGGCCATGCGCGGCGGCGCCACGATATAGTCGAGCGCGAGCGAGGGGTCCTTCGCCAGCTCGCTGGCCAGCTGCGCGCCGCCTCTGAGCTCCCGCCCCGGGGCGCGGCTGCGGCGCCGGGCGTTGACCTCGTCCACGCGCTGCACGACCTCGAACAGGCGCGCGCGTCCGGGGATGCCGTAGGCCTTGAGCGCGGGCGACACGGCCAGACAGATCGTCTTGTCCGTGCGCGAGGGGTCCGCGACGACCAGATGGGCGTCCAGCGGGTCCAGGCCGCGCTCGCGGCACTCGACCGAAGCGTAAAAGCTTTTCAGGTCGATCGCGATATAGCTCCGCTCCTCCGTCGTCCTCGCCTCCTCCGCGTATTTCTGATCCTATCATATCAGTATGCCCCGAGCAATGCAAGCGATCCGACGCGCCGCACAGCCCCGAAAAAGGGACACGGGGGAAAATCAGAACCGGGCAGCTTTCGCTGCCCGGCCCCGATCTTGTATAAGTGAGAGGAAAAAAGGAGAAAAATGAAAAAGATTCTTTCGGACTCTACGCATACAGAATACCAGCAAGATGTTTCGCAAATAAGAGAGATTGTATTTCGGAATTGTAAAATACACAAAAAAACACAAGATATCCCCGCTCCCGCGCCGCCGCCGCGGAGCGGAGAGAAACTTGACACCGCAAGGCGAAAATGGTAAACTGACATGAATGATCGCCCACGCTTCAAACCTCATTTTCAAAGGAGATCCGCCGCGTGTTCAAGCATAAATCGAGCCATAAAAGATACCGGGTGCTGACGGCCTGCGCGCTGCTGTGCGCGATGCTGCTCGGCGCCTGCAGCATGCCCGCCTCGCTCCCCGCGCCGCCCTCGTCGGGCGCCCCCGCGGCGGAGACCGCGGCGCCCGTTCCCGGCAGCACGGCCGAGCCGATCGCCGAGCCTACGCCCGAGCCCACGCCCGAGCCCTACCGCACCGAGGTCGTCCTCAGCGAGCTGCAGGCCTCCAACAAGGCCACGCTCCGGGACGCCGACGGCGATTTCTCCGACTGGATCGAGCTGTACAATCCCTCCGCGGAGGCCCAGGACATCGGCGGCTGCTGGCTCTCGGACAGCGAGGGCGAGCCGAAAAAGTGGCAGCTCCCCGAGCTGACGCTGCAGAGCGGCGAGTACCTGCTGATCTTCTGCTCGAAGAAGGACCGTACGGAGGGCGAGCTGCACACGAACTTCAAGCTCTCGAGCGACGGAGACACGCTGTATCTCTCCTCGCCGGAGGGCGATCTCCTCTGGCAGGCCGGCTATGAGAGCTGCCCGACGGACGCCTCGGTCAGCTTCGAGGACGGGAAGGCGCGCGCCGGCTATTTCCCCACGCCCGGCTGGCCCAACACCGACGAGGGCTTTGAATCCTTCAGCGTGCAGAACGACCGCCACGGCGCGCTGGTGATCAACGAGGCCGTCACCTATAACGACGACTTCTACTTCCACGCCGGCGATTTCTACGACTGGGTCGAGCTGAAAAACGTCTCGAACGAGACGATCACGCTCAGCGACTATTATCTCAGCGACGATTATGACGAGCCCTTCGCCTTCCGGCTGCCCGAATCGCCCCTGCGCCCGGGACAGACCTTTGTGGTCTACTGCGGCGAGGCGCGCTTTGCCTCCGGCTCCTGCCACGCCCCCTTCAAGCTCGACTCGAAGGGAGACTGCGTCTACGTCGCGCAGTCCGACGGCAGCCTGAGCGACTATATCAGCCTCTACGGCGTCCCGCTCAACCACAGCAAGGGCAGGCTCGACGGGAAGAGCGGCTTCTTCCTCTTCTCGAAGCGGACGCCCGCCAACGCCAACAGCGGCGGCGCGCGCATGATCGCCCAACGCCCCGAGAGCGTGACGCCCCCCGGCGTGCACAACAACGTCAGCGGTCTGGACGTCGAGCTTTCCGGCGAGGGGATGATCTACTATACGCTCAACGGCACCCTGCCGGACACCTCCTCCGAGCTGTACAAGGGCCCGATCCATCTGGACAGCACCACGCTGATCCGGGCGGTCTCGGTCAAGGCCGGCAAGCTCAAAAGCGAGACGGCGTCCTTTACATACGTCATCAACGAGAACCACGATCTGCCGGTGGTCTGCCTCGCGCTCGAGCCGATGAAGCTCGCCGTGCTGCACAACAACGGCAACATGGAATACGACGCGCACACGGAATTTTACGATCTCGACGGCGGCAGCTTCTCCTCCGACTGCATGGTGACGCTGCACGGCGCCGCGTCCCGCAGCGTCTGGGCGAAGAAGAGCTTCAAGGTCGTCTTCCGCGACCGCTACGGCGGCGATATCCACTATGACCTCTTCGGCCAGGGCATCACCGAGTTCCACTCGCTGAACCTGCGCGGCGGCGACACCGTTACGATGAAGACCTTCCGCGAGCCGCTCTCCGCCGAGTTTGCCGAGCGCGTGGCCGTCGTCGACCCGCTGACGCTCGATTCCCGCTTCTGCGTCTTCTACATCAACGGCGAGTATCGCGGCTTCTACTCGCTGCGCGAGGCGTACTCGAAGAAATACGTCGAGAGCCACACCGGCTCGGACGAGGAGCTCGCGCGCATCAGCCGCGCGCCGATCAAGATCGAGTATCAGCCCGAGCTCCTGCAGCTCTACAATTACATCGTCAGCCACAGCATGGCCGACGACTCCTGCTACGAGTATGTGGCCGACCGGATGGATATGCAGTCCCTGGCCCAGTGGCTGCTGCTCGAAACCTATTTCAACAACCGCGACCCGACCGGCAACATCCGCTACTGCCAGGGCAACCAGCCCGACGGCAAGTGGCGCACGATGTTCTTCGATCTGGACATTTCGATGGAGAACAACCATGCCGCCATCTGGGCCATGATCGACCAGAACTCGCAGATCGGCCGCATTTGTTCCAGCCTGCTGCGCTCGCCGCAGTTCAAGCAGCTCCTGCTGGAGACGGGCTCCGGACTGTACAAGAACGGGCTGAGCTATACGCTTGCGCTTGAGATCCTCGACCGCATGGTCGATGAGCTCTCCAGTGAAATGTCCCGCAATCTCAAACGCTGGGGCGAGAGCCGGCAGCTGTACGAGAGCAATCTGATCAAGCAGCGTGCCGTGTTCTCGCAGGAACGCGACGACTCCTGGCTGGAGATCATCAAGCTCTATACGGGCGCCGACGACGAGACGATGGCGACCTATTTCCCCGAGAGGTGACACGATGGACGAACTGGAAAGAGAAACGGAAGCTGCGGTGAAAACCGAAGCCGAAGTAAAAGATGTAAGGAAAAAGAAAAAAAAGAAGCGCAGAAAGAAGCTCATGCCCGTCGGCAGGATGATCGTGCTCGACCTGCTGGCGATCGGCTTCGGCCTGAACGTTTTTGCGCTGTTCCACCACGTGCTGGACTATTGGGACATCCATCTCGGGGAAAAGACGGCTCCCGTCGTCATCGCGACCCTGCCGTCCGCCCCGGCGGAGAGCGCCGTCCCGAACGAGGCCCCGCAGGAGGCCGAAAGCACGCCCGAGCCAACGCCCGAGCCCGAGGCCGAGCCCGTCTACACCGGCATGTGGGGCGAGAAGTTCGCCGATAAATTCACGGACGGCGAGGTCATACAGACGGAGGACAGCTACCGCAGCGAGAACGTGTGCATCACGCTCGAGCGCGTCGAGAAGCCGGGCCTGATCTACTTCGTCGCGGACGTCTATATCAGAGACCTGAAGTACCTCGGCACGGCCTTCGCCACCGGCGAGGGCAACGGCGAGTTCGACGTCGGCACCGAAGTCCAGATCGACGTGATCGCCAGGCGCGTCAACGCGGTCGTGGCGATCAACGGCGATCATTACAAGCTCCACAACGGCATCGTCATCCGCAACGGCGTGCTCTACAGCGAAACGCCAAACGAGGACGTCTGCGCGATCTACACCGACGGCAGCATGGAGACCTATACGAAGGACGAGCTCGATCTCGAGGCGCTCAAGGCCTCCTCTCCCTGGCAGGTATGGAGCTTCGGCCCCGGCCTGCTGGACAAGGATGGACACGCTATAACCTTCCGCGACGGCCAGAGCAACGTCCTCAATGTCAACGTGAAAAACCCGCGCTGTGCGATCGGCTATTACGAGCCGGGACACTACTGCCTCGTGAAGGTCGAGGGCAACCGCTGGCACAAGTTCATCGGCTCCTACGGCATGACCTTCAGCGAAATGGCCACGATGTTCGAGGAGCTCGGCTGCGTCCGCGCCTATGCGCTCGACGGCGGCCGCAGCGCCGCCATGAGCTGGCAGGGCGAGTTCCTCAGCACCAACTACGACCGCGGCTCGTTTGACATCGTCTACGTCGCGGATAAACCCATCGAAAGCAACAACGCGGAAAACAAGAGCGCAGAAAGCGAGGGATGAGCGTGCGCAAAGGAATACTTCCCCATATTTGTCTCGACCTCGCGGTGATCTTCCTGGTCCTGTGGGTGCTCGACCGTTTCAACGGCGCGATGCAGTTCCTCTCACGCGACGTGTTCAAGATCCCGTTTCTGGCCTTTCTGATTCTCGTGATCGTTGAGTCGATCGTTCTGATCGTTTACCAGAGAAGAAGATGAACGGCGCAGCCTTGAAGCGAGGTCTTCTGATCGCTCTGCTGCTGTGCCTGACGCTCTCGCTCACGGCGCTGTTCACGCTGCTGCCGCAGCTCCCGGCCGTCCCGGAGCCGGGCCCGGAGCCTTCGCCTGCGCCGACTCCGGCGCCCACCCCCGAGCCGACGCCG
>JAEEGL012401479.1_pt1 | contig 11184 bp, 9 predicted proteins | sample 9134231 | NCBI WGS metagenome assembly JAEEGL01 (sample SAMN16246548, study PRJNA631951) | gut metagenome | biome: gut microbiome; feature: rumen; material: fiber-attached | host: Bos | place: Iran: Karaj | collected 2018-10
AATAACCAGTAAGAACCATAAAAATTGGAACACATGCCATTAATATTACTCTCAATATATTTAATATAGCCATCAATCTACCACTGTTAATTGATTCATAAAAGCCTAAATATCTCATTGAATGAACACTAATAACAAATAAAAATGCTACTATTCTTAATATGTCACAATTAATTATTCTTTTTTTCATAAACACAATTCCTTTTAAAAATGTAGCTTTTCTAAAAAGAAAAACTACATTAAAACACTAACTTATTGATATAGAACCTGACTTAGGATAAACTTGAATAAATGTATTGCCATCATTAACTGTTATCTCTTCACCATTTGCGTATTTATATACTGTTTGATCACTTCTGCTTTTCTTTTCCCAAGTAATAGGAACAGCATAGCCTTCAGTAATAAAATATCCATTTCCTTTACCAATGTTATCTAATGTTTGTCTATCTTTTTCATCTCCTGCTATACGTGTATTTTTAACATCATATGCAATTATATTCTTAAAGGTATATTGTTCTTTTGTAACATAATCAACATGTTCTTTTCCATTAACACTTCTTTTATACACCTTATTTTCTTCATCATATTCATAACTAGATGTAACACTGTTAGAATATTTAATAGATACTTTATTAGCTACTTCAACATTTTCCATTTCGCTTAAACTAATTGGATCAATACTATAATTTAATAATAAATCTTTATTTCTAGTTGTTCTTTTGTTTCCTAACCCATTATTTAATTTCTCTATACTAGTAAATAATGTATGTTCATATGCAACTTTTAATGATTTATCTCTCCATCCAGTCTTGCTTTCATCAACTTCAATTCTGTCACCCTTTAATAGTGAAAAGTCAGCTTGGGCTTGGGGACTTTTACCATGGTGAACATAAATTGCATCATTTTCTAGGGCATAATCTATATAATAATGTCTAGCACTTCTTATTGAACCAATTCTTTCAGTTTTTTGATCTAAGAATAAAGCCATATATCTAGTAAGTCCACCCTCAACAATAAACTCATAAATAATATAAGCATCTTGCAATCCGCTTTGAAGAGGTCTAGCTACTCCAATATTATTAATCATAATTGCATAAGGCCTTGATGTACTATCTTCATCTATAATTGTTAGTTTCTTTACTGGCTCTGGTTCTGGCTCAGGAGCTGGTTCCGGTGTGGGTTCAGGCTTATGATTATTCATAAATATCCCTACAGACACTCCTCCCATAACAACTAAACATATTATTATTAATATTATTAAATTCTTCTTTTTAAATTTCATACTACACATCCTCTTAGTAAATTATATAACAATTGCTAGTAAAATAAAAGCTATTTTTTTATATATATAAAAAACACTTTAAAAGTGCTTTTTATTTTTTATATTTTTTAATTATTGCATCAACTATTCTTTGACTTGCAAATCCATCACCGTATGGATTTGATGCTCTACTCATCTTCTTATACTCTTCTTCATCATTTAATAATTTCATTGTTTCATCATATATTATTTTAGATGAAGTTCCAACTAATTTTAATGTTCCAGCATCAATTCCTTCTGGTCTTTCAGTAGTATCTCTTAACACTAGTACTGGTTTTCCTAAAGAAGGTGCCTCTTCTTGGATTCCACCACTATCAGTAAGTATTAAATATGCTTTATTAATGAAATTATGAAAATCAAATACTTCTAAAGGTTCAATTAGTTTAACCTTTCTACTATTTCCAAAAACTTCATTTGCTATTTCTCTTACTTTTGGATTTAAATGAATAGGATATATTACTTTAACATTTGTTGTATCATCAACAATATCTTTAACTGCTTTAAAAATATTACGCATATTGTCACCAAGATTTTCTCTTCTATGAGCAGTCAATAGTATTAACTTATCGTTTTCATCTAACCATTCTAACTCTTTATGACTATAATTCTCATCTATAGTTGTTGACATAGCGTCAATGGCAGTATTTCCTGTAACATATATTTTATCTTCGCTAATATTCTCTTTTAATAAATTCTCTTTACTTAAATTAGTTGGTGCAAAATACATATCTGTCATACAATCTACCATTTGTCTATTCATTTCTTCAGGAAATGGTGAATACTTATCATTTGTACGAAGCCCAGCTTCAACATGACCAATTGCTACTTGGTTATAAAAAGCAGCTAAAGCTCCAGCAAATGTAGTAGTTGTATCACCATGAACTAAAACTATATCCGGTTTAACTTCTTTAATAACACTTTCAAGTCCATTTAAACATCTTGTTGTAATATCACCTAAAGTTTGTCCTTGTTTCATTATGTTTAAATCATAATCAGGTCTTATATCAAATGTTTCCAATACTTGATCTAACATTTCTCTATGTTGGGCAGTTACACAAACAATACTTTCTATCTCTTCTCTTTTTTCTAATTCTTTAACAAGTGGAGCCATTTTAATAGCCTCAGGTCTTGTTCCAAATATACTCATTACTTTTATCATAAAATCCCTCCTAATAATATTATATAATAATTTTTGTAACATTTGGTATTATAAAATTCATCTTTTCTTTGCTATTCCTTTTACTAGAAAAATAAACTTAACATTATTATCCCAAAATCTTTTTAATCTTTTTGGCTCTTTTATTATTCTATAAAGCCATTCGATATTTAATTTTTGAAATATTTTAGGAGCTCTTTTTTTAGTTCCACTTATTACATCAAAAGACCCACCAACTCCAACAAATATTCCCTTTTTAAACTTACTATAATATTTATAAATAAGCTCTTCTTGTAGAGGCATTCCTAAAGCCACTAAGATAACATCTGGAGATTTTTTTACAATATCTTCAAATACTTTATCCTTATTTTCAACATATCCATCTTCTGCCCCAACTAATACTGCATCTTTATATTTAGTTTTAAAAAGTTCCTTCATCTTATCCATTACTTCTTTTTTAGAACCAAATAAATATACTTTTTTCTTATAATTATTAGCATTACTTAATAGATCACATGCTACATCAATTCCAGGAATTCTTTCTTTAATTTTATACCCAAGCATTCTACCTGCTTTAACTAACCCAATACCATCTGCTATAACATCAACATTCTTATCTAAAAGCATTTTTCCATAACTATCATTTTTTTCTCCATTCATAAAAGCTTCTGGATTAGCAGTTACTACAAATGTCTTTTTATTATTAATTAAATTATCTTTTAGAATATCAAGATAATCTTTTTTAGTTCCTAAAAATAGTCTTTCAAAAAATCTTTTCATTTAACTTCCTTTCTAAAATAATCTGATTTTAATATATATTTATTATAGTTTATCATATTTAAACCAATATTGTTTGAATTATCATTAATAAATTCATTTTCATTATTAAGAACAAATCCAGACTTAAAATAAACATAATTATCATGAGATTTTGAAAATACATCTGTTGATAAATAATACTTACTATCATATTTTAATCCAAACATATTAGCTATTGTTGGCACTAAGTCAGCAGTATCCATTAGTATATCAATATCTTCATGCTTAATATCATTACTCCAAATAATTAATGGAGTTTTTTGTTGTAAATAAACATTATCAGTACCCTTAACTTCATTTAAATATTCTTTATCTGAAAATCCATATGAATCATGATCTGCAAATAATACTATTACTGTATCATCCAATATATTATCTTCTTTTAATCTTTCTAATAATTTATTTATCATTTCATCAGTTTGACTAGCTAAATATTTTAAGCATATTTCTTCTCTCTTTTCCCAAGGTGAATATTCAATTATTCCTTCTTTTATTGCCTTATCACAAAGATTATTATTAAAGAAAGGCAAATACATTGAATATGTGATTAAAAAACTCATAAACTTTTTGCCATTTTTAGGAACAAGTAAATTATATGTTTCATCGTTATCTATCCAGCTAATATCATTAACATAATCATAGCCTTTCTTTTTATATTTACTTGTATTATAGTTTCCATAATAGTTTTCATATCCTAAACTTTTATGAAGTATATCCCTTTTATAGAACTCTCCACTATTCATATGAAATGAGTTAACTGTATAATTATCATTTTTAAATAGATTTGGCAAAGAATATGGATAATAATTCTTTAAGTAACTCTCAAATCCATCCACTAAGTAATAACTTGTATTAGCCGCAAATTCACTATTAATAGTATATCCTGCATAGAAAAAAGGGGCATATCTATTAGTGAAGTTTAAACCTTCATTTTTCATTTTATATAATGTTGGCATATCCTCTTTAGTTAACAACCAATCATCACCAGTTTCTATCATTATATAAATAAGATTCTTATCTTTAAAAATACCAGAATACTTATTCTTTTCTTTTACACTCTCTTTTTCATTAAAGTATTCATCCATATAATCTTTATACCTATCTGCATCAGTTTTCTCTTTTATTACATTTTTATAATACATAATTATATCTTGAACATTGTATTGTAAATATCCCACTGTTTCAATTGATCTATATGGGACTTCAAAATGTACATAGTTATATATTGGTGAATTACTATTTTTCCTATCATAACCATTATTACTTATAAAAAGAAATGCTACTCCAAGTATTTGAAAAGCTATAGCACAAGCCATTAAAATCTTAGAAGAAAGTTTTATATCCTGTTTATGTAATGATATTGATGATATTAAACATAGTATAAGAAGGAATATAACAATTATTATGATTTTAAGAGAAACATAGTTAAAACTAATAGATTTATACTCCATTCCTTCTCCTACTAAGAATAGTTCAGAAAAAGTAAAGAATGAACTTAATAATTTAAAATGAAAGTAATTTACCAAACAAAAAATTATGTTAAACAAAAATGTAATAACAAAGTATATAATAGAAATTTTCTTTGGCAATAATTTTATTATTAACAAATTAATACAAATTATAGAAAGACTAAATAATATTGGAGCAATATTATATATAGAATAAAAATAAATTGACTTAATTGCAAAATATCTAAAAATCATATCTATCATAAGATATGATGCAGTTATAATAAAAATTGTTAAATAATTATTATTTAGAATTTTTTTAATCATAATATTACTATCTTTCCATTTAATTTTTCTATAAAATTTAACCACTTTCTTTTTACTTCATCAAAAGAAAATTCTTTAGATACAATCCTTGCTTCTTTTCCATATTCTTTTCTTTTTTTACTATCATGCAATAATTCTAAAGCTTTAGAAGCCATCTTTTCTTTATCTCTATTTTTAATTAAATATCCACTCTTATTATTCTTTACAATTTCTTTAGCACCAGAAGCACTATCAAAAGCTATTTGAGGAACTCCAAAAGATGCTGCTTCAATTAATACTATACCAAAAGATTCGGTTAAAGAACACATTAAATATAATGAAGAATTATTTAATAAATAATTTATATATTCTTTATTTTGAAAACCATGTAAAGTAATATTGTCATCTAAGTTATATTCTTTTATCTTGCTCTTAATGTTATTCATTTCTGGTCCATCACCAACTATATCTAAATGAGTTTCTGAATCACTGTCATGAATTATTTTAAAAACATCAATTAGATCAGAATAACCTTTTTCATAAGAAAGCCTTCCAACAGATATAATATTTTTATTATTTAATTTTGAAACACTAGCAGGATAATCACTTAATCCATTTGGTATATATATACACTTTGTATTTTTCATAATGCCACTATAAAAATCAGTTAATTCCTTTGAAACAGACACTAAATAATCAATATTACTACATGCCCTTTTTAAAGTATTAATATATTTTTTATCATAATCATGATGCCTATGTTCTTCTGCTATTCTTATTTTGCCTTTTCCATATCTATTTAATATTTTAGTAATAGATACTCTACTAGATATTAAAATGTGAGCATCACTATTTTTAATATATTTTTTCATAGTAGTTTTTTTTAAATATAGTACTTTAAAGCTAGTATATAATTCTTTTACTATGCTAATTGGATTTAAACTCTTAATAGCTTTTTTTAATTCTTGTTTATTTGGAATAATATCCATGAGATATATTATTTTAACTTCTGGATTAACTTTAAAAGCTGGCTTTTCAGACATTTTATAATTAACAACTAATTCAACATTATAATTGTCACAAAGCATATTTGCTTGATTTATAATTGCCTGCTCTACACCACCAAAATTTAAGTGTAATCCTAATATTGCTATTTTCTTCATACGACCTCTATTTTTTTGATATTAACTTTCTATATAACTCAGCTCTTCTTTTAGTAGTTAAATTTAATCTTATACACTTTAATAATTTATATTTTAAAGATTTTTTATTATCTAACCATGTTCCAGTAAAGATATGAATTGTAACTGAATCTTTTGATGGATTACAAAATACAGTATCTTCATATACTACTATTCCATTTTTTAATTCTTGATAATAATTACCTATTTTACAACCAAAATCATTAATTAATATTTCTGATACTGAAATTGTGTTATTACTATTAAAATCAAAATTATAACTATCTAAATTATCATAATAATCTAGCATCTTTTTTAATAACGGATGATGCTTCTTAGCTCCAAATGTTGCAGTGAATGGGTGATCATAATTTTCAAATCCTACAAAAGCATCATGATGTAGAAATCTATCTAGTTTATCAAGTAATAAAATATCAGTATCTAAATAAATACCACCCTCATTATATATAACATAAGCTCTTATATAATCACTTACATATGCCCATTTTTTAGCTTCATAAGCAGCCTTACAAAATGGATGTGAATTTATGTCAAAGTTATTTTCATTCCATTCAATAACTTCGTATCCATCTAAATACTTATTCCAAGTTTTCATACATCTTTTTATGTCTTTAGGTTTTTCTTTACCACCAACCCAAACATAATGTATTTTCTTAGGTATTACATCTTTTTTCATAATTATTCTCCATAAATTGATTTTAACATAAAATAAAAGTCTTAACAAGAAAAGACTTTTTATTTTAAATAATTTAAGAAATCTTTTGATACTTTAACTGCTCCACTTAATGATAAATGGCCACTATCATAAAAATCTCCTTCAACAAGTTTTATCGTTTTATCTTTATTATAGTTAATAAATAAAATATTATTTTTCTTAGCATATGCTTCAACAAAATTATACTTGGCTTCGTCTTTTTCATTTAATTCACAAGGACTCTTTACTAGTATTAAAGTAATATTGTTTTCATTTGCCAAATCTATTATTTTTTTTAGATATTCAAAATTATTATCGCTTAATGGTTCTTCTACATTGTTTTCTAAAATTTTACTATTATTTGGTAATATTTCATTATTGGAATCTAATCCAATAAATCCTTTGTTATTAACGCCTTTACCTGTTAAGCCAACAATAATATCATTTTTATTAATTTCACTATATCTAGAATGATATTTAATAATATTAAAATAATAACTAATTCTATCTTCTTTGTTAGGAACACTCTCATTAATAGCATCTATTTTATTTTTAGATAATCTCATTTTATCCAAAGCATCTCTAACCACTCCTTCTTTAAAGTATTCATCATCTACCGCCAACATTCTGATTTCTAAAACAAAAAATTGTGGTTTTTGATACTTTAAAGATTCAATCATATAATGATAAGTGATATTAATTGGCTGTTGCTGAGTTGCAAAATTATAAGAATTTAAATTTGCTTCTTCTTTTATAATATTAGGTGAAAAAGTTGCATAACTATGTGATGATCCAAAGAAAATTACATCTAAAGAATTTTTCTTTTGATTATAAAAATCAATTATATCAGTTCCATAACCATTTCCTTTTAAAACAAACAAGTTAGTACACATACTAAGTATAATAATAAAAATAGTTATAAACAATACTGTTTTAATTACATTCTTCATAAACACCTCAAAATTGGAAATATATGAACTCTTGGGCACTAAAGCCAGGTCCATATATACCAAACACTATTATAGTAAATAATAATGCGTAATATGTTAACCATCTAATTACTATATTCCTTTTATAAAACCAATCCTTTATGCTTATATGTTCATCAACTATTTCTAAAATATATACTGTTAAAACACAAACAGACAAAATGATTATCTCAATATAAGATGTTCCAAGAAGTTTAAAATCTATAATCATTCCAAAATCAAAAATGTTTCTAATTACCAAAAAAGCATCGTTTAAAGTGTTAGCTCTAAAAAATATCCATGCAAAGTCTACTAATATAAACGTTATTATTACTCTAATTATATTTAAAGCAGCTTTATCAACAATATTTCTGTTTTTAAATAATATGTTTTCTATTATTTGCAATATACCATGAATTCCACCCCATATTACAAATGTCCATGCAGCTCCATGCCATAACCCACTTATTAAAAACACTATTAAAGTATTAATTTGAGTTCTAATAAATCCTTTTTTGCTTCCTCCTAAAGGGAAATATAAGTACTCTTTAAACCAAGAGCTTAATGATATATGCCATCTACGCCAAAAATCTTTTATAGACTTAGCTAAATATGGTTTTTTAAAATTAATACTTAAAGAATACCCCATTACTTTGGCGCTTCCTCTTGCAATAGTTGAATACGCATTAAAATCAAAATATATTTGAATAGCAAAAAGAATAGATGCGATAATGAGATATAATCCACCGCCATTAGTATAATTACCTAGATTATTATATACCTGATTAACTATTATTGCTGCTCTATCTGCTATTACTAATTTATAGAAAAAACCAATTACTATTAAAAGTGCCCCATCATATACATTATTCCAGTTAAAAACATGATTCTCCTTAAATTGCTTAAGTAAGTCTTTCGATTTTTCTATTGGACCAGCAACTAATTGTGGAAAAAAAGATACAAATAAAGCATAATCTATAAAATTTTTCTCTACTTTTACATCATTTCGATAAGTATCTAGAGTATAGCTTAATGCTTGAAAACTATAAAAACTAATACCCACTGGTAGTAAGACATTTAAAGAACTTGGTATAGCTAAAGAAAATGGTTTAAATAAAACATTTATAGAATTTACTATAAATGTATAATATTTAAATGTAAATAATATACAAATATTAATAAGGAATGAAAGAGCCACAAACAATTTTTTCTTTTTTCTAGTTTTGCTATTATGAATTAAAATACCACTAAAAAAAGTTACTAATGTAGATAATAACATTAATAACGCATATTTTGCATTCCAACACATATAGAAATAATAACTACACACAAGTAACCATGAATTCTTTATTTTGGGGGGAACAATAAAGAACACTAAGCAAGCGATTAAAAAGAAAAATAAATATTGTAATGTTGTAAAAGCCATGTTATTTCCTTTCTGTTTTTACCATGTTTCCTAACTTAAATACGCTGTTAATTAATTGCCCTATGAAGAATCCTAATATTAGAGTAACAATTAATCCATCTAATACATTTCCAGTAAAGTATGCAGATACTAAACAAATTGATACTCCTAGTAAATAAAAGCAATTTTTCAAAGTAACTCTCTCTTTAAAGTTAAGTAGCATTTTAATGATGCAAACCATAACGATACTAAGATAAGGAGATATTAATAATATTAATCCTATAATACCTAAAGTTAAATAATGTGAAATATAATCTCTTTCTAAATCAAATATATTACCTTCTCTTATAAATGTTATTCCTAAATAATTGTCTAATGGATTATTATTAATTTCTTTTACTCTTGTTAACATTAAATATTCTATTTTTCTAAAATTAACTCTTTCTTCATAAGGAAGTTGCATTACTTCATACCAGAATTCAGGATCATATGTATAAGGATAACTATCAAACACAAAATGTTCATGAAGATTATAGTTTTGATAATTACTCTCTATAAAATCAATTAATAGTTCATTTTTTTCATCTTTATCTAACTCTTTTAAAATTTCTTCAATATTCTTATCTTCTGCATCATCAACATGTGTTTTTTTATACTTATCTTTTATATTCTTTTGAATCTCTTCATTTTTCTCTTTATTAGCTTCTTTTTTACCATCAGCATTTGCATTATATTGTGTTGCAACTTCTGTATCAGTAAAAGTTCTATTTATTGCAGGACTCTTTGGAAGAACAAATAGAGCTAATGCTATAATAACTAATATAAACAAAGTTATTTTAGAATTATACTTTAAATCCTTTTTTATTAATGTAAAGAATAAGTACAAGAAGAGCGCTATTACGCTTACCATAATAAAACCATATGTACTAACTTTAGTTCCTATCATAAACATTCCTAAAAATGTTATAAAGAACACTATCATATTTTTTATTGATGGATTATTAATAAAATTATAAATCATTATAGTTGTTAATAATATTAGAAGTGCTGATAATCTATTAGGATCTAAGAAGAAACCTTTAGATGCTAAGTCCATATAATTCAAATTACATCTTTCAGCTTGAAACCAGCAAGTAATACTTCCTTTTATTACTTCTTTACTATATGATCCAGTTGAAACTACCAATAAATTTGAAGCAACTATACTACCACATGATATTATTAATAATCCATTAATAAGCTTCTCAATCTTTTTATTATCAAACTCATAATGATATGAAATAATAATCATTATTAATGGAAACAACATTCTTATTATGTAAAACACTTCGGAAGTAAGACTATATCCAAAATCATATCCACCATAAAAATCAGTAAAGTTTAAAGCATTTATATGATGAAAAACAGTATACAAAACTACTAAGAAAATATATATAGCATACAAAATAAATTCTTTTTTATTCCTCCAAACTAATAAAAAAAGCAAACAAAGAATAAATACAAATCCCATTCTTATTAAAGTAGATGGTGAAAATCCACCAATAGATATTACTTCTTCATCAAATAAAAAATATAAGTCTAAAATTGGTTGCATCATTAAAAATAGCAGCAATACTTTTTCTACTATTTTTTTATTAATAATTCCCTTCGTTATCTTTTCTATCATACTACCCACTTTTCCTACTATAAAATATCATATCATACATAGAGACAAAATCGCAAATTAAATACTATTTAATTATAACACTAACATACTCAAATATATCAAAAAATTTTAAAATATTTACTATATTATCATAATTTTTCTTATTTACAATTACTTTATTAAATCCATTATTCATATAATTAAATAAATCATAGTATAT
>JAEEGL012450131.1_pt1 | contig 11184 bp, 9 predicted proteins | sample 9134231 | NCBI WGS metagenome assembly JAEEGL01 (sample SAMN16246548, study PRJNA631951) | gut metagenome | biome: gut microbiome; feature: rumen; material: fiber-attached | host: Bos | place: Iran: Karaj | collected 2018-10
ACAACTGCGAGATTGGCGAGAACACTGTGATGTAGGCCCAGGCTGGTATGGCTGGTTCAACGAAAATCGGTGCTTGGTGTATGGTTGGCGGTCAGGCAGGCTTTTCCGGTCATATTCAAGTGGCCGACAGGACGATGGTGGGCGCACAATGTGGTGTCATCGGCAACACCAAGGGCAACGGCGAAACGCTGATTGGTTCGCCAGCCGTGAATCCGAAGATGTACTTCAAGGCCCGCGCCCTTGATGCCAAGCTGCCCGACATGTATCGCCAGATAGCAGCTATGCAGCGTGAAATAGACGAATTGAAAAAGAAACTACAATAAGGTTATGAAACAAAAAACTCTGAAAGGCAGTTTTTCGCTGTTTGGCAAAGGACTGCATACAGGTCTGAATCTGACAGTAACATTCAACCCCGCTCCTGAGAACACTGGTTATAAGATTAAGCGTATCGACTTGGAGGGTGAGCCCATCATCGACGCTATTGCAGAGAACGTAGTAGATACGCAGCGTGGTACTGTATTGGCTAAAGGTGACGCACGTGTATCGACAGTGGAACATGGTTTGGCTGCACTTTATGCCTTGGGTATCGACAACTGTCTGATGCAGGTGAATGGTCCTGAATTCCCTATCCTCGACGGCTCAGCCATCCAGTATGTAGAGAAAATCAAGGAGGTTGGTGTCGAAGAGCAGAACGCCCCCAAAGACTGGTACGTTATCCGCAAGAAGATAGAGGTGAAGGACGAGAAAACGGGTTCGTGCATTACGATTCTGCCTGATGCGGAATTCTCGATTACAGCCATGTGCTCGTTTGATTCGAAGATTATCAATTCGCAGTTTGCTACCATTGACAAAGTGGAGGATTTCGGTAGCGAGATAGCTCCAGCACGAACCTTCGTCTTCGTCCGTGACATTGAGCCGCTGTTACAGGCCAACCTCATCAAAGGTGGCGATATGGATAATGCCATCGTCATCTACGAGCGTCAGATTTCACAGGAACAGCTCGACCAGCTGGCTGACATGCTGGGCGTTGAGCATCGCGATGCCACTGAGCTGGGCTATATTCAGCACAAGCCGTTAGTGTGGGAAAACGAATGTACCCGCCACAAGTTGCTCGACGTGATTGGTGATATGGCGTTGATTGGAAAGCCCATCAAGGGTCGCATCATTGCCACCCGTCCCGGACATACCATCAACAACAAGTTTGCTCGTCAGATGCGCAAGGAAATCCGTAAGCACGAGATTCAAGCACCCATCTACGATCCTAACGACGAGCCAGTGATGGACGTGAACAAGATTCGCGAACTCCTGCCCCACCGCTATCCTATGCAGTTAGTGGATAAGGTGATCTCATTAGGAGCCAACACTATCGTAGGCATCAAGAATGTCACAGCTAACGAGCCTTTCTTCCAAGGTCACTTCCCTGAAGAGCCTGTGATGCCCGGCGTCCTACAGATTGAGGCGATGGCACAATGTGGCGGTCTGTTAGTGCTGAATACACTGGAGGAGCCGGAACGTTGGAGCACGTACTTTATGCGCATCGATGACGTCAAATTCCGTCAGAAAGTGGTACCTGGCGACACCCTGCTCTTCAAGGTCGACCTGTTGGCTCCCGTTCGTCATGGTATTTCGTCGATGAAGGGCTATATCTTTGTGGGCGACCATGTGGTGGCAGAGGCAACTTTCACTGCTCAAATCGTAAAGAACAAGTAAAAAGAGAAGTTTTGAAGTTTAAGGAGTTTAGAAGTTTTGAAGTTAAGAAGATAAAGAAGACAAAAATGGCAAATCAGATACATCCCCTTGCAGTAGTAGATCCAGAGGCTAAACTGGGCGACAACAATGTGATTGGTCCCTTCTGCGTAATAGACAAGAACGTCGTGATTGGCGACAACAATAAGTTCCTCAACAGTGTAACCATCCATTTTGGTGCACGTATCGGTAATGGCAACGAGTTCTTCCCAGGTGCCAGCATCTCTACAAAGCCTCAGGACTTGAAGTTCCAAGGTGAGGATACCACTTGCGAGATAGGTGACAATAATTCGATTCGCGAGAATGTCACCATCAGTCGCGGCACAGCTTCGAAAGGCAAGACGATAGTGGGCAACGGCAATCTACTGATGGAGAACATGCATATTGCCCACGACTGCGTGATCGGCAATGGCTGTATCATTGGCAACTCAACGAAGATAGCCGGTGAGGTGGAGATTGACGACTTTGCCATCATCTCTGCCTGTTGCCTGTTCCACCAGTTCATCCGCGTAGGCAGCTATATTATGTTCCAAGGGGGCTCACGCACCTCACAGGACATTCCTCCCTATGTGATTGCAGGCAAGGAGCCCATCCGCTACGCTGGCGTCAACCTCATCGGTCTGCGTCGCCGCGGATTCAGCAACGAGACTATTGAAGCCATTCACGACACCTATCGTATTATCTATGCACAGGGTGTCTTGAAAGACGGTATCGCTGAGGCTCGTATGAAGTATCCTGACTCGAAAGAGGTGGAATACATCTGCTCGTTTATCGAGTCATCAAAACGTGGTGTGATACGTTGAACAATGAACGTTGAACATTGAACGTTGATCGACGGATGACGAAAACACTCATTGTCATCACTGGGCCTACTGCTGTTGGCAAGACTGCTCTTACCATCGAGATTGCCCAACGCTATGGAATCCCTGTAATCAATGCAGACTCCAGGCAAATATACCGTGAACTGAAGATAGGTACTGCTGCACCTACTGACGAACAGTTACATGCAGCCAGGCACTATTTCGTGGGGACGAAGAGCATCAACGACTATTATAACGCGTCGATGTATGAACAGGAGGTCCTGGAGTTGTTAGACACTCAATTCAAGACGCATAGCATTCAGCTGTTGTCTGGTGGATCGATGATGTATATTGATGCGGTCTGTAACGGTATCGACGATATTCCCACCATCCGTGATGACATACGCGAGGACATGAAGCGGCGCTACCAAGAGGAAGGACTCGAAGCACTCTGCGAAGACCTGAAGCGACTCGACCCAGAACACTATCACATCGTTGACAGACAGAACTACCGGCGTGTGATTCACGCTTTGGAGATATGCTATCAAACAGGACAGACCTATACATCCTTCCGTAAACAGGAGAAGAAAGAACGGCCTTTCAGTATTGTCAAGATTGGTCTTAACAGGGAGCGTCATATATTATATAATAGGATTAACGCGCGCGTAGATGAGATGATAGAGAATGGACTGTTGGAAGAGGCAGAATCGCTCTACAGCCAACGAGAGTTGAATGCCTTGAATACAGTAGGATATAAAGAGATGTTTGACTACATGGATGGACGCTGGTCGTTAGAAGAAGCTGTGGAACGCATGAAAGGCAATACTCGACGCTATGCCCGCAAACAGTTGACATGGTACAAGCGCGATCCTGAAATGAAGTGGTTTGATCCTGATCACAAAGAAGAAATACTAAAATATATTGCACAATATGAATAAATACGCTGAGAAACCCATACAGGTCATAAAAGGTGTTGCAAAGTGGTATCAAGGACTCTTCAAGGGACGTCCCTGGTATATCAAGACGCTATCTGCACTGGGTACACTGGTTGTAGCCTTCTTCCTGTATCTCATCATGGTGGATGTCAACTTCCTCTGGCTCTTTGGCAAGTCACCATCGATGAGCGATGTCAAGAACACGCATCCTGCCGAAGCCTCTCAGATCTATAGCGCTGACGGCAAAGTGATTGGCAAGTTCTTCAGCGAGAATCGTATGCCTGTTGCCTATGAAGACGTCAATCCAGCATTCTGGAATGCCTTGATCGATACGGAGGATGAACGCTTCCGAAGTCATCATGGTATTGACTATCAGGCATTTGGAGCAGCACTAAAGGATTATGTGATGCATCGTGACGCACGTGGTGCCTCTACGATTACACAGCAATTAGCCAAAAATCTGTTCCGCGTCCGTACGCAGTATTCTACAGGTCTGTTAGGCAATATTCCAGGTCTGAAGCTGCTCATCATGAAGAGTAAGGAATGGATAACTGCCTATAAGCTGGAGTTCAACTTCTCGAAGAACGAAATTCTGACCATGTATGCCAATACAGTAGACTTCGGTTCGAATGCCTTTGGTATCAAGACTGCTGCCAGGACCTATTTTGGCACGACTCCTGATAAGCTGACAGCAGAGCAGGCTGCCGTGCTGGTGGGATTGCTGAAGGCTACTACTTACTATAACCCCCGTATCAACCCCAAGAACTCATTGGCTCGCAGAAACGTGGTGCTCGACCTGGTTAAGAAACACGGACACCTGACACAAGAAGAGTGTGACTCACTGAAACAGACGGAAATCAAGCTTGACTATAGCGTAGAGAATGCCTATGACGGAGAAGCCAACTATTTCCGTGAGGCTGTAGGCGACTGGATGAAAGACTGGTGTAAAGAGTATTTTGGCGACGACCGGCAATATGCATACTATACTGAAGGTCTGAAGATATACACCACCATCGACACCCGTATGCAGAAATATGCTGAGGATGCAGCTGTCAAACAGATGAAGCAGGTGCAGAAAACCTTCAATGCCCACTGGGGAAGCACGAATCCCTGGCAGGATGAATATCATCATGAAATACCGCACTTCATCGAAGACTTAGCTAAGAAGACACCGTATTATAAACTGCTCAGCCAGAAATTTGAGGGCAATGAAGACTCTATCAACTACTATCTGAATGTGCCCCACCCTGTCAAGCTCTTCGACTATGAGCAAGGCTTTATCGAGAAAGAGATATCTACCCTCGACAGCATCCGCTATATGGAGCACTTCATGCACTGCGGTTTCGTTGCCATTGAGCCACAGACGGGACATGTGAAAGCATGGGTGGGCGATGTAGACTTCAAGACCTGGAAATATGATAAGGTGACAGCTATGCGACAACCGGGTTCCACCTTTAAGTTGTTTGTCTACGCAGAAGCCATGAATCAGGGCATTACTCCCTGCGATACGCGAAAGGACGAATTCTTCTCGATGAAGGTGATGGACAAGGGTAAGGAAGTGACGTGGGCTCCCACGAATGCCGACGGTCGTTTCTCTGGTGCCTACATCACTCTGAAGCAGGCTTTCGCCATGAGTATCAACTCTGTTGCTGTCCGATTAGGACAGGAATGCGGTATTGACCGAATTGCGAAGACTGCCCACGACATGGGTATCAAATCGAAACTCAATCCTACCCCAGCACTCGCTTTAGGCTCAAGCGACGTCAATCTGTTGGAACTGGTCAATGCCTACTGTACGCCTTGCAACCAAGGACGTATGCACGACCCTGTACTTGTCACCCGTATTGTTGATCGCGATGGCGAAGTTGTCTATGAAGCCAATACAGAGGATAAGCAAGCACTCACAGAACGTAGTGCATTCCTCGTCCAGCAGTTACTGATGGGAGGTATGAGCGGTACATCGTCACGTCTGCGCAGCTATGTGGGTTACGATGTTACTGATACCGACTTTGGTGGCAAGACGGGAACATCGAACAATCACTCTGACGCCTGGTTCATTGGCACCACACCTAAGTTGGTTTGTGGTGCATGGGTTGGTGGCGAATACCGCTGCATCCACTTCCGTACAGGAGAATTAGGACAAGGTAACCGTACGGCACTTCCCATCTGTGGCTATTTCCTGCAAAGCGTATTGGGCGACCCGCAGTTCAAGCAATATCACGCCAAGTTCCCTGTTCCTAAGGATGCAAACCTCACGCCAAGTATGTATGGTTGTGGTGGTTACTTTAAGGCAGCATCCGACTCTGACTCATTAGCAGTCGACAGTCTTGGTGTAGAGATTGATGCGGAAGCTGTAGTCGATGAGTTTGGCAATGTAGTCAATCCGCCACAAGAGCCTGACAATGCCAAACAGACACCTGTGACAGAACAGCCACAAGAGGCGGAAGAGCCCAAGGAACAATAATGGACACAGAGACGTTAGACCTTGAAAATCAGGAGTGGCAGCAGGCTCTCCAGATTATTCAATATACCCGTCGTTCGCTATTCTTGACAGGAAAAGCGGGGACGGGTAAGTCTACATTTCTACGCTACGTATCACAAAACACGAAGAAGAAACACGTCATTCTCGCCCCTACAGGTATAGCTGCCATCAATGCCGGAGGTCAGACGTTGCACAGTTTTTTCAAGCTACCCTTCCATCCTCTGCTGCCTAATGACTCACGCTATAATGCACGCAATATCAGAAAGACGCTGAAGTATAATGGTGAACTCACTAAGCTGTTGCGTGAACTGGAGCTGATTATCATTGACGAGATATCGATGGTAAGGGCTGACATCATCGACTTTATCGACAAGGTGCTGCGCATCTATTGCCGCAACATGCGTGAACCCTTTGGTGGCAAACAGCTATTGTTGGTGGGCGATATTTTCCAGTTGGAGCCGGTTATCAAGGAAGAGGAATGGCGACTGATGCAACCCTTCTATGCCTCCGCCTACTTCTTCTCGGCCAAGGTGTGGCAGGAGATGCAACTCGTCAGCATTGAACTGCGCAAAGTCTATCGTCAGAGCGATGCAGAATTCATTGCCATTTTAGACCGTATCCGCGAGAATCAGGCTACTGATCAGGACTTGGCAGCCATCAATTCAAGATATGGGGCAACCTGCGATCCTTCTTCACGAAACCTTGAAATCACACTGGCAACACGTCGTGACACGGTAGACTGGATCAACGAACAGAAACTAAACGAGTTGGATGGAGAAAGCACCACCTTCAAAGGCGTTGTCAAAGGTGATTTCCCGCTGACTTCCCTCCCCGCTCCTATGGACTTGGAAATCAAGCCTGGCGCACAGGTTATCTTTGTCAAGAACGATAAGGAAAAACGCTGGGTCAACGGCACGATAGGCATTGTGATTGGCATTGATGAGGAAGAGGGCGTTATTGGCGTATGCGACGAAGACGGTCATGAATACGACGTAGGCTTAGAGATATGGGAGAATATGCGCTACACCTATGATGAGAAGGAACAGAGAATCGTTGAGGAACTGTTAGGCACTTTCAAACAGTTTCCCTTACGATTGGCATGGGCCATCACTGTACACAAGAGCCAGGGTTTGACATTCCGTCAGGTCAAGATAGACTTCTCAGGTGGCGGTGCCTTTGCCGGTGGACAAACATACGTGGCGCTCTCACGCTGTACGTCACTCAAGGGTATCACCCTTGAAGAGCCTATCCGCCGCTCCGATATCTTTGTTCGTGGAGAAGTGGTACAGTTTGCCCGTCGATATAATGATAGCAAACTGATGCGCCAGGCCATCTATGAAAGTAAGGCCGACAAGGAGTATCATGATGCTGTGACCGCTTTCGACCGTCAGGACTTTGATGCTTTCCTCAAGAATTTCTTTCTGGCCATCCATTCACGCTACGACATCGAAAAGCCTGTTGTCCAACGTTTTATCCGCAGGAAATTAGGCATTATCAATCAACAGAAACAGGAAATAGAGAAGCTGAATGCAGAGATAACTCGTCGCGAAGAACTGTTGAAACGCTTAGCAGTTGAATATACACTATTAGGCAAGGAATGCGAACAGGAGCACATGACCGATGCCGCTATTCGCAATTACCAGAAAGCCTTGGAGCTATGTCCTGACACACCTGAGGCACGCCGACGGCTCAAGAAGCTACAAAAGAAATGATTTACAAGGTATTCCCTTCGTTGGGGAACACCACTGTAGGCTTAAACGTCTTGGCCTCCTCGAAATCCATCAAGGCATACGAGATAATGATGACAACATCGCCCACTTGTACACGACGGGCTGCCGCACCATTCAGGCAGATGCAGCCAGAACCACGCTCACCCTTGATGATATAGGTTTCAAAACGCTCACCATTATTATTGTCGAGCACCTGTACCTTCTCACCAGCAATCAGGTTGGCAGCATCCATCAGGTCTTCATCAATCGTGATGCTACCCATATAGTTCAGATTGGCCTCTGTCACCGTTACACAGTGCAGCTTCGACTTCATTACTTCTATCATCATGACTCTTTGTACTTGATGTGATCAATTAAACGGATAGGTGTCTTACCACAATAGACAGTAATACAGCCTACAACATACGGCGTATCGTCCCAGTTCTCAATATCTTGCAGCGTATTGCCGTCAACTATCGAGAAATATTCTACATCCAGCCCGTCAACAGCATTGATATCGGCCACCACTTTGTCGTGCGTCTCCTTCACCGTATGATTCTTGGCATAGGCCAGGCTCTCCTTCAAGGCTTTATAGATAGTAGGAGCTATCGCACGCTCATCTTTCGAAAGTAAGGTGTTACGACTGCTACGAGCCAGTCCGTCATCATCGCGAACGATGGCGCACTCCACAATCTGGACAGGCAGGCCCAGATGCTTAACCATTGCCTTCACGACAGCAATCTGCTGCCAGTCCTTCTCACCAAAATAGGCACGAACGGGTTTGACGATATAGAACAGCCTACTCACAACCTGACAAACACCATTGAAGTGACCAGGACGATGAGCACCCTCCATCACTGTCGAGACAGGAGGATATTCGAACTGACGCGTATCCGGCGTAGGATACATTTCCTCTACGCTCGGAGCCAACACATAGTCGGCACCACAGGCTTCCAGCAATTTGCAGTCGGCCTCCAGCGTACGCGGATAATTCTTCAAATCATTCTTGTCATTGAACTGTGTCGGATTCACGAAAACCGATACCACTGTTATTCCATTTTCCTTCACACTGCGACGTACCAACGAGGCATGTCCTTCATGCAAAGCACCCATCGTGGGTACAAAACCAATCTCTTTACCTTTCTTGCGATCCTCAAAAAGCTGGTTCTGAAGATCAACAATCTTATTGAATACCTTTAGCATTAATATTGTTTCTTAATTACTATTTTCAACTTTAGTGTTTCGATTTCGGGCTGCAAAATAACAACATTTTTGCCAAATATGGAAAAAATATCATAAAAATATGCATAATAAGGGGCAAAAAAATCTAAAAATTGCACGTTTTGGCGGTTTTGTGAATTATTTTTCGTAACTTTGCATTCGGATAAACAACACAATATGGCAAAAAAGATTCTTTTCATTAACCAGGAGATTACTCCGTATGTTGCCGACAGCGACCTTTCGCTGATGGGCAAGGCTCTTCCGCAGGCTATGCAGGAGTTAGGTCACGAAATCCGTACTTTCATGCCCAAGTGGGGTATAATCAATGAGCGCCGCGGCATGCTGCACGAGGTAATTCGCCTTTCTGGTATGAATCTGATTATCGACGATACCGACCATCCGCTGATCATCAAGGTGGCAACCATCAACCAGACACGTGTGCAAGTGTACTTCATTGATAACGATGACTACTTTGCCAAGCGTCAGATGACAGTCGACGAGCAGGGCAATGACTATGCTGACAATGGCGAACGAGCTATATTCTTTGCAAGAGGCGTATTGGAGACCGTCAAGAAGCTGCGCTGGGTGCCTGACATCATTCATGTGCAGGGATGGATGGGAGCTGTAGTGCCCCTCTACATCAAGACGGCCTATCACGAAGAACCTTCGTATGCCAACACCAAGGTTGTCACTTCGCTCTTCACCAAGAGTATGATGTCTGACTTAGGTTCCAATTTCAAGCAGTGCGTGATCTTTAAGGAAGCTAAAGCAGACCTGTTGAAGAAGTATAGCGACCAATTCACCTTCGACGAACTCGCCAAGTTAGCTATCGACTACAGCGACGGCGTGATAGCCGCTCATAAGGATGTGAGCAAGGATCTCCTCAAGTATGCTACTGATAACAACATCCCCACCTTGGATTATCCCGGTGAGGACTTTGCCCAGGCTTACGAGGAATTCTATGAGAAAATTTGATGTTTTATATTTAAAGGATATTATCTATAAGATTCAACGTATAAGTTTCAATGATGAAAAAAATACTGATGGCAGGGATTGCAATGTTCACGATTGCAATCTCTTCATGTGATGAGAATACAAGTACGATGGGCTACTCGCTGACCAGTGATGCCGATCGCTTTAGCCTCGTTCCAGATACTTTCCTGGTATCTACCCGCTCTTTGATGGTTGACTCGGTGTTGGCCCGTAGCTCCTACAGCTACTTAGGTTGCATCAAGGATCCGGAGACGGGAACCTATATCGGCAGCGACTTCACCACACAAATCAATGTGCTTGAGAATGATGCCCCATACCTTTTTGCCGCCAAGGAGGATGTCTCATCGCTCGATGCTGATGGTGAACCGATAGCAACAAGTTGCCAGTTGAACATCATCGTCAATTCTTATTTGGGTGACTCACTGACATCCATGAAGCTGATGGTTTTGGAACTCGACAAGCCTATAGAGGATAACAGGCTCTACTATTCGAACTTCGATCCCGAGGCCAAAGGCTATATACGCGAAGACGGACTGCAACAGGCCAAAGTCTATAGCATGACAGACATGACGCAGTCGGACAGCATGCGCTATGTTCGCCAGCAAAACAGCTATTATCCCTACATCAGCATTCCGCTCAACAAGCCGTACAAAGCAAAGAATGGTGTGACATACAATAATTATGGAACGTACCTCATGCGCACCTACTACGAGCATCCTGAATACTTCAAGAACGGCGTTTCGTTCATCAATAAGGTCTGTCCAGGCTTCTACATCATGACGGTCGACGGTCAAGGCGTGATGGCTGAAGTGCTCAATGTGCAGCTGGTAGTGAATTACAAATTCAAGACGGGAGATACTGAATACGCAGGCACCAAGACCTTCTTCGGAACGGAGGAAGTGCTGCAGACCACACATATCGGCAACGACAAGAACGAGATTCAGCGTTTGGTTGATGACAACCGTTGTACCTATCTCAAGACGCCCGCAGGTATCTTCACGGAGGTGACGCTTCCCGTCGATGAGATTAAAAAAGGACACGACAACGATTCCATCATCTCTGCCAAGATTATCTTCCAGCGTATGGCCGACCTGAATAGCAAGACCGACGACTTGATTTATGACCTCACCGAGCTGCTGATGGTTGAACGTGACTCGCTCTATACTTTCTTCGAGAAAAGCAAAGTCACCAACAATCGCACATCGTTCCTCGCTGTGTATAATGCGGCGCAGAACACATACTCGTTCAACAATATCTCGAGTCTGATCAATCACATGGACAGAATCCGCAGCATAGGT
>JAEEGL013201417.1_pt1 | contig 11184 bp, 4 predicted proteins | sample 9134231 | NCBI WGS metagenome assembly JAEEGL01 (sample SAMN16246548, study PRJNA631951) | gut metagenome | biome: gut microbiome; feature: rumen; material: fiber-attached | host: Bos | place: Iran: Karaj | collected 2018-10
ACGGCACGGTCACGGGCGCGTTTACCGCGTTTTCCGGCATCGCCACCTCCGCCGCGCAGATCAAGCCGATTCTGGAGATGGCAGAGCCAATTTTGCAAACGGAGCCGGAAACGGCGGAGGGCAGAGAGATCGTGACGAAGCTCTCCGGCAGTATCGAGCTCTCCACTATTTCCTTCCGCTATTACGACACGCAGCCCTATGTGATAAACGGCCTCAATTTGAAGATCAGGGCGGGCGAATATATCGCCATCGTGGGCAAGACCGGCTGCGGCAAAAGTACGCTCCTTCGCCTGCTCCTGGGCTTTGAGACGCCGGAAAAGGGCGCGATCTACTATGACCACAAGGATCTCCGCTCCCTCGACCTCGGATCTCTGCGCCGGAGGATGGGGGTGGTGACCCAGGACGGCAGCCTGTTCCACGGGGATATTTTCTCCAACATCACCGTCTCCTCGCCGCAGCTCACCATAGACGACGCCTGGGAGGCGGCGGAAAAGGCCGGGATCGCGGAGGACATCCGCGCCATGCCCATGGGGATGCACACCTTTTTGAGCGAAGGGCAGGGCGGCGTTTCCGGCGGGCAGCGCCAGCGGCTCATGATCGCCCGCGCCATTGCGCCCAAGCCGAAGATACTGCTTTTCGACGAGGCCACCAGCGCCCTCGACAACAAGACGCAAAAACAGGTTGCAGACGCCCTCGCGGGGCTGAACTGCACCCGCGTCGTCATCGCCCACCGGCTCTCTACGGTCAAGGACTGCGACCGCATCGTTGTCCTCGACGGCGGCAAGATTATCGAAGAAGGAACCTACGACGCCCTCATCGCCAAAGGCGGCTTCTTCGCCGAGCTGGTGGAGCGCCAACGGATAGACTGAATCTGTCCGACCTTTCCGCATGAGCGGAGCGTTCACGCGGAAACGTGAGACAGGCTCTCAAAAAATTTTTCAAAAACCATTGCCAAAAATCAAAGTGTTTCGGCTATATCAGTAGACAGAAAAGGAGCGAGGTGATGTAAATGAGCATGGAAGAACTGCTGGCAAGGCTGTTCGATTTTCAGACATTCGAGAAGGAACCGGCTCTGCAAAGCGTGATCGACGAGGTCGAGGCGCGGTATTTTTGCGCGGAGCTCTCCGACGATGAGCTGTGTATGCTCTCTGCGGCGGGCGACCCGTTTTCGCAGCCGCCCGACCCAAAGGAAAGCGACCTGAAAACGTGACGGCGCTGACGCAGGACGGGATTTACGCCTCCTATCGGGAAAAGGTGCTTTCTTATCTCAGCGGGAAAACAGAAAGCCCGGAGGACGCGGAGGATCTGTGCGAAACTGTCTTTGAGCAGGTCTGCCGTTCGCTCCCCCGGTTCGAGGGAAAAGCATCCCTCTCCACATGGATCTACCGAATTACACGATACACTTTGATTGATTACTACCGCACGAAGCGCCCCATCGAGCCGCTCACCGAGGAACTAGCGGCCCCGGATGATCTGGAGGAGGACTTCATACACAGGGAAACCCTGGAGCGTCTGGCCTTTGCGCTGAAGGCCTTGCCGCCGGAGGAACGGGATATCATCGTTCTGCGTTATTACAGAGAAAAGACGCTGACGGAAATATCCCGGCTCACCGGCATCAGCTACGGTATGGTGAAGGTAAAGCACAAAACGGCGCTGGAGCATCTCCGGCGCAGAATGGAGCAGGAAATAAAATGCGAGAACGAAAAAAGAGGTTCCTGGCCCGGATGACAGCGGTGCTGCTGATTGCAGTCAGCGTAAACGCAGTTCCGGTTTGGGCCGCGGGTGAGACGGGGACCGAGTACATCGTCAAATACAAGGAGAGCGCCGCCTGGCTCATGGGGGATGATAGCGTTCCCTTTGATGTGGTCAGTGAGGGCACCATGAATCAGCTGCGCTTCTTTGGCCTGCTGGAGTGGTACGAGCCGGACGGGGTCGGGGAGCTGCTGGATTCCAGTTATTATGAATCCTACCAGTGGAACATGGACGTGGTGCAGGCCGAGGGAGCCTTTCAGGGGAACCATCTGGGCCGCGGCGTCCGGGTGGGCGTCATAGATTCCGGCGTAAATCCCCATCCGGGCCTGGGAGACCGGCTCCTCACAGGCCGCAACTACATGGAGGACGCCGAGGATCCGGATGACACCGCCGACGGGAAGCCGGTACGGGCAGTTCGTCTATGAAACGGAGACCATGAAGCCCCTGACAACAGAAAGAAAATCGCCATGAGCGGTGTTCAATAGACCCTATTCAACCCATGATATGAAAATATGAAAGGAGCAAACACCATGAAAAACAACAAAAAGCAGATCGAGAAGAATGCCCAGGAGGCCGTGATGAAGGCATCCGAAGCGGTCAAGAGCGCGAACGACGCCCTGGCCGAGGCTCAGACCGCGCTGAGTGCCGTGGATGAGCTGAGCGAAGAAGAGCTGGATCAGGTCGCCGGCGGAGGCAATCCCTTTGAGGACATCCCCCGTGTCCCGCCTCAGCCCATCCCCTGATCCGGATCGGCCCAACAACTGATTTCGATCAGTTTCAATGCATTTTGAGGAGGTTCCCAGTGAAACAGTTTTGCAGAAAAACAATCGCCCTGCTGCTTGCCGTCCTGATACTGTTTGGGACGTGCGAGACGGGCGTGGTCAATGCGGTGGACGAGATCGACAAGGCGCTCAACCCGGCGGAACGGATTGCGTTGACTGTCCCAGAGCAATTCCGGGACGGTGAAAATCGGTTCTTTTTCGCCCAAACCGATTGGTCGATCAGCGAAAAGAGCAACGAAAAACTGTACGTCCCCATCCAGCGCGCAGGCGACCTGGATTCGGAGGCTGTTGTGACGATCAAGGTCATCGACGTCACGTCTAAGCACGACGTGAACTACACCGTCAAAGTCTACAAGGAAGACGTGGAGCCGGAGACATACATCGCGGATATGTCTATTGTCGAGCTGGCGCAGAACGCTGAATACCAGACGGAGATAGAGCTTGGCGACGAGAATGACATGGGTCAGCTCATCCACGATGCAGGCGGTGCGGAGATGGTGGACGCGGAGGGCAACGTGATTGCCAACGTCACCGCTACGCCCCTGGACGAGAACGGCGATCCTGTTTCGGAAACGGAGGCTGCTGCCGACGAGTCCGAGGAAGAACCTGCCGCCGTCAACCCCGGCGAAGCGGAGGAAGGCGGGACAGGGTCATTTACCTTTGAGACGGCGTCGCCCGGTCCGAAGTCGCTGATGAATGCGCGCAACGCCTTCACCGGCATGACTTCTGACAGACAGGAACTTGCCGGAAACGATCCCCTGGGCGCTCTCGCTTCGAATAACACCATGACCGAGGACGAGTTTAACCAGGAGATGGCGGACGCCGTTGAGGACGGCTACCCCGGCATAGAGTACACCCTGCACTTCAATGCCGGCGAAGAGGCCAAATTCCTGGTCATCACCCCGATGTACTCGGACGCCGCGGAAGGCGACGCCCAGATCATTCTGATGCTCAAGAACCCCAGCGAGGGCTGGGCAATCGGCGAGGACGTGAACCCGGCTTCCGTCATCATTTTTGATGAGGACGAAGCGGAGCCTGTCACCGTCAGCATGGCGGCAAGCACCGTGACCGCCGAAAACGGCAAGGCGGTCATCACTGTGACCCGCTCCGGGCGCATCAACGCGATCAAGGGCGTAATGCTCTCCTCTTGGGACGGCAGCGCCAAAGAGGGCGACGAGTACAGCGGCGTGGGCGCGAAGCTCTATTTCCCAATGGGCATTACCAGCCGCACCATTGAGATTCCGGTCTACCACGGGACGGAAGACAAGGACTTCTATCTCACGATCACGGAGCTGGACGACGAGGAGATCGGCACGGCAACGACCCACGTTCTCATCCCCAAGGCGACGGCAGACGGCGAGCTGATGGACGCCGATGCAGGCAGCTACCGCGTGGGCGGCAGGCCGCTGGTGGGCCCTATCAAGCTCCAGAATACCGCCGCGTATTTCTACAGTGGCAGCGGAAATACATGGGAGGGCGAAAAACAGCCTGTACTCGCCACGTCCACCAACAAGGAAGAGACCTCATGTCTGCATATTCCGTCCTCCATGCTGGGCGGCAAGGCCTACGACGGCATGTATCTGGAATACTGGGGCTTTCTCAACTGGTGTGACGCGGATTTCCGGCTGGTTCGTTGGACAAAGGACAGCGGTGGGAACTGGATCACCGACAGGGCGCATGTGAACTATTTTGATGACGGCGGCACACATGCTGATAACCATTGGCTCTCCTGCTACTGGACAGATGTCAATCCGCCGCTGGATGTTACCATCGAGGCGGCAAACGTAGATAATGAAGGCGCCGCGGGGACAGATAGTTATGTGACGATGCACGTCCAGGGCGTCTACATGATCAAGCGCCAGTTCGACGTCAAAGTGGAACCTGCTGAGGTCAAGCCGCTCATCGGCGTGGAAGACAGCTATGTGCTGAAGAACTACGAGTCGGTCATGCTGGACACCGCCATCTACAGTACAGGAACGTACTGGACGGGCGACAGCTTTTCCGTCAGCGCCACCAACGCGCGCAGTCCGCTGCGGCTGGTTGGGCTGGAGGCCAAGACCACTGACAATAAGTGGACGCGCATTGCGACCCTCGACGGCATAACCACCACCGCCGAGGTGACGCTGGACGTGGACACCATCAATGCATTCAGCGACAGGAACATCATCAGCTGGGCCAAGAATGGCAGCGTGGAGCGCGGCACCTCCTATAAGGGCAGCATCACCGTCCGCCCGGTGTTCGATTACATCAACACGACCGTAGAGCTGAAGCACAGCCCCAACGGCACGCTCTTGATGACCGCGCCTGCCCCCTCCGTTCTCTGGGATTTCAGCAAAGAGGATATCCAGCAGCGGATGGGGACCATATGGTCCAGTCAGGTTTCCTACGCTCGATCCGGCAACAGCTATACCACCTTCACCGCCGGCGGCAATGACCCCTATATCTCCGTCGAGACGCCCAACCTGAACGCCGACAACGTCAAGTGGGTGAAGCTGCGGGTGAAGAATCACAGCAGCGCGACCAGGCTCCAGCTCTTCGCGAGCATTGGCAGCGCCGGCAGAAGCATCGGAAACACCCGCCAGGATATCACGATCTCGGCAAATGACAGCGCGTTCCAGGAATATGTGGTCCCGATCACCAACAGCAACTGGAGCGGCGAGGTAAAGTGGCTGCGGCTGGACCCGCTGGACGCGTGCAATTCCGGTGACAAGATCGATATCCAGTACGTGGCTTTCTTCCCGGACGAGGCCAGCGCGAGGGCTTACCAATTCGGCTCCGCCGCCGCCACGACCTCTGCGGCGGGATCCTATACCTACCACCTGGGCGACAGGCTGACCTTCACCTCGACGGTCTCCGATCAGGGTCAGTTGAACAACATGAAGCCGGACGGCATCACCTACGAGCTGCGGAAGTTCAGCGAAACGGGCATCGTGAAGGACTGGGTCGACGTACACTATACGAACGGTTCCAAGACGATGGCGCTGATGGGCACCGACGTTGCCAACGACGTGGTGGATCGCCCGCACTACACCATCACGCCCACCTTCACTGAAAAGGGGAACTGTGTGTCCGTGGAGGTCTCCAAGGCCGCGTTGGAATATCTTGACACGTCAAAGGGCTTCCTCGCAAACTACGTGAGCCGGGTGGAAGACGGCGAAAGCTGGGTCTACACGGTACAGGAGAACGTGCTGTCCAATGTCCCCGTGGGATTGGAAGCCTACACGAATGCTTCCGCGGGTTCGGCGTGGATCGTCTGGACGATGGCCAGCGGCACAATGTACTACGGAAATTCGATCACCTTCCGCACCGGCGAGAAAAAAGCCGCCAATCGTGTGAAGCTGCAGATTTACTCCATGAGCACGGGTTCGATGCTGTCTGACGACGGCCACGGGGAGCTGATGGATGATCTTCCCCCCTTCCTGACCTATGCCACGGTGAGCGGTACGGTCGTCACCTCCACCTACAACCTGGCGACGGATCGCAGCGCGGAGGATCTGCTTCTTGCCAAAAACGCCTACGTCTGTTTCGGCGATTACGCCGCGTGGACGGACGAGGACGGACACTTTGAACTTCCGGCCTTCGTCGCGATGCGGGGCGGCGCGATCTGCTACACCGTAACCTATAACGGGGTCGTCAATATCGTGACGGCGACGATTCCTGCCGCCGGCGCGCCGACCAGTGAAAAAACCACGTTGGCCGGGGAAACGGTCGAGGCCGTCACGGCCAACGTGGGCACTGTGCGGGTGGAGAGCGTTCCGGAAGACGGCATCCACGTCATCAGCGCCACCGCCGATCAGGTGGGCATCCTCCCCGGCGTCATCAATGCGATGCCGCTCAACGGCAAGTCGCTGACCGTCTCCGTTCAGATCCAGACGGACGCGACCTATGAGTTGAACGGTACCACGACCACCGAGAACATCCAGGACGTGACGCTCTATTTCGTGGATCAGTACACGGGCGAGATTCACGGCCAGTATTCCTCCACGGTTCCGGCCGACCAGCAAGGCACCGGCAACAGGTGGACGTGGGAGCTCAACAAGGATGAAAACGGCAACAGCCTCGGCACGGGCACCTTTACGCTGACCATCGATCAGTTTGACCCCTCAAAGCCGGAGATCTACACCTATGGCGACGCGCTGATGGTGCAGATCGTCACGGATAAGAAGCTGGCGCTCTCCGCCTTCGCCGACCAGCTCATGTATTATGACCCGGTGTCCACCGGTTTCTGCGTGATCTCGGACCCGAACTATAAGCCGCAGATCTTCCAGTACAATGTGGATAACGTTGCCGAGCTGCTGGGCGTCACGCCCCAAACGGACGAAGACGGCAACCTGCTGGACGGCGATACCAACTACAGCTTCGGCAGCTTCCCATACATCGGCCAGATCAACATTGCCCTCAATACGCTGACCAAGGTCTACTCCAGCTCCTTCATGTCGGAGGAGGCCAGGATGCTCAAGCGGGATCTGGCTGCCATAGGAGACGACAGCCTTGACACCTTTACGGATCTGGAGGATATAGAGGGTCTCGGAGATGATGTCGACCTCGCCGATTACGGCACCAGCGAAGCCGAAGGCTCCGGAAAGTCCTACAATGGCCAATTATCTATGTTCTTTGAGATCACAGAGAACATGTATGGCGGTGTGCGCTTCATGCTCGGCCTCGTCTACAGTTACGGCGGCGGCAGAGGCTATGAAAAGCAGAAGAATCCGTACAATATGCTCGGCAGCCAACTTGATACCTGGAAACGTTCCATGAGCAAACCCGACAATGCGTTCTTTGATCCGACGTTACCGGAGCTGATCCATAATGGGGGTCGTTATAAAACCCAAGAAGAGTATATCAACACATTTGGCGGTGGTTACTTTAAGTTTTCCGCCTTTGTGGGCTTTTTCGTCGACTTCGGCTACGTTGAGAAATCCACCGAACAGACGGATGAAGAAGGCAATACCGTGTATGAAAAAAGCCATGAGATGATCTACATGGGTATAGGCGGCTTCCTCGGCTTTGCCGGCAACCTGGGCTACACGTGGCCGTTCATGCTCGGCCCCATCCCCGCATATTTCAACGCGGAAGCGGGCCTGAACGTCACCTTCTTCCTGGGCTCAGAGGGAAATCCCAACATAACGCTGGAGCAAATGCAGGAAACGGACGAGATCAAGGGTCAAGATTTCAACCTGTACTTTGAGATTAAGGGCAGAATCTTCGTCTCCGCCACCTTGGGCGTCGGTACTTATAAGTGCATGGGCCTCCGTGCGGTTGCAACCGTGGCCTTTGAATGTGGTTATAGCCCCGAGATCACGAGGTGGTACTCCGACATGTTTGATTCGGACTGGGGCTACGTCACCGAGGCAGGCTTCGCCGGTTACATCGACCTGATCGTTACCTCCATCGAGCTATACAGCGCCACCTGGCCGCTGCCCCTGGCGGATGGCTTCCTGTACTACTTCCAGGAGGCCCGTCGAGCCAACAAGTGCATCAGCTATGTGGAGAACGGCATCACCGACAAAAACGGCAGCGAGTCGGCGCAGGAGACTGCAAAGGAGAAGATTGACGCCCTGCGTGCCGTCCTCGATACCAATTCCGACGTCGATACCATCATGGAAATGACGACGGATTTGAAGGATTACGCCTACGACAACGACATCATCGACTGGGTCACCAAGAATACCATTGAGATGAACAAGCAGGCCGGTATGATCGGCGCGCCCATCAACGCTTCGCTGCAGGACGACAACAACGGCAGCGGCATCCGGTATCACACCAACGGCCACGTCAACTCCCAGTGGGTCTCGGAGGACGGCGAGCTCATGGCGGCGTATCAGGCGGTCAGGTCCAAGGAGATCATGAAGGACGCCTACGCCCAGCCCTCCACCAAGATCGTCGGCATCGGTGACAACCGCTTCCTGATGGTATTCCTGGACGACGATCCCAGCCGGGACAACGTCATGGCGGCGCAGCTCAAATGGACGATCTACGACGCGGCAAACGACACATTTACCCTACCGGAGGTGGTGCAGAACGACCGCACCGCTGACGGCAAGCCAAGTCTTGTTGACGCAGGGGATAAGGTGGTCCTCTCCTGGGCGTCTCCCACGGACGCGAAGTATACCGCGCTGAAAAATGCGGTTGCGGAGGAGATCGGTTCCGACAACAGCGCGCTGATTCAGGAGGCCCTAGAGGAAGATCCCGCCCGCGTGATGAGCACCTTCGATATCTTTACGGTTGAGTTCCATAAGTCCAGTCGGAGATTTGGTTCGATCACCCAGCTCACCGACGACGACTGGTACGACGACTATCCCCAGGCGGTCTACGACAACAAGACGGGCGACTATCTCGTAATGTACTACAAGACCGCGCAGGATGACTCGAAGTACACCGACTCCGGAGACAAGCTGCAGGACATCGTCGCTGCCAGCCCGGATCCGGAAAAGACCTACAGCGTGATCTGCTATATGCTCTACAACAATCAGACCGACGCGGCCGATATCGACGGACTGACCCATCCGGCAGGCTGGGCAAGGGATTATCTCTTTGAAAAAGAGACTGCCCTTGCGACAGTGGAGGAGCGCACGGCATTCCTCGACGCATACAAGGGCCAGCGCTTCCTGGCTTCTCCCATTCTCACCGAAGACGGGAAATACGCAGATCCGCCCATCTCCGATCTGACGGTGGCTCCGGGCTGCGACGGCGTCGGTGTCTACGCCTTTACGGTGGATATGGATTTCAACCTGAACACCACCGAGGACCGGGAGCTGTATGTGGAATCCTATGACTTTGCGACCCACAGCACCTACATTCCCATCCGTGTGGCGGGCTCCGCAACCGTGACGAGCGAGCAGTATGACAGCAATGCGAAGGAATTTGTCACCATCACGTCCACCCGGCAGGTGGATGTGAGCGCGCCAAAACTCGTCCGCAACGGCGACAGCACCTTCCTGTTCTGGCGTGAGGACGGCGAGACGCTGAAGTATCTCAACATCACCGAAATGATGAGCGCCAAGGTCGCGGCGGTCTCCGATCCCGACGACAATACGGAAAGCGATTGGGCCAATGCGGTGATGCCCGACGGCACCTTCGCCACCGACGCCGTAACGGGTGTGCCCTATGCGCCCCGGACGCAGCGGGTTGATTTCGGCTCCGTGCTGACCGACGACGCCATCCACATCACCGACTATGAGATCATCTGCGACGAGGATGACAACCTCTACGTAGTCTGGGCGGACACCGTAACAAGCAACGTCACGAACGAGATCGGAGAGACCCGCCCCGTTGCCGCACAGGAGATCTTCGCCTCCGCCATGATCCATCAGGGGCAGCAGAAAGAATCCGGAACGGACAGCAGCGGCGAAACCGGCACGGCACAGACCGCCCGCTGGTCAAAGCCCTACCGCATGACCCGCGATAACACCTTCAACGACGGCCTTGCGCTTACGCTGGATTCCGACGGCGGCCTCATCATCGTCCACAACCAGTGGTCGAAGAAGGTGGCCCAGGACGAGGACGAGATGATGCGGCTGATCAATGAGGGCAAGATCGGCGTCACGCAGGATAAGGACGGCAATCTCTACGCCGCCTCCCTCGAATACAACTCCCCCGTCAGCCTGATGGTCACCCGCTGCGACCAGGTCGGTTCGCTGGAAGCAACGCAGTTCGCCTTCTCCGACAGCAACCCGGTGGCCGGCCAGACCGTTGCGGTCACTGCCACCATCGAGAACGTAGGCCTCACCGACGCCGAGGGCATGGACGTGACCTTCTACGAGAACAGGAACGGCGTGCGGGGCGAGGAGATTTACCACGTCACGTCGAGCGATCCCGTTACGGTCAACACGGCAAAGTACGCCACGTTCTACTGGACGGTCCCGGACGGCGGCCCCGAGGGCTATCGCATTGAGGCAGTCATCCGTGAGAAGCGGGAGGACGGCGGCTATTACGATGCCATCAGCTCCTGTTCCGATCCCTTTGCGGCTTCGCCGGCCTATGTCCTGGGCGTGACAGACGTCAAGCAGGACGGCGACAAGTTCAACGTAAGCTACGCCGTCGTCAACAACGGCAACGCCGATGCCGGGAGCGGCACCAGGGTGGAGCTCCGCCTTGCGGGACTGTACGGCAAATTGAGCGACGACCGCTACGGTAATCTGGACAGTGACGTCCTGTTTAGCCAGGACATCACGAGCAAGCTCAAGGCCAAGGCCGCGGAAACCGTTGCGGAGGAGAACTTCGGCAGGGCGAGCGTTACCCACGGTACCGCCTATACGGACAGCCAGCTTGTGACGATCCCCGCCAGCGTGTTCCGCTACTGTGGCTACGACGCGATCCAAGTGGTCCTGACCGATCAAAACGGAAACGTGATTGAGGAAAGCAGTCAGTACCTTGTGCGGCAAGCTGAACCGATGAATCTTGAGCTGAACGGCGGCAACGTCATCAATCTGAGTCCCGATGCCACTTGTCGGGCCGTGCTGGACTACAATACCAACGTGTTCATCGAAACGGGTACCGTGGTCTACAGCGTGGACGATCCCACGATCGCCGTGGTGGACGACAAGGGCAATGTCACCGGTCTGGCGGATGGCACCACGACCCTGACCGCTACACTCCTGCCCAGCGGTGCGAGCGTGAGCATCCAGGTCAACGTGGGCAGCGGCAGAGA
>JAEEGL013484335.1_pt1 | contig 11184 bp, 5 predicted proteins | sample 9134231 | NCBI WGS metagenome assembly JAEEGL01 (sample SAMN16246548, study PRJNA631951) | gut metagenome | biome: gut microbiome; feature: rumen; material: fiber-attached | host: Bos | place: Iran: Karaj | collected 2018-10
AAATAAAATTTAAAATTAAAAAAAATTTTTGTAAAAAAATTATTTTCAATAAATATTATTTCTTGAACATTAAAATTTATTTAATTTATATATTATTATTTATAATAAAAATATATTTAAAAAAAGATAAAAATTATTATATATTTATTATTTTAGGTTTATTATCTATATTAATCTTATAAATTGGCTAAATATTTAATTTAATAAAGAAAAAAATAATATTGAAATATTTAATTTACAGATATATAAAAAATATATCAAAAAAATTTCTTTTTTGTTTGTTTGCTCATTTAATTAATATTTATTAAAAAAATAAAATAAATATTTATTCATATTAATTTATCAGTTAAAATATTAATTCTATTAATAAAAATATTTCTTATAATTCTTTAGTATATAACATATAATATTGTTTTATTTTTTATATTTAATTATTTTTAAAATGTTCAAATACATTAAAAATAAAAAAATTTGAAAAAAATATTTCTATTTTCAAAAAAAATAATTTTCAAATAAAATAATATAATCTAATTTTTTTCTCTTTTATTTATATTCAAATTTGGACTTAAACTTTTATAAATATTATTAATTTTGATTACATCATCCATATCATTTACAGGCATAATATAATCTTTTATATTTCTTCTAAATAAATTTATTTTTAAGGGTGGTTTTATTTTATTTTTTTTTTGATGTAATTCATTTATATCATGTTTTAATAATTCTAAATAACTTTTTCCTTTTTGATTTGGATATATAAAATTATTTTTTATATTATCTTGATTAAACTTTATATTTGTATTTAAATTTTTGATATTATTTATATTTTTATTTTTATTTTTAAATTTGTTAAAATTATTATTATTATATGTAGTTTTATTATTATATAATTTAATATCTTTTTTATAATCTAAAAACTTACTTTTATTCAAAGGTTTTAAATTGTTTAATTTTTTTTCTTTACTTGTCATTATTGGTTCTGATAATAAATTAAGATTATAATCATTATTTTTTTCTACAGTTAATGAAAAATTATTATTTTCAAAATAATTAGGTAAATTAGGTAATGATGTTTCTATTGATATTGTATTATAACTATATAGTATATTATTTCTATTTTGTCTAGAATATTTTTCTTTTTCCTTTTTATTTTTAATAAATTTCAATTTTTGTTTAATTAGTTCATCTTTTTGTACCTTTAAATTTAATAATTCTTTTTCTTTTTCTTCTTTAATAGTTGTTAAAATATTTGTTTTTTCTTTGCTATCTTTTCTAATTTGATTAAGTAAATTATCAATTACTTTATTTGTATCTTCTTGTTCTTCCTTATTTTCAATACTATTATTTTCAGTCATTATATTTTTTTGAAATTTATTAATTGCATTTCCATTATTTTCATTTTCAATTTCTAAAAAACTAATTTTTCCTCCTCTTGTTATAAATGATTCTTTTTTTTTTATTTCTGATGAATTTAATTCCTCATTAAATTTTAATAATGGGCTAAGATTATCATTATTGAATATTTTATTATCAAATTTTATTTTTTTTAAAGTATCTTCATTTGGAGAATCATCATTTAATTTTGAATCAATTATTTCATTATTTATTTTTGTTTCTAATATATTAGCTTCTAATTTAAAATTTCTATAATCTTCACTATTTGAATTTATATTTTTAATATTATCATTTGATATATTTTGAATATTAGATAAATTAAAACATTTATTTTTTGAAATAATTTCTTCAATGTTATTCATATTATATTTTTTATTATAATTTTTAATATAAGTATCCAAAGATTTACTTTTTTTGAAAAATTTATTTATATCTATTGAATCTAAAATAAAATTTTTATTATAATTATTTTTTATATTTTCATATGAATTATATCTTCTTAAAATTTGTTTTTTCATTTCTTCATCTAAATAATTAATTTTATCTAATTGTTCTTTTAATAAATCTTTTTTATAAAATACTGTTTTCAAATTATTTAAATTCATATTTAAATTTCCACTTGGAATATTATTACTACCTTTTCCATCTTCATCTTCTTCTTCAACTTCTTTAATAATTCCATGAGCTAATAAATTTCTAATCATTTGTTTTTTATTTATTTTTGTTGAATTATGTTTCCAATTTTTCCTTGAAATTTTACTAGAATAATTTTTACTCTTTTCTTTACCATTTTCAATTTCTTTCATTTTTTTTTTTTTTTTTTTTTTTATATTTTTTGAATAATTATTTAAAGAAATAAAAAAAATATCATTTTTATTTGATTCAAAAGAATCATCACCAAAATTTAATAAATTAAAATTTTTCTTCCTAAAAAAATTTGGTTGTAAAGAACTTCTTCTTTTAAATTGAATATCATTTAAATTTGTTTTACTATCTGATAAAGAAAATGAATTTTTTGGACTGTTACTTTTTTCAAGATCATCAAAAATTCTTTTTCCATCTTTATATAAATTTGAATAAGAACCTTCTGATTTTTGACTTAAACCAATATCATTTGAAACATAATTTAATTTAAGGAAAAATAATTCTGAATAAGATTGTCTTCTTTGTTCTTTTTGATCTAATTTTATTCTATCTGCTGAGGAAGTATTATTAATTGTGGCTCTTCTTTTTAATTTTCTTTGATTTGAATTCTCTTTGTTTGGAGTTAAAGTTTCATTTGAGTTATTTTGTTTTAGACTTTGATTAAGCAAATCCTTATTAAATTTTGTTAAAGATAATAAAATATTTGAACTTAATGTTACAGATTTTCTATATCTTTTATTGTTGTTTTTTTTCTTATTTTCGCTCATTTTTGTTCTTATTTTTTTTGATATAAAAAAGAATTTTTAATTTAATTTAATTATTTATAATTAATTTACCTATTCAAATTAATTAAAATTATTTTTCCTTTAATTGTTTATTTGTTTTATATGTTCGATAATTGTTTTGTTTAATAAATTATAATTTTAAAAAACTATTTTCTTTATTAATAATTTATTTTATCTTATAATTATAAATAAAAAAATAAATATTAAAATAATTATTTCAAATAATAATTAAATTGAATCTTCAATCTAATAATTTCAAATATGTACAGATTTTATTTTAAGGAAATCTTATAAATTTGAATTAAATATATATTTACATAATGATAAAGCTTTTTATATTTTATAAATATTAAATTAATTATTTTGATAAATTAATTTGTTATTTAAAATTTAAAAATATAATGAATAAAAATTAAAGAATAAATTATAATTAAGTATGGAATCAACACAAACCTTTGAACAAATTGAAATTAAAAGACTATTCAATCAATGGGAAATTAAATTAAATATAAATTTAGATTCCCTTATTTTAAAATTTGAAAATGAATTTAATATTTATGAATCATCGTTTAATTTAGTATATCTTCAATCATTTAAATTATTATCTTCAAATCATTCAATGAATGAAATGATGGATTGTTTATTAAATTATATTGATGAAAATAAAATAAGAATAGAAGAAAAAGAAAAAAGTTTAAAATTAATATTTCTTTCAAATAAAAATTCCAAAATAGAGTTAATAATTAATGAAAAGAATAAATTATGTGAAGAAATAATGGAAAAAATAATAAAAGAAATTAAATTTTTAAAAGAAGAAAATAAAAGAATAAAATTAAAAATTGAACAAATAGAAAAAGAAAAAAAAATGAATAATTTAAATGGAAATAAAATGAAACAATTTAAAAATAATTTTATGAAAAAACCTAAAATTCAAATAACTAATTGTAATTTAAAAGAAGTCAATTCAATTAATTCTCATATTGATAATATTACAACATTATCAACATTTTTTTCAGGTAATATAATTTCTGTATCAGCAGATAAATCTATTAAATTATATGATAAAAATTTTAAAGTTATTCAAAATATTCAAAATGCACATGATGATGGTATTATTGATGTGAGTATAAAAGATGAAAATAATTTTGTTACTTGTTCAAAAAATAAACAAATTAAAACATGGATTAAAAAAGAAAATAATGAAAAAATTAATAAAGAATTTTCATTAAATAAAATTATTGAAAATGCTCATGATGATTGGATAAACAAAGTAATATATTGTTTAAATGAATGTATAATTTCATGTTCAGATGATAAAAAAATAAAAATATGGAAAAAAAATAATAATAATCAATATCAATGTGTCAAAATATTAGAACATAATGATTGGATTTCTTCAATATTATTATTAGAAGATAAAAATATTTTAATATCTTCAGGAAGAGATGGAACAATATTTTGGGATTTAAATTATTATGAAAATATTATTCATATTAAAAAAGCTATTTGCCGTTATAAAAATGCTTTAAAAAGAATTGATGAAGATAGAATTATTGTTGGAGGTGATGATGATGAAATAATGATAATAATTTCAATAAAAGAAAGAAAAATAATTAAACAAATTCAAAATGGTTTTAAATGTTGGGGAATATGTATAATTGAAGAACTTGGATTATTTTTAATTGGAGGTGTAAGTAAAGATATAAAGATTTATAGAAGTGATAATTATGAATGTATTACAATAATAAAAGATGCTCATAATGATAATATATTAGGTATAAGTCAATTAAATAATGGTTTAATTTTATCATATGGAAAAGATAAAATAATTAAAGTATGGTCTTTTAAATAAATCAAATATTCATTTATAAGTATATAAAATATAATTTATTCAAATTATTAAACCAATATTCTAATTTTCACATTAATGAAAAAAATAATATTTAATTAAATAATAATATCTTTAATTTTCAATTTATTTATTGTAACAAGAAAATATACTTGAAATAATATATATTTTAAAATTTTTTAATATTAAATTAAAATTAAATAAGTTTAATTTGAATTTTTTAATAATACAATAAAGTCAACAAAATTAAATAATGTTTAAAGACTAAAAAGATATTTAATGATAAACGAAATTTAAAGGAATATATCAAAAATATTAATGGAAAAAAGTATAAAATAAATTTCATAAAATTATTATTTAAATTAAACCTTTCAAATTATGTTTTTTTAGATAAATAATCAATAAAATTATAAGTATTAAATAAAATATGAATAATATAATATATATTAAATAATAATTTTTTTAAAAGTTTTATTTAATTTTAAATCTTTTAAATAATTCTTTATATTATAAATGGAACATGATTTAAAAAATGAAAATTTAAGTTTAATAAATTTAAATAATACACTTCAAGATTTTTATAATAAAGAAGATGGAAATATATTCATAAAAAAAATGAATAAATTAAATATGCAATTCTCAATTATGAGTGAAAAATATATTAAAATTAAAAATGAATTAGAAAAAATAAATGATATTTTATTTATGAATTTATTTAAACAAATAAACATTTATATAGAAGAAATAGAAAAATTAAATTTTAAGATGAAAGAGAAAGGAAATATTTCAAAAATAGATAAATCAAATTTATCAGAACTAAATAAAGAATTATTATATAATAAGCAAACAATTAAATTTTTACAAAATAAATTAAATGAAAAAGAAAACAATGAAATAAAATTAAAAAGAGAAATAGAATCCTATAAAAGACAAATTATATTTTATAAAGATAAATTAAAAATTGATTTATTAAATAATTCAATACAAAAAAATTTAATTAAATCAATCAGAAGTTCTAGTGTTAAAAAAACAAGAATATTAACAGAATCAAATTTAGTTCAAAATAATATATATAAAAATATTACTTCATCCTCATTAAAAAAATCTAAAAGTATGGTTAATAAAAAAGAAAAAAAAGATAAAATAAATAATAATTATATAAATAAAGAAGAGCCAATTATAAAAAGATTAACTGTTAAAAGGAAAAATTATAATAAAAGATATTTAAATAATGAGAATAATGCAAGTGATTATATGATATTTACAGAGAGAAACTTTATTAATAAAAGATCAAAAAGTCCTATTAATATATATTCAGAGAAAAGTAAAAATAAAAATGTTAAGTTTTCACCTTTTATCATTCAAAGTAATTATAATTTCAATTATGAAAAAGAAAATGGCAATAATATTAATATTGATAAAATATATGAAATAATTAAAGATACAAATAATAATTTTGATAATGAAATTGAAATGTTTCAAAGTCAAGAAAAAGAAATTCAAAATTTAATGAAATTAATTAATAAAAACCATTGTCATATAAATTTAAAAAATGATGATGATTAAATTAAAATATTTTATTTTATAATATATAAAAAATAATATAATATTAATTTAACAACATAAAATCAAATATAAATATTTAAATAATTATTTTCTTAAAATTTTTTTTCAAATGAAATAAAGTTCTATAGTAAAAAATATAAAATTTTCATTTTCTTTTTTTAAATTTGTGTCTTTCAAATTCTAAATTAATGATGAATTTAATAAAAAAATATGTTAAATTAAATTTTTGATTTTAGGCTATTGAATATTTATATCAATTTAAAAATATATTTAGACAATTCTTAAATAATTTAACAATATATTTAAATAAATTAAAAAAAATTAAATAGAAGAACATGATCATTCAAGAGAAACAAAATAAATAGAATAAAAATATATTTGGAAAAACATTAAATAATAAAACTTATAAGATTTCTATAAATTTGAAATTTTTTCTATTTTATTTGATAATTATATTAAAATTTATCATAATTATTTTAATATTATTCAAAATATTCAAAATATATATAATGATCATTTTATTTATGTTAATTTTAATAATGCAAAAAAAAAATATTAATTTATCAATTGAATACAAAGAAAGTAATAAAAATATTCATTAATTATTATCTTTTTGGCCAAATTTAAAATTAAAAATAAGTTAATTAATATAAGTAATTAATAATTGTTCAAACTATGAAAAATAATTTGATTTTTATTCGATAAATGATTATTAATATTTTATAATAAAATAATAAAACATTTATATTTAAATTAAAGATAAATATATTTAGAATAATTTTTTTCAATATATATTATAATGATTCTTATTAAATTTAATAATTATTTCAATAATTATTTTATTATTTTATAATAAATAATAGTAATTATGTGTTTTATCTTAATAAATTCAAATAAATTTATATAAATTTATTCTTTAAAAATGAAAATAAAATCTTTAACCTAAAACTCAATAATATAAAAAATATGAAAATTAACTTTTAAAAATAAAATATGAATAGATAACAATATTAATAATAAATAAATGATTAAAATGGAGTCAATCACAATATTAGATGAAATTAAAATTGAAAAAATAATTGATAAATGGAAAATTAATGTCATAATAAATTTAGATAATATTGCTTTTCAAATTGAAAATGATTATAAACTTTATGAATCAATTTTTACTTTAAAAAATCTTCAAGAATTTAAATTATTATCAAAAAATATTCATATAGAACAAATGCAAAAGGTTTTATTAAATTATTTTGATGATAACAAAATAAAGATAAATGAAAAAGAAAAATGGGTAGAATTAATCATTATTTCAAATAACAAAGATATTCCAAATGTTGAATTAAAAATATATAAAAAGAAATTATTAAGTGAAGAAATTATTGAAAAATTAATAAAAGAAATAAATATTTTAAAAGAAGAAAATAAAAAATTAGACTTAAGAATTAAAAATCTTGAAAATGAAAGAAAAATAAAAGAATTTCAAATAGAGCAAGAAAAAATAAATAAAAATAAGAAAATTCAATTAACTCATTGTAACCCAAAACAAATTAATTCAATTGAACCTCATATTGACTTTATTAATTCATTATCAACATTTCCTTCAGGTAATATTATTTCTGTTTCATCAGATAAATCAATTAAAATATATGATATAAATTTAAATATAATTCAAGATATTTCAAATGCTCATGATAAAGATATTTATGATTTGAGTATAAAAGATGAAAATAATTTTATTACTTGTTCAATAGATCATAAAATTAAAACTTGGATTAAAAGAAAAAATAAAGAAAAAGATGAATATTCTTTTAATCTAAACATAATTATAAATAATGCTCATAATGGTTGTATTTATAAAATAATATTTTGTTTAAATGGAAATATAATTTCAAGTGGAGAAGATAATAAAATAAAAATATGGGAAGAAAATAATAATAATAAATATAATTGTATTAAAGAATTAATTCATGATTGTTGTATTTTTTCAATATTATTATTACAAGATAAAAATATTTTAATTTCTTCAGGAAAAGATAAAACAAAATTTTTTGATTTAAATGATTATTCAAATATATTTCAAATAAATCAAGTCATTTGTTGGAATAGAAATGCTTTGAAAAGATTTGATGAAGATAAAATAATTATTGGAGGAGATGATGATGGAATTATCAAAATAATTTCAATAAATGAAAAGAAAATAATTAAAGAAATTAATAATGGATTTGAATGCTTAGGAATATGTATAATAGAAGAAAAAGGAATATTTTTAATTGGAGGTGTTAGTAAAGAAATAAAGATTTATAGAAGTGATAATTTTGAATGTATTAAAATAATAAAAGATGCTCATAATAATATTATTTTAGGTATAAATGAATTACAAGATAATTCAATTGTATCATATGGTTCAGATAAAACAATTAAAGTTTGGTCAATTTAAAATTTGTTAAGTAAATTATTATAAAAAAAATATATTTTAATATTTATAACATTTTAATTATATTTTTCATTTGTTTTATTAAAAAATTTTATAAATAAAATTCAATTATGTTTATTTATTTTTTTAAAAATAAAAAATTTTTTTAAATAAATTTTATTTAAGAATATTTTTATTTTTTCTCAAACTATTTTATCTGTTTTAATTAAAGTTTAAGTTATTACACAAACATAATAATAATTAAAAAATAATACACTTAAAATAGTTTAATTTTATATTTTTATGAGAAATCATAATTTATAAAAAAAGAAAAATAGTTATATTAATTGTTTTGATTCTATTATAAAAATGGATAATAATGATTTAGAAAATTATGAAAAAGGAAAGAAAGATTATAATTTATATAATGATGGTAATGATGATTATGATAATTATGATGATTATGTTGATTATGATGATTATGATGATTATGAATTATTTCAAAACAAAATAAAGGAAAATGAAAATGAATATATATTATCTACATTATTTAACAATGCAAAAAATATTAATGATTATTATGAAATCATTAATATCGAATCTTCAATAAAAATAGGAAAATGGACATTTAAATGTTATGAAAAAATTATGCAAATCTTATTAAAAGAAAAAGATGAAAATAATTTAATGAAAATAATTAAAAAAGTTTCTAATTATTTTTTAATTAAAGAAAATAATGAAAGATTAGGATTAGGAAATGAAATAAAAAAATTGTTATTAGAATGCTATAAAAAAATTTTTGAAATTTTATCAGAAAAAGAAGATTATATTCAATTATTTAATTTAATTGAAAATTTTTCTAATATTATTCCAACAATTGAATCTGAAAGAGTCTTAGAATTTTTAAATAATATAGTCTCATTATATGAAACAAAAAAAAATATTTTAGAAATATTTTTAGATTATTTTAAATCAAATAAATTGTTTTTTTATCATAAATATTTGATTAAAAAAATTAAAGAAAGTTTATATTTGAATTTTGAAGAAAAAAATGAATCTATAAAAGAAAATAATATTATCATTCATAAAGAACCATTTTTTTCATTAAATAAGAAATATAAAGAAATAAATTCGATTATTTTTCTTAAAAATTCTTTTATTCTTATAAGTTATACAAAAAATTTAGTTAAACAACTTTTTTATCTTGCAATAATTAATAGTAATTTATCTTTAATAAAAAAACAAAAAGTTGAACACAAAATTTTTTTTTTTTATGAAATTAATAACAATAACATTTTAATTAGAAATGATAATAAATTTTGTATATTAAATATTGATCAAAATTTTCAATTAGATTTTAAAGTCGTTTTTTCAACTGCATTAGATAATTTTGATGTTATATTATCAAAAGATAAAGATATTGTAATATATAATTATTTTTCTATAGAAATTTATTTATATAATGAAAAATGTATAAATTATTATCAAATAATGAATAAAGAAATAATGAAAACATCTGATATTTATATTCATTCTCTAATCATAATTAATAATTCTTATAATAAAAAAATTATTATTTCATTTCAAGATAAAACAAAACGTCCTTTTAAAGAAAAAATACAAATTATAAATTTTTATGGTTTAAATGTTGAAAAAGAAATTTCATGGGAAATTCCATATTATTGTAAGTCAAGATTAATTAAATTAAATGATAAATATTTATTTTTCAATTGTTGTGATTATAGTAATATAATTAATATAAATCCATTAGAAATTCATAAAAGAATATATGGAAGATTTGATGTTATATTTGAAAATTATATTATATATAGAGAACCAACTCAAGGATTAACAAAAGAAAATTATATATTTTTTGATAGATTACCAAATTTAATTAAAAACAATTGTTATAAAATGATATGTAATAATGGGAAAGTAACAACCTATAAAATATTAGATAAACTTAATTTTACAACAATTTTTTATCATAAAGATGATAAATTCATGATTCTAAATGAATCTATATATAAAATAACTGAAATATATAATAATGAATAAATATATAGAAAATATAAAAGATAATTTTAATTAAAATGAATGTTAATGAAATTATTAAAATTGAATTCAAAATTTATATTAATAAAATTTAATTTTTATTTTAAATAAATAAACAAATCTTTTAAACTTTTTATTATCCAAATATATTTTAATAAAAATGAAGTTTACTTAATTTTTTTTGAAATTCCAATCTTTTCATTAGTTTTATTCTTATAATATAAATATATTCAAATCCTTTTAATTGAGAAAAGGTTTTTAATTTAATTAAAAAAAATTTAATATCAATTTATTTTATAAAAATAATTTTTATTTCCTTTATATTTTTTTTATAAAATACTTTTTAATTTTTTGAAGAAAAAAATGAAATCCAATAAAATAGATCCAATAAATGACACAAATGATTATAATAAAATCAAAAATGTTAACAATAGGAAAAAACACCCAATAATGTTCATAATATGTTTATTATCTCC
>JAEEGL015635709.1_pt1 | contig 11184 bp, 4 predicted proteins | sample 9134231 | NCBI WGS metagenome assembly JAEEGL01 (sample SAMN16246548, study PRJNA631951) | gut metagenome | biome: gut microbiome; feature: rumen; material: fiber-attached | host: Bos | place: Iran: Karaj | collected 2018-10
ACCGTTTCCTTCAGGCCTGCATACCGGACCAGGTTGCGCGCCGCCTGGAGCTGCAGAAACGCTACGCCAACGTGCCCGACAACCCCGAAGAAGAACACGACCGCTACGCGGCCATAGTCTCCAACCGCGTGGTGAAGCCCGTCGCGCCAGGACCTCGCGAGAAGATCGACGCTTCGGCGCTGCTGCCCACGAACGTCTGGCCGATGTCGGTCCTGAAGAGCGCCGACGCGCAGCTTGGCGCCATCACGGAGATCGCGCCGGTCACTACGCGCACGCTCATAATCGGCGAAGGGCAGTCGATAACCTTCAGGCGCATCCCGGCCGGGAAGTTCGTGATGGGTTCGGCTACGGGCTACCCTGACGAACGTCCGCTTGCGGCGGTGCGCATAGAGCGTCCGTTCTGGATATCCGAGATGGAGATCCGCAACGACCAGTACCACGTGTTTGATCCGGAGCACGACTCGCGCTACCAGGACGAGTTCGGCAAGGACCATGTCTTCCCCGGCCATGTCGGCAACCACCGCCGCCAGCCGGTGGTGCGTGTCAGCTGGGTGCGGGCGCGCGAGTTCTGCAAGTGGCTTTCGAAGAAGTGCGGCGTAAAGGCCGACCTGCCGACAGAGGCGCAATGGGAATGGGCCGCGCGCTCCGGCACGGCCACCCCGTTCCCCTGGGGCGGGCTGGACGACGACTTCTCGAAGTTCGCCAATCTGGCCGACCGCGACCTGCGCTACCAGGTCGTCGGCTTCGATGGCGGCGGCAACATCCGCAACCGCCGTCCGTTCAAGATCGACCAGAACTATCCGCTGCACGACGAGCGCTTCCTCGACGACTGGTTCAACCTCAACTTCGTGGGCCGCGCGAACGCCAACCGCTGGGGCCTCTACGACATGCACGGCAATGCGGCGGAATGGACGCGCACGGACTACGCGCCGTACCCCTACGCCGAGAACGACGGACGCAATTCGCTCGATCCTGCGAAGAAGAAGGTCGCGCGTGGTGGATCGTATGCCTCGCGTCCGCGTGACGCCACATCCAGCGTGCGCTACGCGTACGAGACCTGGCAGACGGTGTACGACGTCGGCTTCCGCGTCATGTTCGAGGAATAATAACTGTGGTTAGTGGTTAGTGGTTAGTCGTTAGTGGCAAGTGGTTAGTCGTTAGTCGTTAGTGGCAAGTGGTTAGTGGTTAGTCGTTAGTCGTTAGCCCGCCGCCCGCGCTGCGCACGGGAATGTAAATGAGGATAAGTTTTCATGGCCACAAAGAACACAAAGAATTTAAAGAGATATGGGGCTTTACCACATCCCCCAAACTCCTTTGCGGTCTTTGTGATCTTTGTGGCCAAAGTCACCATCAACTTATAGGCAAGAGGAATACAAGATGAAAACGAATTGGGTTGATCTGCAGATAAACGGCTACGGCGGAATAGATTTCAACGCCGGTGGCCTCACGGTGGAGAAAGTGAAGGCGGTGACGCGCAGACTGGCGGCGGACGGTACGGCCGTCTACCTGCCGACGTTCGTGACCGGCGACCCCGATATGGTGCTCGCGAACATCCGCATCGTCGCCGAGGCCCGCCGCACCGACGCCGAATGCCGCGACAGGATAGCGGGCGTGCATCTCGAAGGGCCGTTCATCTCTCCCAAGCCCGGCGCGGTGGGCACGCACCCGATCGAATGGGTGCGTCCGCCCGACCTCGAACTGTTCGACCGTTACATGGAAGCCGCGGACGGCGCGGTGAAGCTCGTGACCGTCGCGGCGGAGATCGAGGGCATGCCGGATTTCGTGAAGGCCGTCTCGGAAAAGGGCATAGCGGTTTCGCTGGGGCACCAGCTTGCCGCCACGCCCGCCGAGATAGAACCCTGCATCGCGGCGGGCGCCAGGGCGTTCACACACCTTGGCAACGGCATACCGAACATGATTCCCCGTCACGACAACATAATAATGACCGCTCTCGCCGAAGACCGCGCCAGCGTCATGTTCATACCTGACGGCCACCACCTGCCCGATTCCATGTTGAAGGTATATTGCAGGGCGGTGAAGCTGGATAGGCTGATCGCCGTTTCGGACGCGCAGTATCCTGCGGGGATGCCGCCCGGGGAATACGAGGTATGCGGGGCGCATGCGAGGCTCGAGCCCGACGGGCTTCTGTGGAATCCGTCGCGCAACTGCCTTGTGGGGGCCACGGCGCCGATGGACAAGATGATGCGCATCCTCGAAGAGCGCGTAGGCCTCACCACCCGCGAGCTTGAGGCCATCGGCCGGGACAATCCCCTCCGGTTGATCGGAATCGGGGTTTGAAAAGCCCTCAAGCGGGCTGTCGCGCCAGTAGGTTGGTTGTGGGGCGGGAGTTTTTGGCCGTGTAGAAGGCGGGAGTTTTTAGCCGTGTAGAACATGTAGAACGTGTAGATGGGGGAGATTTTAACGCAGAGGCGCAAAGAACGCAGAGGACGCAGAGAAGATTTCAGGCCTGGGGTTTCACCCCAGACCCCAGAAATCATCTTTGTGGTCTTTGCGTTCTTTGCGGCTAAAACACTCAGCGACCTCTGCGCTCTCGGCGCCTCTGCGTGAGATAAAATGGCGGCGGTTCGCAGACCCCGGCTCTTCTGTGTATTCCGTGTGTTCCGTGGTTTGACCAGTGTGCTCCGTGGTTTGAACCCCTTCCCCGCACCCGCAAAAAAAATTTAATATTTTTTTCACAAACCCCTTGCGCAAGGCAAACGAAATATGCTACAATCCAATCATCGCAAAAGAAGGCTTTCGTTCGGGAGCTGGATTTTGCGTACTTAAACTGAACTGAAAAACTGGAGAAATGTATATGAAACAACTGACAATGACGAAGGTGCTTACGCCGCTCGCGGCGCTGGCATTTGCGTTCGGCGTGCAGGCTGCGATCGTCCCTGTGGAGACGTTCGACGGATCTGGCGACGTCGGACAATCGGTGACCAACAGAACAGGTTGGTCTTTCACGCCTGGTGCCGACTTGGCGGATGACGCCTCGGTAATTACCGCATACGGAGAATCCGCTACACCGGCATATCTGCCTGACGGCCAGTCCGCCGGTGCCAACTACCTCAAGCTGTCCACGGAAGACGGTACGCTCTTCCGCAACATGAAGACCGACGGTAATTCGCTTGACCTTTATGGTGGCTTGTTCGTCGATACCGACGTCCAGTTCACGGTCACGGATGCTTCCGACAGCCCCACAAACACGGTTGATGCTGCCGACAAGTTCGTCATCTGGCTCGAGGCCGGTGAGGAACAGGGTGTCGCCTACACCAACCTCTGCGTATTGGGCCACAGCTTCGGCGCTACGACCGCCACCCGTACCGACAAGGTCTATACGTTGAAGCCTGCGTTCGGAACGCTTTCGATCATTCCTGGCGAGTGGCATCGTCTAACCGTCAAGGCTGTTTCGAGCTTTACGGCGACAGGCGAGACTTTGTCCTATCCCGCGTTTCAGGTGTATCTGGACGGAAATCAGCTTTTCGCTAACGAGAACATAGCCGGTGATGGTGATCAGGAGGCCTTGGGCATTGAAGACTTTACGAGTTTCCTCGGTTACTTCCCTGCGCGTGCAGCAACAATGACCTCCCTCACCAAAGTCGGTTTCTCCGGCGAAGGTGCGCTCGACAGCGTGGTCGTGACGCGTGACGTCCCGACATGCGCCGGCGGTGTCGCGGTTGCGGTTACATGGGATACGACAGTCCTCGATTATGTTGAGGTGAAAACCGCAGATGGCCAGAATGCGTTCGGTGAAACATTGACGACATCTCCTGTCACGATCAAGGTTGATCCGGGTGTGCAGTTCGCACTTGTGCCGACATATAAGAGTGGCTACTCTGCCAGCACTCATGCAGTCAGCTATGCGGCTGCTGTCGGTTCGGCGGCAACTGTTGATGCAACTGGCGTTGTAACGGCAACTGGTGCTGGTGCGATTGATGTCACGACAACTCCTCGTGATACCGTCAAGGTGTCGTTTGACTTCGCGAATTTGATGACCCACATAGGTGAAGCGATGGCTTCTGATTTTGTCTCGGTCGTGTTTAGCATAAATGGCGTTACGGAGAAGACGGTAACAATTAGCAATTGGGATGAAGAGAAGGATGACGATACGGACGGCATCTTCTCGTTTGAAGGCTTGAAACTTGGCACCAATGTTGCCATTACGGTGACTTATGCTCAGAACTCTGGTTGGACGACAGAGGCTGCGGAAACTCCGGATACCTCCTGCCTGACCCGTTCTAGCTATACGTTCACGGTGACCTCGCTTCCGGAGGGACGTGCCGCTACGGTTGCCGTCGATGCGTTCAAGCCTGGCGCGACTGTTGATGGCGATCCTGTCCGCACGTTTGCCGATGCGTTGACCGCCGCTCTTGACAAGGGTACGGCGACGATCGCGCTTGCTCAGGACGCTACAGCCAGTGAGGCGGCGGAGATCGCTGCCAACAAGAATATCACCATCGACCTCGCAGGCTACACCATTACTGGCGCTTCCGGTGAGGCTGCGGTGTTCTCGGTTCTTGCAAACGGTACGCTCACGATTACCAACTCGACCGTTACGGTTGGTGCGGTTGTCGCGGGTTCGGCTACGGCTTGCATCAGCAATGCCGGTACGCTCAACCTTCAGGCCGGTAACTTCAATGGTGCGATCAGCGGTGGTACGATCTACGTCACCGGTGGTGCTTTCACGCACGATATCTCGTCTGGAGCAACCTTCCCGACTGGCTATGGTCTTGAAGCTGTTCCCGGCGCAGTGACATATGTGTACGCATTCCGTGCGTTGCCATATGATATCACATATTACTATGAGGGCACCTCGCTTACAATCGCCGGCGCGACCACGTCCTACACGGTTGAGGACAATGTCACGTTGCCTACGACAAATGACGTGAATACTGCTTTGACCACTGCGGGCATTGACGGCGTCACGTTCGACAGCTGGACGAATGCCACCGGTACGGTTGCTGGCTGGGTTGCTGGCGAGAAGACCGGCGATCAGATCTTCTACGTGAAGACTGCGGCGATTACGCCCAGCGGCGAGGAACTCGCTCCTGGCGAACAGAGTTCTGCCACATACGCGACGGCCGAAGCCGCTACGAACGCTCTTGCGAACGTGACGATCACGGCGTCTGCTGCGGTCGCGACGGAACTCGGTGATACCACGACCTACCTCACGAAGTTCGAGAAGAAAGTCGTTGAATCCAACGGTGAGTACAAGATCGAGATTGGCCTTACTGCGGCGGCTACGAGTGACCTCACAACCGATGCGGGTGATCAGGCGGCAACGCTTGCTGCCCAGCTCTCCACGGTTGCGGCGACAGCTGATGCGACCTCGGTCGATCTGACTGGTGCTGAACCTGGCTTCTACTACTCGGTTGGCTACGCCACGACGGTGGCTGGCCCCTATGTCGAGGGTACTCGTGCCATGGCTGATTCTACCGGCGCGGTCTCGTTGCCGATCCCGGCCAAGACCGGTGGTGCCACGGCGGGCTTCTACAAGGTGTTCATCAACGTCGCCGACAAGCCTGCAAACTAAGGTAAATCGCGGGTAGACCGCGAAAAGCCAAATACCGAGCGGCGCATCGAAAGATGCGCCTCTTTGTTATATGAGGCAATTGCATGAGCTACGAAATACCATCTAAATTGGTAGGGGTGCCTCAAAATTCGCACATGTTTTTTCTTAAAACGCGATATCTGGAATAAGCGATGGTGATATGGGGCGTATTCGCAGATAAAGGCCAAATATGTTTGCACATTTTGTCACAAACCTGTCACACGGTCTACGACACGAATATGACAGGTTAGCATTGCCAGTTTGGTTTCAATGCCTGTTGGAGGGGAATTTTGAGACCTAATGAGGGGAATTTTGAGACCTAGCGAAGGGGATTATTAGACCAAGGGAGGGGAATTTTGAGACCTAATAGGGAAAACGGTTGCCCTTGCCGCGGGATCGGCATTCCCTTAACAGTGCAGCGCCCCGCCCTTGCCAGGGGCAGCTCACGCTATGGTCACAGGCCCATGTGGTTGCCAGTACACCGCAAGCCCCTCGCCTGCATGCGCCATCTTCACTATTTCGGCATTCAGGTCAAGGCAGGCAGGCCGCCCAAATTCAACATCTTCGTTGCCTCGCGCTATTTCAAGATAGCGTTTTTCGGCGAACGGCGCAACGTATCTGCTTTCAGGTTTGTATGGCTTTTCGTTTGAAATGCGTGATGGCAATATGCGAATGAACCTTGCCGCCTTGTTTGCGCACAGCATGTCGCGCACGGCCCTTTCGCCCGGGCTTATGAAGCCACTTATGATCACATATCCTTTCGCAACCGCATTTTCCATGCGTGCGACAACTGGCGCGATAGCCGCAGGCGTGGCCAGCTTGCGCGACACGCGCAGCGAAACCAGTTTCAGTTGCGGGTGGAGCAAGGCGAGATTGCCCACGCCTTTCCAGTATTCGCTTGGATCCAACCTGGGCGAATCAAGGGGCTCGTGCACATTCAGCGCCCCCGGCATGTTGTGCATCAACTCCCACTTCAGCGGGTTGTATTTGATATAGCGGGCCGTGGCGTCGATAAAGCTGCGGCATAGGCATAGCCGGTCGTGGTAGCCCTGCTGCCATATACTTTGCGCGAGCCCAGCTCGCGCATCAATACTGGCGTTTTGCCGGCACTGCCCAGCTCGCGCATCAATACTGGCGTTTTGCCGGCACTGCCCAGCTCGCGCATCAATACTGGCGCTTGGGTGCCACGGCGTGGCTTGCGCATCGATACTGGCGCTTGGCTGGCATGGCGCAGCATGCGCGAAAAATGCCCGGTTTACGTGGTTCTTGAACCTGCGTATCGCGTTGCCCAGCACTTTCAACGGCTGTGCCAGGCCGGCGGCGACATGCACGTTCAAATGCAGGTGATCGGGCATTACAACATATTCAAAAACCGATATGCCGGGGTTGAATCGCGGCATGGCCGCCAGCGACTCGGCCACTATGCCGCCTATAGGTGAAAGTTGCATCTTGCCGCCGGCGATTCTACCGAAAAGCGGGCGGCGCGGTTTTGTGGAAATTGTGATGAAAAGCGATGCGCCACGCGAATAATCCCAGGTCTTGAGCCTGCGATAGTAGTTGATCTTGGCGGGTGGGGCGGGGGTTGGCATTGGGGGTATTGTAGCATAATTTTTGATGTTGCGCTACTGCGCTAGCCCAGCTCGTATTGCGCGAGCCTAGCTCGCGCATCAATACTGGGGCGGCCAGCGCATCGATACTGGGGTGGGGGCAGCTTGCGCATCGATACTGGGGCGGCTAGCTTGCGTATCGATACCGGAGTGGGGCAGCTTGCGCATCGATACTGGAGCGGCTAGGTTGCGCATCGATATTGGCGGGGTGGGGTATCTTGTGTGTAGATACTGGGGTGGGCACCAGTGAAGATGCGCGAGTTATGCTCGCGCTAAAAATTGCCACTTGCATACCGAATACGAATTATGATAAAATGGCATTGTAAAAACTAGGCTAACTATGCCCTCAAACCGTGACCACCGTGCATCTTACGGCGGTTGGTGCGGCTATGGGCAGAAAGCGAGTGCAAGATATGAACATGATATTTGCCATAAAGGCGATTGCCGCGCGGGCCGCATGGGCGGGCGCACGGGTTGCGCATATATGCGACGCGTGGGTCGCGTCTATGCGCGGTGCGTCGTTTGTGCGCATGTGCGGCGGTCGCGGGGCGACCGCCCTGTCGGCTGCGGGCGTGTTTCTCTTTGTAGTATCGTTCGCGTACGCCGCAGATTATCCGCCAAGCTGCTTCACCAAGATGGGCAACGACCGCGTGCTATTGATGAACAACGACAACAACGCGCAATGCCCCATCACGCTGCAGAGCTACTACGATACCAACACCACGGCAACCACATACTGGACGCACGATGGCGATCCGGCGCCAACCGGAACCGATACCGTTGGTGGCGAAATGATATCGAAGTACAATTTGATGGATGGAACCCATCACGTCTTGTGGCAGCGTGTAGATTCGTATACCAACCTGGGCGGCGAAACGATGGTAAGTTCCAACAAGCTTTGGGAACTTGTCAACTGCCGTGCGGGCAGTGCCGCCCTACCCACCGCTACCATAAGTTCATACAGGAACTATGTCCCCTGGACGACGACATCATTGAGTATCGAAGACGGTTCGGCGATGACCTCATCCAAATATACAGGCGCGGGCATGGTCATCATGCAGAACACGACCGAGGCATGCATAATATCTCCGTTCTACCAGGATGGGATAGGGGCAATCTACTTTGACGCAGTCAACGGATGGTGTACAAGACCAGGCGAACTTGTTCTTGAGATTGCGACGGAAACGGCGGACGGCTCGTATTTTTCTGAGCGTTCCACCTCCCTCAATTGGCGGGTGCAGAAGGTTGATGTGTTAGATGTCAATAATGGTACATTTAGTGCGACGGTCTCGACTTTGCGTACCGATGTTGAGAAAATCAGCCTTGATCAGCAGAATACCGGTAGTAGTTATAGGATGGGACGTCATTTCTTCCGCATTAGGGCCGATGTGTCCTACCGCAAACCGATGCGTTTTAGGATCCGGCGTACTACGACAGTATCAGATCCAAGTGCTATTGATTCGCCGACGTATATGCTGGTTGACAATATCATGGCATCGATCCCTCCTGTCGGGCTAGACGTAACCATACCAGGCAAGCAGTTAGATGAGACGCGGGAGAAGAAGCGTGTCCTTGGCTGGGAGGGGGCGACAGAGAATTGTTTCTGTTTTACCGGGCAGGAGAACATAAAGCCTGTGGCCAGATTCCCAGAAATTGCAATTACTCCTGTAGGTAATTTTGGACTTGGAGCTTTCGGTTTCAAGGACATAACCTTCAACTACCGGTGGACGTACCTTGGAGTAGCTTCCAGCGAATGGCAGACGTTTTCGATGAAACAGGATGCAGACGATCCTTGGGCGATAAAATCGGCCGATGCGTCTGCAGGAATTCTGCCTATGAATGAAACGGGCGACATCGAATTCTTCTACACGATGCAGGTCACGAATTCGCCGCACTTCTGGCCCACGGATTTTGCGCTCGGTACCAAGATATCGACTGCGAACGCGGCGGGCTACAAGACGCCCTACGGCAGCGACTGGGAGGAGGGCGGTAACGAGTGGACGTGCACGAGCCGCCGCGCTGCCTCGACAGAGAAGTTACCTTCTGGTGGGACGGACTGGTTCTTCCGGTTGCGCGACGGGTATACGGATTACGAGGATCTTGCTGTCGTTGCGCACTACACTTCCGGCGGTGAGACGGTGACTTCCAATCTCTGGATGGAGCTTGTGGGCGAGCACAGCTGGCGCGCCTATGTATATATGCCTACGAACATGGCGGGCAAGACGATGACGTTCAGTTTCGCGGGCTACAACAAGCAAGACAGCGCCGTCAGCGGATTCGAGGTGAACACGAACGAATGGAAGCTTTCCACCGACAGGATAAACTATCTGCCGTATTCGGGCGTCGCGGATGGCGACGAGGCGGCGACCGTCACGTTCGATCTTGCGTCCACGCATCTCCTCTTCGAGTTCAACGACCAGTCGGGCGCGTTCGCGATCTCGCACGCGGCGTTCCAGGATTTCAACCTCTGGACCGACGCAGCAGGCGGATACATGGGCTACTATTCGACGACCGCCGCGGTCGCCGAGGCGAAGCAGGCATATCCCGAGGATTTCGATTCGTGGCAGCCCTCGAGCGGCTACAGCGCCCTGTGGCATGAAGACTTCAACGTCTCCGGCACGATCACGAACACGTCGCCGTTCTATCCCGGCAAACCGTTCGGTGCGGACTGGCCCACCCCGCATGGCTGGACGGCGAACAACGGCATGTATGTGTGCGAGGCGTACACGAATACGGAAGACGGCCTCGCACTCGAACTGGAGGGCTGCGGGCGCGGCACGGTGGAGCTAAAGAACCTTTCGCCCGGCGATGTGCCGTCGGGCCTTGGCTCCGTGGACTTCACCGCGCGCATCGCGCAACCGTATTCGATGGACAACTTCGCCTATTCGCTTGCGGCGTACCGCGAGACGAACTACGCGTTCTCGGTGAAGACGACGCTCTCCACAAGGCAGGGCAGCGACATGTCCCTTTCAGATCCCACGGTATCGCTCGTCGCGTACTACCGCCCGGGCATGGGCTGCTACGAGGCGCGCGCCAAGCGCGTCTCTGCGACCGTGGTGGAGCTCTCCATCTGGAAATGGGAGTGGGCGGGGAACTCCCTCGCCTGCAGGCAGATCGGCAAAAGTACATACATGGGGCGGCCCGCAATCAACGGAACGCTCGATACCACGCATGCGCTCGTGAACGAAACGGCGACGGACTCGAACCGCTACCAGCTGTGGCACACGATGTCGATCTCGGCGTACAACACGACTGCGGGTACGGTGGTGCAGGCGCGTCTTGCGAGATACCAGAGCGGCTATTCGATCAGGTACGACCACCCCGCCAACGACCAGAGCGGCCGGTACAGCGACCAGCGGTATATCATCGTCACCGCGACCGACAATGACGCCAACAAGTTCACGAGCGGCTCGTACGGCATGGGCACGGTGAACTGCTCGGGGTACTTCGGCTATCCCCAGTTCCACCAGGGGATGTCGAACTCCACGAATTTCCCCTACTACGGCGATTCCGTCAAATTGCTTTCCGACACCGACCTCGACCTTGACTGGAGCATCCCGTCGCGATATCGCAAGCTGAACACAAGGAATGAATACGGAAGGAACGAACTGGCGAATTTCTCCTGGCGGCCTACAACAAGTGTCACGGCTGAATCGCATTCACGTGGCTGGGAATGTGGCCTTGCCGCGCTCGTGCCAGAGCAGAATGTCGCCATCCGCTATCAGGTTGTAGGCGGGTTGGAATGGATAGACGTCGGCAACGTCACCGTGACGAATTTCCAGAGCACATATTACACGTTCTCGCCGCAGGTCGTGGATGACTGCTACGTGCAGCTTGCCGCCGGCGGCAACAGATACGACACGTGCGTGGATGTCGCCGTGGACAATATCGATATTAACAGCTGGCGCGGACGTAGTTCCGACCTGAACTCCAATTACGGCCAGAAGGATAATTGGATATATACCGACTGCTGGATCGAGAGCGCGGTCGGCGTGTCGGGCGGGTATTCCGTCCAGCCCGTCT
>JAEEGL010124353.1_pt1 | contig 11183 bp, 7 predicted proteins | sample 9134231 | NCBI WGS metagenome assembly JAEEGL01 (sample SAMN16246548, study PRJNA631951) | gut metagenome | biome: gut microbiome; feature: rumen; material: fiber-attached | host: Bos | place: Iran: Karaj | collected 2018-10
GGCCCATGTTGCCGCCCGCCGTATGTTCGTCGATGCGGAACATGCCGGAATGATGCGGATCCTGCACAGTGAAAATCCCGCCGTCTTCGAAGGCGCGCATCAGCTGTTCATGGACGTTCACTGGATTCTGCTGGCGGCGTTCGTAGTCGATATAGCCCCACAGGCTGCACAACGTGCCTGGCATCGTTTCCTCCTTTTCGAAAGGAGCTCCTGCCCATGCGCAAATGTCGCCATCGCCCGTGCCGTCAATAACCATTTTTGCCTCAATCGCAAAAAATCCGCTCTTCGCGTGGCAAATCAACTGCTTGACAGCATGCCCTTCCTTCACGACATCGACGACCTGCGTCATTAGCGACAGCTTTACACCAGCCTCCGTCAACAACTTGTCGTACAATCGTTTCATCAGTTCCGCCGGGCATCCCATCCTGCTGGCGGCCAACGTCTTCGGAGCTTTCATCTCATTGAGTTTATCAAATATTTCGCGACCGATGCCGCCTGCGAGAAAGTTCACGCCGTCGCCGAACATCATAAAGACGGGCACGAGACCGCTTGTGCCCATGCCGCCGAAACAGGCCTCGCCTTCCGCGAGAAAAACGCTTTTGCCCGCCCGCGCCGCTACCAACGCGGCGGCAACGCCCGCAGGGCCACCGCCAGCCACAAATACATCCACCGATTGACGGACTTCTATTTTCTTCTGATACAGAAAAGACATGCCTGCTCCTTTGCCCGGCCTCCCCGGACGGATTGTTTTTTTATTAAATATAGTAATTTACGCCAACGCTTTGTTTGAAATATACACCCTTATACAATAATTTATATACATACCACCGTGAAATATATCCGTTTTTTTTCGAACATATCATGAAAATCGCCCTATACGCCTTCATTCTCTTGACGACGGCACTGGCCGCCCAGCAGCTCGTCGTCAACCCTGATTTCTCCGAACTGGACGAAAAAGGAAAACCCGTCGGTTGGAAATGCGACAACGCCGTACGCATCATACCGGACGTGGACGGCATGAACAAAGCCATCATTCTGAACGCACGCAACGCCGGCCTGTCGCAAAGCCTTGACCTCAAGCCAGAATACGCCCATCTCGAACTGGATTTCTGGATGAAGACCACGGATGTCGTCCAAGGGGAGGAGAGCTGGCATACGGCCCGCCTCGCCATGTCCTTCCAAGACGGAAACGGCAAACAGGTCGGCAGTTGGCCGCGCGTCTTCGGCTGGGTTGGCACGTCGGAATGGCGTCATTGCATCCGCCGCTACATCATCCCGAAAGGCGCCGCAAAGCTTAACTTCAGCGCCTCCCTGTTCGCACGATCCGGCATGGTAGAATTCAAAAACATCAAATTCACCGTAACCGCCAACCGTCTTGAAAAGCCCGCCAACGCCCCGTGCCCCATGCATGAAGAGGCTGCTCAATCGATTGAAGACGCATGGACACGCACGACGCCGACGCGCGAAAGCATCTCCATGAACGGACTTTGGCAATTCCGCCCTGTCCTCCCCGATGCCGCCGCGGCAGACGGGAATGACCCGCAGAAAAAAACGGAAGACAACGTTCCCGCTGACGACGACTGTTGGGGATGGTTCAAGCTGCCCGCCATCTGGCCGGACCGTTGGGACAACGACGAAGCATACCAATCTCCCATTCTCGCGCAGTATCTGGAGGACAACCTCCTTACGCAAGAGAATTCCGTTCCGAAAAAGGCGTGGTATAAACGCACAATCAACATCCCATCCCATTGGGAAGACCGCCAGATTGTCTTGGACTTCTCGCTGGTCAACACACATGCCAAAGTTTTTGTCGATAATGCAAAAGCAGGCGACGTGTGGTTTCCCGGGGGCGAAGTTGATCTGACCGGAAAGCTCCTGCCCGGCAAACGCCAATCCATCGCGATTCTCGTCGAAGCCATCCCGCTCGCAGACACAATGGATGCGTACATGGCACCGGACCGCATCATCAAAGACAAAGCCGTCGTCAAGAACAAAGGCATCAACGGCGATGTCTATCTCGTCTCCCGCCCAAAAGGGCAGCGGATCGTCTTCGTACAAGCCATTCCATCCGTCAAAAACGACACGATTACCTTCAAGACGGTATTAGAAGACGCCGCCAACATCCCCTATAAAGTTGTTGCGGACGTAACACTTCCGGATGGCTCCATCAAAACTTTCAGCCAGAAGTTACCGTCCGTTCCAGACGAAAACAACGCCATCGACCTCACCTCCATCTGGAAAAAAGCCCCGCTTTGGGAACTGGACGATCCACAATTGCTCACGGCGTCCGTCTCCCTCTATTCGGCGGACGGACTCACACTCATCGATCGCACAATCCCCTTCACGTTCGGATTCCGTGAATTCGAGGCACGCGGCAAAGACCTTTATCTCAACGGCGTCCCTATCCATCTCCGTGCCCTTCACTGCAATGCGGGAACATCCATAGACGTCGAATGCTCGGCCGAACCGGAAGCAACGGAAATGCTCCGCCGCATGCGGCAATACGGCTTCAACTTCCTTATCAACGGACACTACAACTTCAACTTCGGCGCCATGAACTATCTGGAAGGCCTGCTTCGGGCCGCAGAGAAAAATGGCTTCCTCATGTCCTTCTCCCTGCCGCATTTGAACCAGTTCGGCTGGAAGCTTCATGAGCAGGCTGTCCGCAACCGCTATGCATGGATGACGCGCTTCCTCATCCGTAAAGTCGCCAACAATCCAGCCGTCGTCATGTATGCCATGAACCACAATTCTTGTGGTTACTACGGTGACCAGAATCCGTTGAAAATCGATGGAAAGTACCGTCCCGAAAAGGACGAAGACTCTGAATTTCCGTTGCCCGGCAACCGCCGCAACCAAGCCAGCCACGCGGAGAAGATCGTCAAATCGCTTGATCCGACGCGGCTCGTTTACCACCACGAATCCGGCAACTTAGGCGATCTCCACAGCGTCAACATCTACTTGAACTGGTCGCCTTTGCAGGAGCGGTCTGACTGGATGAAGCATTGGGCGTCCAACGGCGTCAAGCCAGTCTTCTTCGTCGAATGGGGCCTTCCGCACATCTCCAGCTGGTCAAGCTATCGCGGCCCCGAATTCATCTGGCGGACAAAGGCTTTCCAAAGCCTCTGGGGCACGGAATACGCCGCGGCCGAACTTGGCGAGGAAGCCTATCGTCAGGCGTCCATATTCGGTGACGACGCCATTGTCCATGAGGAGAAACTTTGGGCGACCAAACAGCCGTTCGCATGGTCTGAGCTCAACAAGCCTCTCTCGAAATATCCGTTCTATCATCAGATCATGGCGAAATACGCCACTGACAACTGGCGTTCCCACAGGGCTTTCGGTGTCTCCGCCATGCTGCCGTGGGATCAAGGTGCACTCTGGAAGACTCCCAAGAATGTCAATCCAAAGGCCCATCTGAACGATCTCAGCATCCTGAAACAGCCCGGCCTCTTCCCTGACAGGATGAAAGCGATGCCATCACAGTTCATCTACGGCAAAACAGATCCATCCAACTGGGAGCCAACTGCGCTCGGCGAGTCCTTTCTCCGTTGGAACCAAGACACTTGTGCATTCATCGGAGGCACGAAGGAAAATTTCACAGACAAGACGCACTACTACCGCCAAGGCGAAACGATCCAGAAAACCATCGTGCTCATCAATGATACGCGCAGAACGCGTGTCGTCACCGTTGACTGGCGTTGCCAAAGCATCCGCAAATCCTTCAAGGCCAAGCTGAAACCAGGTACCGTCAACTTCTTCCCCTTCTCCTGCGTTATCGGCGATTCCGGCCTTCAGACCCATACATTTGGATCCCGTATCACAATGACCGCCAAATTTGATAATGGCGACATTTGGACAGACCAGTTCGATTTTCAGACGCTTCCCATTCTGGACAAGCTGCTGGAAGGCTTCTCAGCATGGATCTATGATCCGAAAGGATTGACTACCAAATACCTGCAGGAAATTTCCATGCTTGAACTTAAGCCGCTCGCGGCGGACGCAGCCGTCAATATAGAGGAAATCAAAGAACCTATCATCATCGGCCGCGAGGCGCTTGATGATCCGGCTCAAATCATCTGGCTTGCAGAAGCCATCCAAAAGGGGAAGGTACTCATTTTCGAACAGTCATACGACGCTCTTACCAAACGACTTGGCTTCCGCGCCAATGTCCACGGCCTGCGCGAACTCTTTGTCACGAAAAACATCCACCAAGCCTTCCGCGACTGCGTGTCCCCCATGGAGGATGACGAAGAACGGGCCGCCAATACCGCTTTGAAAAACTGGCGCGGTGAATCCACGCTAACGCCACCCTTCCTGAACGTACCCGAAAATGAGACACACAATCCAAAATGGAATTGGCTCGTTTTCGAAAACACTCGCGTTTGGACAGCTGGTAATCAAGGCAATGTCGCGTCTGTCCTGATTGAAAAGCCTGAAATCGGCAACTGGCGGCCGCTCGCCGTCGGCGGATTTGACTTGCAATACACACCGCTTCTGGAACTTATCGTCGGAAAAGGACGAACCATCTTCTGCCAACTCGATGTCACAAACCGCACAGAGAACGATCCCGTCGCAGACCGCATCGCCTGCCGTCTCATACATTATCTCATTTACGCTTCAGACACAGTCACTAAACGCAAAGTCTATTACACGGGTGGCCCCGAAGGGCGTGCCTTGCTTACAAATCTGAAGATCGATTTCGAAGACCTGAAACTCCCCCCTAAAGCTCTGCTGGTGGATTCGGAAGCAATAAAGCCCGATTTAAGAAAACAATTGGACTATCCCTCCATCCGAAATGACATCCTCTTCATTGGTCATGGTGCGCCATCCGAAATACTTGAGCAAATCAACTTGAACGCGCAGGATCCAAAGAATATTCTTGAAAAGCTCGACCGTGCGGACAAAGTCCCAGCCGGAACCGTTGCCGTAGGGCTTGATCTCCTTGAACTTGAACTTGCTGGACTCAAATCCAATTTTGTGCCTAGTTTCTATATCAAAAAATTCGGCAAACTAATCAAATACCTCGAAGACCACGGTTTCCAAGAAGAGGCGAAAGAACTGGAAGCACTCGAAGACAGCGACGATCCTGACGAAATTGAAAATACCTTGCAACAAATCCATGAAAAACTTAACAAAGCGAACCTAAGGTTTGACACTCCAACCGAATACGACTTCAAGAAGCTCCATAACTTGATCATCTATCTTGAACGAATGGGCTTTAAGAAAGAGGCGGACGAACTCACACGAATCGAGGCAGAAGGTATTCCGTACCTTCTCGAAGAAGCGCTCCTGAAAGTTCATAAAATAACAAAAGCCGCCGGTCTGGAAGATGGCACATCTCTCACCCTCTCCGTTCCATTCCCGCAGGAAAACCACCTCGAACAAAAGCCACCGGCAAGAAAATACAGCCAGGCCCTCAAGGACTATATTAAAAACATACCCGACAAGGATATTGCCTACACGGCGTTCGAAATTATCAGAGGAATGACTTCCGCCGATCTCTACTGGCACGCCAAACTTGCGAAGACCGCCGTCTCGTTGCCGCCGAATGACGATCTGGACAAACACGTCCTCTCCATCCCCTCCCTGTTAGTACTAGTCCATGAGAGACGTGCCACCGTCTGCCTACAGACCGCCCCATGGGACTTCGACGACGCGTCAAAACCGTATCTGCGTACATCCTATAGACGTTCTGTTTTCACAGTCGCGAAGCTTCTCGCCAACCTAGGTGCCGATTTCCAAAATCCGATTATCGACATCGTCTCCAATCCGCCGCAGGAAAAAGCCTGGCTCCACTCCTACTATCTGCAGGAGCCGAAGGCCGAAGACGACCCATACCGCTACTACCGTTGGTAAAAAAGACGAAAGGGACTAATGACCATATTCTAAAGCCTTTACTTTTAGCTCCGTGCAGCGGCGGATTTATGCCTCCCCCTCCGGGGGAGGTGCCGCGTAGTGGCGGAGAGGGCCTAAGTCATTAATCATTAATCATTAAAAAGACTGCTTGGAAAAAGCTCAAATCAAACGCCGCTCAATCTCATGTATTATTCGCAAAAACGTCGCCTCCATGGCGACCGTATCACCCTGTATTCCCTGTATTCGTTCATGCGGCAACAATCCACTTTCCTCTATCACGCTTAACCAAATCCGCGCGTCCCGCAACATCCGACAACATTGCCGAATCTTCCGCGAAAACGCACGGTCAGAATCCATTTCACAAGCCGCATGATAACGCGGCAACAATCCCATAACCGCCTGCAACAGCCCGGTCGCTACCTCTTGTGCAGCCTGGCCTGATGGCATCCGGCCCGACAACGCCACTATTTCCGCCGTATATCGGACTAGACGCCCGTCCAGACTCTCCGCTTCCATGTCCATTCTGTCCTGCGCCTGTTTTGGCCATTGCCTTTCTTTTTCTTTTTCCAAGCAGTCCTATTCTTCTTAATTCTTTCTTAGTCATACAAAATCATTCATAATCATAAGACTCTTTATTATTCTCTATTACTCTTTATGATTCTTTATTACTTTCTATTACTTTCCATTACTTTCTATGATTTTCTATGACTTTTCATGCTTTTCTTTACTTTTTCTCGGTTATCTTCTGGATTTCCTCCTCCATGCCGTCGTGCTCCGCATAGAGCGCAGCCAGACGTGGCTCCGCAGCAGACAACAACGCACGGCGCTGGTTCTCCAGTTCCTGCAACTTGCCTGCCAGAACATCATCCGCCATTGTGGCCGCCTTCTCCAACTTCTTAATCTGGCTCTTTTTATAGAGGAGCTTACCACGCAATTTCGCCACAGGGCTCTTCTCCTTCTTCGCCTCCTCTTCGACTTTCACCACCGTCTTTTCCTCCTGCATCACAGGCTTTTCTGCCTCCTGCGCCATGGTGCGCCAGCCTCCACATGACAGCAACATCGCCAACATGCATCGACACAACAACTTTCTCATAATTTGTCCTCCTTTGGCGCCGCCAGCCGGACCTGTGCCGCCCATTCCACAATCCGTCTTTCGTCGGAGTCCACCAGGTTCGGCCAGCGGCATTATTTTCTGCATTTCATAAAAGGCATAAAAATGGATTTCCGCCGATTGACATAATAAAGATAAACCTGTTTTTCATTATTGCAAATATATTTTCTTGCATTTTTCTTGAAAAATGAATTTTTTAATGTATTTTTCTTATGCAACGCGACAACTGGCAAAATCAGCCGCCCTTACAGGAAATTTTCGTTTATTATATTATGGTATAAGCATGGAAAACATCTCAAAGCAGGAGCACACCAATTATGGCGAACCTCAACAAAGTCCTTCTCATGGGCAATCTGACACGCGAACCGCAAAGCAAAGCCCTCCCACAGAACGGAACCCCAGTCTGTGACTTGGGGATGGCCGTCAACCGCCGTTACAAGACGCAATCAGGTGAAGAGCGTGAAGACGTCGTTTACGTCGATCTGATCGCATACGGATACCAGGCGGACTTCTGCGTCAAAAACATGACCAAGGGATCCACCGTCTATGTGGAAGGCCATCTGCGCTACGATAGCTGGCAGGACAAAGACACGGGAAAGAATCGCTCAAAACTGCGTGTCATCGTCGACACAATTCTCCATCTGGAGAGAAGAAACGCAGAACTTCCTGAACAGCAAGCCTATCCGCCCATGGGTTACGGCCAGCCGCCCTACTCGGCTCCAGCCTATGGGCAACCCATGGCGAACTACGGCTACCAGCAACAGCCAGCCTATCCACCTCCGCAGCAGCCTTACCAGCCATCACCTCAGCAACCATATCAGCGGCAACAGCCATACCAACCGTTGCCGCAACAACCACAGCAAGTTGCGCAACCGCAAGCTCAACCGATGCCACAACAGCCTGTTCAACAGCAACCTGCACAGTCTGCGCCACAACCGCAAGCAACGCAGAAGCCACAAGCCACACAACCACCTGTAACTGTATCGCAACACACTGCGTCGCAAGCCGCTCCAGCACAACAACCGCAAGCCGATCCACCGCCTGCGCAACCTCCTCCACAGCCATCTCAGTCAACGCCGCCATCGGCTGCAGCTGATGAAGAAGTTGTGGACGACATGCCGTTCTGATTCCATTCATAATATCCCATGCCAAGCTATTACGTTCCAAAGACTTTCACCGTCGGTGAAACAGTCCGTCTCTCGGCGGAGGAAACCAACCACGCCTTGCGTGTTATGCGTCATGAACCAGGCGAACGATTGACGCTCCTCAACGGACAAGGCGGCCGTGCGTCTGCCGTCCTGCTGGACGACGGCCCGACACGCAAGATCCGCGAAGCCGCTTGCCGCGTCGAATCGGCGGAAATCGTTCCACGGCCGCCTCTAGGGATCATCTTGTATGTCGCGCCACCACGCAACAAGAACATGGACACGGTCCTGAAATCTGCCACGGAGCTTGGCGTCGCAAAAATCGTTCCCGTCATCTGCCGTTACGCCGTTTCACGGCCGGACGCGTCCGCCGTCGAAACATGGTCGCAGACACTCGTCACCGCCATGAAGCAGTCCGGCAACCCATGGTTGCCGGAACTGGATGCGCCGCAGGCATTTAGCGAAGCGTTGTCCAACAGCCACGGAGATGGCTTCTTCGGCGCTGTTCCACGGCCGGGCGATCTCCAGGCGTCCGACTTTCCTTACACTCCAGATCGCCTTTCATTGTGGATCGGCCCCGAAGGCGGATTTTCACCAGAAGAGGAGCAAGCCCTTCGAGATAAAGGACTTCTACCCCTAACCATCGGGCCATGGATCCTACGTGTCGAAACCGCCGTCACGGCCCTAATTGGCTCCTTGCTCACACAATTCCATTAACATGATTACCTCCGCTATCAAAATCGACGATGAACATTGGGCGGAGTGGCTTGACGCAGTCGCAGCCACTCCGAAAATCCGCCATATCGAATGCGACGCCGCGCTGTTCTCCTTCAGCCTGGATTTTTTGAAATCGCTGGACAGACATTCCTTGTACGGTGCTCATGCACGGGACATCCTCCCGCCAGAGACAGCGCGTTTCCTGAATGAATCGCCAAACGATTTGGCATACAATAATTTGCGCAAATCAATCATCCATTCTATGCTATCAGCGGAAAATGCGGGCGTTTCGCATTTCAGCCTCCAGATGAGGCTGGACGAACCATTTCCAGACGAAGAGAACCGCATCCGCAAAACCGCAGCTTTCCTTCGGAAGCTTCTTCTGACGCCGTTGGAGAAGCCCTTCAAGCTTGATCTTCAAATCCGTTTTCCGTTCCAATATCCGCAATCAAAGGAATGGGAACGTGCCATCGATACCTGCAACATGGCAGCTTCCAAAGGGACAGGACCCTCTCTCCAGCTCCACTCCGGCCATTTTGACGATACGCCGCCAGCCCCGCAGGAGATCGTGGCCGACATCTTGCCGCTCCTCCACACCGTCGAATTCCATTACGCCCCGCATCTCGGCGAATCTCTCTTCGAAGACGAACTCGCTGAATGGGCTGACTTGCTGAAAACCAATAACTTCGACGGATTCGTCATCTTCTGCCCGCATCTCCGCCCAGACGAGAATATCTACCAGCATTGCATGGCGCTTCAGCCCTGTGTGGATATTTTCCAAGAAATCTGAGGTCAACAGTTGGGAAGAAAACGATATAGGCGATAGGCAATCAAAAAGTCTTACGCTCATGGCTTACAGTTTGGGCAACCCCACCACGCAGCGCGTAAATTTCGTGGTTCTAAACTCCCAAGAAATCTTAAGAAATCGTTGGAAATCTTTGGAAAAACTGCCATATTGATAACATGACGTTTTTCAACACTCAAGACCGCCCGCCTGACCGCCATGCAGATGCTCCTATCACTTCCAGTATCAGAAACGCGCAAAAACCTCAGCCAGAAACTGACGATGCGACGTGCCGTCGCGAAATGGTTCTGGGAAAACATGCCGCCTAACGGTATTGGTATTGACGTTTCGACACGACCTCTCTCGCTGAAAGTCGATCTGGCCGCCGTCTGGGCTTCACTCCATCGTGTAACGTCTTCGCGCGCAAGCGTTTTTCAGCCGCAGCAAACAGCCGTCGTCCTCTGTTGCCAAACCCGCGAGGACTGCTGGCCCGAATGTTCGGATGCGGAAACCATCCTCCACGAAATCACGGAACTGAAAGCCGAACTCGCCAAGCAGGAGGCAGAAATCCGCGTGAATGAACCGGAATTACGCACAAGCGACATGCTGTTTGCAGAATTCGCCTCATGGGACTATTCAAAATCAAAATCAAAGTCCTATCATCTGAACCGCCACCGCCTAGCCAATCTGGAAACCGCCCTCTTCAAAGGCACGCGGCTCGCGCGAATCGATGCGTCGCAATGCGCGAATCTCCGCTACTTAGCCGTTCCGGAAGGCACACTAGCGCCCAACGAACTCGTCGAAGACTGGGGCCTTTTCTCCGTCAATCTCGATACGGAAACCGCAACGCTTATCTCCCCACCGAAGCCCCAAGATATCCAACCTGAAATGCAGCTCCATCTCATTCAGAACATGTTGTTCGCCAATACACGACAAGTCAACGACATGCTCGGACTTAAATTCAGCGACGACGGGACGCTTTCACTTGTCCGACCGCCGTCCATCCACCACAAACCACTGAACTCCTAAATTTTATACGAAAACACCATGATTATCGACGCACTCTCCAACTGTTCCTCCTACGCCAACGCCCACCCGCGATTCCAGAAGGCCTTCGCCTTTTTGATTTCACAGCCGCTCGCCACGCTCCCTTGCGGACGCTACGACATCGATGGCGATGAAATCTACGCCATGATTCAGGAGCCGTCGCTCCGCCCGCAGGAGGCTGCGAAGCTCGAATCGCATCGAAAATACATCGACATCCAGTATGTCATCTCCGGTGACGAGACCATGGGCTGGTCGCCCGTCGAAGGTTGCGGGAAAGCCACGGAATTCGACATTAAAAAAGATTGCGGCTTCTTCTCGGACAAGCCGATGGCGTGGTTCCCCGTCCGTCCGGGCTGCTTCGCCCTCTTCTATCCGCAGGACGCCCACGCCCCATGCGTCGGCGAAGGCACCTGCCGCAAGGTCGTCATCAAAGTATTGGCATAAGCGATCCTCTTCGTGAAGCACGCCCTGAAGCTCATCCCGCTGGCCATCGCCTTGGCCTTCGTCATCGTCAACGCAC
>JAEEGL010698571.1_pt1 | contig 11183 bp, 3 predicted proteins | sample 9134231 | NCBI WGS metagenome assembly JAEEGL01 (sample SAMN16246548, study PRJNA631951) | gut metagenome | biome: gut microbiome; feature: rumen; material: fiber-attached | host: Bos | place: Iran: Karaj | collected 2018-10
GGATTGGGGATTGGGCCCAATCCCCAATCCCCAATCCCCAATCCCCAATCCCCAAACCCCATTGAATTAATTAAATAATAATTAAATAATTTATTTTTAAAACTAATTAAATAAATGATTAATGTATAAAAATAAAAATAAAATTATCTATTTACTAAAATAATAATTAAATGATATAAAAATATCTGTTTTTTAAAATAGTTAATGAATATAAGATAAATTAAATATATTTATTTAAATCTAATAAATATATTTCTAAATGTTATCTTCTATATTAAGTTTTTTCGGTACAAAATTAAATTTTTCAGTTAAATCATATCTGAGACCAGGCTGTTCTTTTTTTTTATTATTTATCATTTTAGAAGTGCAATAAATTGCGATAGAAATAATTATCAGTCCTAACAAGGTAAATAAAAATCTATATTTAACTAAAGATGATATAATTTCATGTTTCGATTTTTTAATGGCATTTAAAAATGTTATACCAAGTAAAGCGAAAAAAATAATTCCAATGAAATATATTACTATAAGACCTATCAAAGGATGATTTTCAAATAAAATTAATATAGATAAAATAATTAGTAATATTCCCAATAAAATAATAATACCAGCTATATATTCTAAAAGAAAAGGAAAATCGACATGTAAAATTAATAAAGTAATTCCTCCAGCAAGTAAAATAATACCTGCGAGTAATGTAAGGAAAAAATTATTTAAAAATATATCAATTATATTTCGAGTTTTTGGCTGATTAACTTGTTTATTATTATTATTCAATTGTCTAACTTCATTTGTTTTATTTGCATTAGTATTATTTATATTGTGATTAATTCCATTTAATTTTTCTTTAAGTTCAACATAATTATTCATCTCTTTGTTAATATTTTCATTATCTTTTTTAAAATTATCTATTTTAGCATTTAATTTATTATCTTTTTCCTTAAAAAACCAGGCAAATCCAGTTAAAAATATAAACAAGAATGCAAATACAAATAATATAGTTTTTATTCTTAATTTGTTAATGCAATTAAATACTATAAAAGCTGCTAAACAAAGAATTCCTAATACTAATAAAATAACAAAATTTGCAAAAATTAATCTTCTTCTTCTTTGGTATAAATTTATTAAATCATTTGTTTTACTTGTTTTAAGATTGAAATATTCTTCATATATTCTTTCTTTAGGAGGCTCATGATAATAATAGCTATCAATTATTCCATTTTCATTCATTTTTTCTTCATGTCCAAACCAATATAAAAATGAATTTGTATATCTGGTTCCTCCAAAAGCTTCAACTAAAGGATCTATTATGAGTCTTGTAAATAATCTAAAAATAAAAATAGGGATAGTCAAGAATACCATTGTTGATCCTTTTAAAGCATCTCTAAATTTATCAGATACTCTTTTAGTCGGATTAAAAAGAAATGGTCCTAATGCCCATGTTATAAGAGTTAAAATTGGTAAACAAAATCCGATAAAAGTAAGTGGATTAAATATAATTAAAACCAAAGGTAATAATAAAGTACCTAATCTAATAGAAGGATTATTTTTTGCTATAAAATCCCAATTTTTTTGTTCTATATTTTGTGATGTTCCTCTTAAATTAAAAACAGCATGTCCTTTTGTTCCATCTAAAACCCCAATTGCAGAATCTACTATATTGGGTCCAAAGAAAAATAAATTAGAAAAGAAATCACTTAACCAATAAATATATCCCATAAAATAGCCATATTTATCTTTATAAACTTCAATTCCTACTAAATTTATTACTTCAGGTAAAAACCAGGCAAAAGTTACAAAAGAAGTAGGTAATACTAAATAAGCCTGAAGAGAAGTAAATAATAATCCGAAAAAAACACTCAATAATATAGCAAATACTGCCAAGGGAGCATTTAAATAACCCATTCCAAGCATTAATGTATGCATTTTTGAAGTCCAAGGAACATATGGATTCATCATTGTATTACCATATATTATTGAAGCTATTGTCATAAGTTCTATAAGTGCCCTAGGATATTTTCTCCAAGGAATAGCAACTAATTCTGTAGTAAATTCTGTTCCTTCTTGTATTTTATAAAGTCCATATCCTATAAGATATTTTTCTTCTAATCTTTCTCCATTTGGTTGATCTTCTGCAACAATTTCACCTACACCTTCTCCACCTTCTGATCTTAATATTTCAACATTAAACATTCCTTTCCCCCAAAAATAAGCTAATATTAATGTTGTATAATTTAAATTATTTCCTGCAGTTTCTGCAAGCCATAAAGCTGTGGTTACTCCAGTTCCATAATTTAATGATTCTACAATTGGCACTACACAGGCAAATCCTCTATCTCCTTCAATTGGACCATTATCTTTTAAAAATATTGCCGATTTTTGCATTTCTAAAATTGTACAAGAAACAAATTCTGAATCATTATCTGATTGAGCTAAACATTCACTATTTGAATTCATATATTTTAAAATTGAATTCATGTCTTGCTGTTTTGAAGGATTAACATTTCTTCCTGTGCCAAAATCAGTTAAATATACAATTTTTAAATCTTTACCAGATCTGAATCTAAAATTATTTTTATCACTATATTTATCTCTGAAATACTCTAATTCTATAAAACCCATCCAATATGAAGATTCAGCAAATGTAGTTTCTCCTTCCATTGCTTCATTAAATATTTTCTTAGATTTTTCTACATCTTTTATTACTTCATTTAAAGTATTTAATAAAGTCTTTTTACAATTATCTGCATTTTCTCCTAATAAATCAATTTCCTTATTCATATTATTATTATTTTTTTTATATCTTGGATTAATATTAGTAATAATTGAAATAAATTTTGAATAATTATTTCCCCTTATAATATAATTTTTATCATGATTATTTATAATATATTGTTTCGCAAATTTAATATTTTCATAAACTTGTTCTTGAACTTTAATAAGTTCTGTTTTAAATGTTATCCAGTTTTTTTCTTCACTCGCTTTTTGTGCTTCTTTTATATTCGCATTTTTTTTAACCAAATTTAAATATTCATTGATATAATCTGTGTTTTGATTATTATAAAGTACCTTATTAAAGCTAGTATAAGCTTTTGTCTCATAATCATTTATCGAATTTATAATTTCTTCAGTTGAAACATTTTTATCTTCATCTAATAATAAATTCGAGATATCTGATAAAATATTATAATAAAAATTTCTACAAGTATTTTTTTCATTTTTTATTACTTTTAATTCTTCACAAATATCATTAACTATATTATTCTTAAATGAATCTGATTTATTAATTTCATTTATTTTTTTTTTAAAACATACTTGATTCCTTAATCCTTCAAATTGATTATTTCTTATTATTTCCGCAATTATTTTTATTAAAATAAACATCTCAGTACTATAATTCTCATTTAAATCTTTTTTATTAAGATCATCTTGTTTATGTAAATCAAAATGTTTTTGGAATTTATTAGATAAACCATATTGTACTATAATTTCCAAGGCATTTGAAATAACCACTCCATTATCTAAATATCGACCTTTTTTTAAAATAATATTTTCATCAAATGAATCAAATTTAAAGTTGCCTTTATTAAATAATAAATTACTTTTTGATAAAATACTTGTTATCAAATAAAAAAATTGACCACTATTAGGTACTTCAATTTTACTAATTATCTCATTATTATCATCATATCCAATATGACATATAAATTCTTTATTTTCAGAGAATTTAATATTTTCAACTACTTTATAATATATAGTTTTTCTAATTATTGTTCCATAAATATTTTCTAAAAGCTCTAAAAATGCAGACTTTAAAAATTTCATATTTTTTGTTAAATTACCACGAGCTCCATCTGATACTTTTAATAAATATTGAAACTTTTCTTCAATCAATGAATTAAATAATTCTTTAATTTCTTGCTTTTGTTTGTTTGTCTCAAATCCAATATTTATCCATTGCTCATATTCATTATAAGGCATCCCAATTAATTCATAACTAAATATATTTTTATAATAAGTTCTTTTTGATTCCAACATTTCATTAATAGGTCTAAATCCTAAAGGATTTAAGCCATTAGCGAATTTTGAAATAATATTTACTTTATCTAAAAAATTATATTCTAAAAAATCTATTTCTTCTGGTGTTAATCCTTCTCTTGCTTTTTCAATACTTAATAATTTTCTAGCCTTTTGAATATTTGTATCATATTCTTCTTTATTAAATAATTCATCAACTAGTTCTTGATATCTTTCGCAATTACTTTCTTGTCTTCCTTCAATTAATATTTGAGATATATTAGATTCAACATCTTTTTCCCTTTTAACATATAACTGATAAAAACTTTTATAAAAAAGTTCAGAAGTAATTAATTGAACATTAGTGAAAGCAGGTAATTCTCTTTTTATTTTTTTTAAATTATAAAGGCATTTATCAATATATGATTCTTCATTATTATTTTCACTATCAATATCTAATATTAAATTATATAGTTTATATCGAGAAATAAAATAATAAGGGGAGGTTAAATCAACATTACTTGTTTCATTCATTACTCTTATAAAATCTCTAGCAATAGAATCACTTTTAAATTCATATGTATTAATATCATTACTTTCTAGATAATTTATTTGGGATTTAAATTGATTTATCAATCCCAATTTATTATTATTTTTAATAGGGTTAAATACCTTTCTTATTTTATTTGCATCAATTTGGGATACATGATCTAATTTTATTTGAAATTCTAAAGCAAATATCATTCTATAACATATATTATTGTAAAAATTAAGTCGACGGAAAAAATGATTTTTTTTGTCTTGATCCATGTATGAAAGATATGTATGTTTATTTTTTAAATCGGTCAAAAGTTCTTTCATGTAATTTAGAATATCTTGAAAAATATAAACTTTATGATTCTTTATGTATGATTCATTATCATCTATATATGCTTTTATTAATACTATAATACCAAAAATCATTGATATTCCACTACAAATTATTATTGGAAAAGTAAAACTTTTCCAAAAAGAATATTTTATTAAATAATTATAATGATTAAGAAAAAATCCTAAACATACTCCAACAACCCCTCCTGATAATACATATAAAAAAAAGAATAATAATTTTTTATATATAAAGAAACTTTTTATCCTGAGAAAATCGAAAAATGTTTGTAAAGCTAATGTCGCGAAGATTCCTCCGAGAAATACAAAAAAAACAGGAACAGATTGAGAAAAGGTGAAAGCAATCAATCCAAAAATGATAACTAAAAGCATTAATATTCTATTAAAAGCTTTTATTAATTTGTGTAAAAAATTGTTTTTTTCTTTATTTTCCCCAATAGCTATTGAACTATATAAATTGTGAAATGTTGGAATTGATAGATATATATTTACTAAAATTATTATTATTAATATAAAAAGAGAGCCTAATTTATAAGTACTAATCCCATTTGAAATTATTATTATTACGATTAATGCTACTAATATGTAATTAAATATAAAAGTAGTCATAATAATTTTTTTAAATAAATATTCAGTTCCAAAAATATAATTTTCGATTTTTTCCTCTTTCAAATTTCCACTTTCTATTGCTAAATAATTATAAATTATTTCCCCAGGAAATCCAAAAAATAGAGCAATAAGACTCATTATGCCGCCATATCTATATACATATAAATCTAAGAAACTATCTCTTTGAAATTGTCTTGGATGTCTTATTTTGCCAATATTTTTTATATTATAATATATTGCTCTAAAAAAATCGTATAAAATTTTCAACAAAAAACCTAAAACAGGAATTCCATAAAATATAGTCTCAAAAAAAGTCAAATTGTTATGTTTATGTGTTTTAAATAAAAACGTTCGAACAATATCTATATATATAACAGTGAACAAAAATCCAAATGTAACAGTCAAAGGCGTTGTTAAATCAAAAATAATTATTAAACTAAGAATTCCTCCAAAAATAATTAAAAAAGGTAATATACAACTCAGAATAAGATGAATCCAACCTTTAAATCCCCAAAATCTGGGATTAATTGCCCAAACGAAAAGTTGACTCATTATTCCCATTACCCCATTTATACTTGAATATAATGGAATAAATTCCCCGTTATCTTTAGCATATAAATGATTTAAATGTTTAATTGTAAATATTGAATTTAATCTTTCTGCTCTAATATGTTTATCTTTTGTTTTTAATACTTTTTTTAATTTTACTCGGTTAGATTCTCTTGAAGTTTTAATTCTTGTAACCCAACTTCCAAATGAATTAAATATATATAAAAATAATAAAAACAAAACAAAAATAGCAAATAAAGCTAAAATATCATCGTATCCTATTACTGGAGAAATAAAATATCCTATTGCTCCTGCTAAAATTGACCCAAAAAGAGCTATAAGGCCTCTAGCCAATTTATATGGGGTTATTCTTCCATCATAATAATAACCAGATTTATCTATAAATTTGTAAACAACTCGAGTCAAAAGTGATATAAAAATGAATATACCTAATATTATCCAAAAAACTAACCAAGACATTTTAGTCGCTAAAACAAAATAAAGGAAAAAGCATATAATTAATAAAGAAAAAATATGAAAGTTATATGCTATTCCAAGAAATATATGTCTCGTTTTTTCTATCATAATAAAAAATATATTATTCTCTTCTAATTTTTTTAAATGTTGTTTTTCATTTATTTTTACTAATTCTTTATCTAAAAGTGATAGTAAAGAATCCTTTCTTTTTCTTCCTTGACCAATTTTATTATTATTTATTATATTTTCATAATCCGGAATAAAATTATTAAATGCTTTATATACTTCATTATCATCACTAATAAGAAAACTATCTATATTATTACTTACTAAATGCAAATTATATTTTCTATATTCTATAATTAATTTTTTAATTTCCTTTCCTTTTTCTTCACCACTGATATTATTATTTAAAATTTTTTTAATATCCTCACAAAATGATATATCTGTATTTTCTAATAATGAAAAATCAGAAATAAGATCACCAAAAGAAAGTGGTTTCTTTTCTAATCTAATTTTTAATTGATATTCATTTTCTTCAACTTTAATATTTTCAAATGCTATATTTATTAAGAACTCGTTTCCAAGATTAATTTCGGTAATATCTATATTATATTTAAATAAGGCCTTAAAAAAACGTTCTGTTTCTTCATCAGTTAAAGGAAAAGTACCATCAAATTGTTCCTCATATTGAAGACCTACCATTTTTTTATAATTTAATTTATAATCTCCTCTATTAGATATAGAATTTTTTTTTAAAAATGTTATTATTTTTAAAAAATTTTTGAATTTTTCGAGTAAAAGTGTATCTGTTTCAACCCAATTTATTAATGTATCTATAATTGACGGAGAATTTAAAATAATAGAAAAAAAATATAAATAAACTTTATCAAAAATTCCATCGATAACATTACCAATAAGATTAGTTTTGTCATAATCATAGATTAATGTAGTACGATAAATATTTCTAAATCTTTCTAAAAATGGAGTAGTATAATTACCAGTTATTTTATTTTTATAAATGCTAAATAAATCAATTTCATTAAGGATTTTATTTTGAAATTCTTTTATTTGTTTTTGTTTCAATTTTCCACGTTTAATACTCCCTTCTTGTTTATACATCTTGATCATGTATTTATTTGGAGAATTATATAATAAAGTAATATTTTTGAGTGTAATTTTTATTATATATAAAAGAGTAATCTTAGTATGCATTTCATCATACTTTTTTTTAAATTTTGATTTTAAATCGACTTCATAATCATAATATATATTATCACTGGTTAAAATACTTTTACTGACTTTTCTTCCGAATTCAAAGTCATCTTTATCTTCATATTTTTTTATTGAATTAATTAAATTTTTTTTTATTTGAACATTTATATTTTCCAGCGGATTTTTTATAAGTGTTTTTTTGTTTACAATATTTCTAATAAATAATATATGAATATTTTTAGTTTTTTTTTTTTTAATTTCTGGTTTGTCCTTCAAATTATTCTTGAGAGAAAAATTAGAAAAAGGAGACTCTACTTCTATAAAAGAAAGAATTTTAGAAATTATACTAATTTTTTCCAATATATTATATTGATTTGCTTTATTATCAAGTATATCAGCTAAAAAGAAAAAATTTTCACATAAAATTTTATCATTAGGATTTTCTTGAGTTATATTACATCGAAAATCAAATACATTTTTATTGCCAGTATTCAATAATTCAAAATGACAAATTTGGTTATATGTATCTGCTCTGATTAATTTATGACGATCATAATTATGCATAGGATTCAAAGAGCTTTCTTTTATTTTTAAATCAGCTAAACTAGATTGAGTATTACCTAAAATACTACTTTCTTGTAAATATCTCTCTCTTAAGATTTCTTCATCTTCGAATGATGATTTTCCAAGTGTTATATTTTTTTTGTATATCAGCCTTCGATATAGTTTATATATTAAAAATCCAATTAGATTTAAAACAATAATTCCAAATATTAAAAATACAGATATTATACTTATAATTTTTAATTTTTTTGATAAATCAGATTTAGCTTTATAAAATTCAGGAATTCCATTTTCATTATATCTAAATATTATTTGTAATTTTCCACCTAAGAAAATATATACAATATCATCTGCAAAAACACCCCAATCTAGAACTTCATTTTCATCATATACTTCAAAGAATGATATTTCTGGGAAACTAATTCCTCCTTCTGCATCATTAAAAATATTTTTACTTCCTCCTGCACAACTTATTCTTAATTTCCCAAATTTATCATAAAAATTAACTTTAGAATATACTTTATTATCTTTTTTCATTAAATATCTTATTCTATCAGTGTATTTTTGTTTTTCAATCAATGAAATTGTTTTAGTATAATTTGTTAAATCATAATCACTTTTTAAATCATTCATAAAATCAACATCTATTTTTCTCATTACTACAGGAAAAAAATTATCATCTTCTAATTGTTTTTCTTCTATATATATATATTTTATTTTTCTTTCTTCATCTTTATCCAAATCATCAGAATTTACTACTATTTCTAAAACAATATCTATATTATTATTTTCTTCAAATGTATAAGAATATTTACGATATTCTATTGTTTCATCGCCTGATTGATATGAAGTATATTTAGTACATTCATCACTTATACTATACCCATCTTTATCATAGTAACATACGAAATGTACATCGATCTTTTTAATATTTCTTTTAGTATTAGAAAATCTGGATAATGCTTCTATAAAATTTTTACTAATATCCACATTGTCTTTAATTATCTCTGCTTCTATTGTCCAAGTTAAACTTCTTTTTTTTTTATCATAAACTAAATCCTCTAAAAAAGAATATTTTGAATCATCATTTAAAATTACTTCATATTTATTATCTTTTTTCTTATATTCACTAACAACATTTTTCCCTGTTTTTTTATCTTTCACTGTGATTTTTTCTATCCCTTGGTATATATATACGATTTCGCCCTTTTCATTATTTGGGGGGTGTAAATATGAAAATTGAAAAATTAAATTTGAATCAAAATTATAATTAGATTCAAAATCATATTCATTTGTATCATCATATATCAGAAACCAAAATTCGAGAAATTTTATAATGTTTTCGTCATTTATTACAACAAAGTATTTTTCTTTTTCTGGACGTTTTCCAATTTCTAAATGTCTAGTAGGAATAAACTCATCTTTTATTAAAATAGGTCTAGATTTTTCTTTTAAACTAGAACAAGGAGTGATATTCAATGAAAAATTTTTATTAATTTTATCATTGGAATTATTTTTAGATATATACTTAAAAGTTCCTTCTTCTTTTGGAGCTGGAAAAAAACAATTAGCTTCAATATATGGTTCTTTTAAAGTAATATATTCAAATTCGTTAATATCTTTTTTGTTGTCTTTAACTGTTTCATTTAACTCTTCTAACATTTTTTCATTTGTTAAAAATTGTTTCTTTAAACTTTTGTTTTTTGTTTTGCAAACAGCTAATAATTCTTGGCTATTTTCATTTTTTAAAGTGAAATTAAATTTGGTAGAACTTGAATTTCTGATAACTAATTCTACACTTGCTATATCTCGGGATAGGCATTGAACATTTGTGGAACTAATAATTTCATATGCACCACTTTGAGTAACTGAAACTATTGCTAAAAATAAAAATGTTAAAGCATATGGCTTCATTTTTGAAGTTTTAAATATTTTAATATATCTTATAAATAAATGATTAATTTCTTATATAAAATTATTATTTATTTAAATAAATTATATTTATATCAAAATATCAAAATAAATGAATATTAATTTTTATTAATTTATTGGAAGTACTCATAGTATTTAAAATAGTAACACCTCCTTGATCAGGTTTTATAGAATATGTGACATCAATGGTATTATCTCCATCATCTTGAGTTAAACCCATAATAGATCCAGAACGATATTGAGCACCACTTAAACCATATTGTGAAGTAGTATTGGTCATTCCAACATTACCAGGAAAACCATAAACACCCTCAACACAACCTGAAGCAGAAGCAGTACCTAAATATTATCCCTTTTAATAATGGTATAAATCTTGTTTATCTTCTTTTTCTTCCTTTTTATCTTATTCTGTATTTGATGCTAGCACTGGTTCATCTTTTACTTCTTCTTTTTGTTCTTTTTTAGTTTCTTCTTTTGGTCCATCTTTTTGTTCTTCTTTTGGTTGTTATACTGGTTTCTCTTCTTCGGTTTTTACTTCGACTTTTTCTTCAGCTTTTTCTGGTTAGACATTTTTGGTTTCTTCTCGTTTTGGCTCTTCTTGTGATCCTTTGCATATTTAAAATTTCCTAAATTATTTATATTATTCATATTTATCTGAAAATTTTCGGGGCTCTTATCGAATTTGTTATTATTATTTTTGCTTTTATTCAAGTATTGGCTCATATTTGCCCAACCTTTTATTTCTTTTGTATTTTCTTTGAATTTTGGACAAGTTTAATCTCTTGACGAAAGAAATCCCAAATGAAAAAATATTAGTATCTTTTACTCTTTCTGTGAACTTCGTTATAGGCTTATCGATGATATTATCAATCTAAATGACTAAAATTTTATCAATATTAGTGGCGGGACTTTTTTTGTCTCTTTATGTTCCA
>JAEEGL011294353.1_pt1 | contig 11183 bp, 5 predicted proteins | sample 9134231 | NCBI WGS metagenome assembly JAEEGL01 (sample SAMN16246548, study PRJNA631951) | gut metagenome | biome: gut microbiome; feature: rumen; material: fiber-attached | host: Bos | place: Iran: Karaj | collected 2018-10
ACCGTCGTCAAGGAGGCGAACGTCCCGCGCATGGCGTCGCTGCGCGGCAAGATGGCCGCCCGCAAGCTCGCCATCGAGCCGACCACCGCCGCCGCCACCGGCGCCGACCCCGCCCTGCTCGGGCTGGCCGCCTCGCCGACGCACGTCGTGCGGATCTTCTCGCCGCCCGCCAAGTCCGGCGGCGCCAAGTGGGAAGGGCTCGAACCCGCCGAGGCCGCGCAGAAGCTCGTGGCCGAACTCAAGAACCGCAAACTCGTCTGACCGGAGGCTACCCATGGGACTGGTGATCGACCGTGAAAAATGCATCGGATGCGGCGCGTGCGCCGCGGCGTGCCCGTTCGGCGCGCTTGCCCTGGACGCCGAAGGCAAGGCGCAGGCCAACGAAGCCTGCACCGCGTGCGGCTCGTGCGTGGACACGTGCCCCGTCGGCGCGCTGAAAATCGAGGCCGCCGAAAAGAAGTCCGCCGGAATCGACTTGGATGAATGGCGCGGCGTATGGGTCTATGCCGAACAGCGCGAGGGCGCCCTCCACGGCGTATCCTTCGAGCTGCTGGGCGAAGGCCGCGTGCTCGCCGACAAGCTCGGCGTCCCGCTGACCGCGGTGCTGCTGGGCAGCGGCATCGAATCGCTCGCCGCGCCGCTCTTCGAGCACGGCGCCGACCGCGTCATCCTGGTGGACCACCCCGCCCTCGCCGCCTACACCGCCGAAGCCTACGCCGAGGCCCTCTCCGCCCTCGTCCGCAAGTACAAACCCGAGGCCCTGCTCGCCGGCGCGACCACCATCGGGCGCGGATTCGTGCCGCGCGTCGCCATCGAGGTCCGTACCGGCCTCACCGCCGACTGCACCGGGCTCGACATCGACCCCGCCACCCGGCGCCTCCTCCAGACGCGCCCCGCCTTCGGCGGCAACATCATGGCCTGCATCGAATGCCCCGACCACCGGCCCCAGATGGCCACCGTGCGACCCAAAGTCTTCAAGGCCGCCCCCGCGCAGCCCGGCCGCACCGGCGAACTCGTCAAGGAAACCCTCGACCTCAAGACCCCGGCCGTGCGCGTCCTCGAAACCGTCCACGCCATGGAGAACGAAAAGAACGTCGCCGACGCCGAAATCATCGTCACCGGCGGCCGCGGCCTCGGCAAGCCCGAGAACTTCGCCCTCCTGCGCGAACTCGCCGACGCCCTGGGCGGGGCCGCCATCGGCGCCAGCCGTGCCGCGGTCGACGCGGGCTGGATCAGCGCCTTCCACCAGGTCGGCCAGACCGGCAAGACCGTGCGTCCCAAGGTGTACATCGCCTGCGGCGTCTCCGGCCAGATCCAGCACCTGGTCGGCATGAACAGCTCCGACACCATCATCGCCATCAACAAGGACCCCGACGCACCGATTTTCGGCGTTGCCGACATCGGCATCGTCGGCGACCTCTTCCAGGTCATCCCCGAAATCATCCGCGCCCTGAAGGCCTGATCCGCCGGACCGCCCCTCCTGCCTCCCCCGGGGATGCGGCTTCCAGCCGCGTGGATCTCCTCCAAGGCACCCCACGCTTCCAAGGAAGCGGGCGGGGCGCCCGTCCTTGCGCAATCCGGCCGCCCACCGGCAACGCGCGGTTTTTCCAATGATTGGAAAAAAAGTTTCCAATGGTTGGAAAACCTGCGCCATTTTTCCAATGATTGGAAAATATTTTTCAAATGGTTGGAAAAGGTTGCGGTGCGCCCGCGGAGCGGGCGGGTCGTGGTTGGAACGCGGCAGGAAGCCACATCCCCCAAGGTTCCCCCAAGGAGGGGAAAGGCGCATCCCCTCCCGCATCCCTCCGTTCTCCGTACGCGGACCGCACCTCGCTTCTCTCCGCGCCCTTTTCCGTTCCTCTTGCGTTGCACCGCGCCGGGACCGCGTTCGTTTTCCCCCTTGTTTTCAAGGTGAATCACACTCCGGCCGCGATAAAACACCAATATTTCCTGTAAAATCACGTGATTTCAAAATTTCCCGAAAAAACGGTTGACGCCCGATACGGAGTCCCGTAAGTTGCCAACCAAAGAAAGATTGCACCCCGAAGGGAACTCCAGGATGTCACTCAAATTGAAACCTTTCTTGACCGCCGCGCTGCTTGTTGCGGTTGGCGTGTGTGGCGCGCGGGCTTGGGGGGCTTGCAGCGGGAATGAGTGGGTGGCCGGGGAATGGGTTTGCGAGGAGGAGGACGGAGGTCTGGTGGTCAATTCCGGCGGGGACGGGGATGCCGGGAATCTGGTGCTCATGGGCGGGGCGGGGTTTTCCACGAACGTGCCGGACGTGAACGGGGGATGCGGGCACAGTCTGGTTTTCCCGGGGACGAATGCGGCGGAGGCAGCGGTGTCGACGAACAGTGCCTACGACCCGCTGGCGGGGGCGGAGAAGTTCACGATCATGGCCTGGGTGCGCCGCGACAGCGCGCCGGGGGCGAACCTCTCGGCACGGATTTTCAGCGACGCGGATTCGGTGTCGGCGGGCGCCAACGGCGTGGAGTTCCGCTTTTCTGGCGCGGAGGGGAAGCTGGCCCTGCGGATCAACGGGACCGAAGTGGAATCGACGGCGGCGACCGTTCCCTCGACGAACGGCGTCTGGCACCACGTCGCGGTGGCGTGGGACGGGACGCGGCCGGCGACGAATTACGCGACGCGTAATGCCCATTTCTACGTGGACGGGGTGCAGCGCGGTTCCGGCAACGTATTGCAAACGGTAGTGGCAAGCAATGCCTCCCCCGCGGTCGTGGGCAACGCTTCACCTTCTCGCCTTCTGTCGTATGTGCTGGCGGGCAATGTGGATGACGTGCTCGTTCTGCCGGGTTGGGCACCGGACCCGTCGGGGAACGGCAACACGAACGAGGCCATCCGCTGCTTCATGAACTGGAACGACGACATCTTTCCGCCGCCCCTCGCGCCCCCGGACGACATCGAACGCGACGCCGGTCCCTGTCTCGCCCCGGTGGCGCTGGAGCTCGGCGCTCCGTCGGTCTGGGACAACTGCGCCGTGGCGGGCGTGACGAACGACGCCCCTGCCACGTTCCCGGTCGGCCTCTCGACGGTGACATGGACGGCCTGGGACGCCGCGGGCAACACGGCCTCGGCGGTACAGGTGGTGGTCGTGGTCCCGAGCCGCACGGCGGACTGCGACGGGGACGGCCTGACGGACTGGGAGGAAACGATGGTGTACGCTTCCGACCATGACAATCCCTGCACGGCAGGGGACGGCATCGAAGATGGCTGGAAGGTCCTGTACGGGAAGGACCCCGGCGAGCCGTTGCCGGACGGATGCCGTCCGACGCACTGGTAGGAAGGAGGTCGGAATGGCCAGGACAAAGCGGAATGCCGTGTGGGTCCTTCTGGTGCTGGCCTTGTTGCTGGCGGGCTGGGCGCTTTGGCTTGGGCGGGGCCGCGTGGCACCGTCCCAATCGGAGGTTGCGGAGGATGCCGTGCTTGAGGCTGGTGCGCCGGGAGACTTCCTCCCGCCCACCGAAGCCCACCTCCCCGAGGAAGCAGCCGCCGAAGCAACCGCCGAACCGGACGGCGAACCGCCCGCGACCGCCACGGCATGGATTGTCCGGGGCGACGGGACGCGGGTGGAACTCAAGGCCATCGACCACGAGTTTGCGCGCCTCGACGTGGAGACCAATGAAGTCCTGACCATTCGCCTGTCGCTGACAAAAGGCGATTCTGCCCGTCCGGTTCTGGTGGAAGCGGACAACGGCGGGAGTCTGGAGCGGCAGGTCGGTCCACTGGTGCTGCCTCCGGCGGAAGATGGCATTTCCCGCGAGTTCCGCTACGCGGTCGGCGGCAACAAAGGCAAGTATTCGCTGTGCATCAGCCAGGGCGACCGCCAGGAAGTGTTGCCTTTCTATGCAGGACAGGAACCGAGGACGGGCGTCGGCGGCCCGCCCCGGAGTTTCCACCCCGATCCGCCGCAGAGGAGGCATGAACCATGAAAAAACGGCTGGAAGTCGGACTGTCGTGGGCGCTGGGAGTGTGGTTCCTGGCCATGCCCTGGGCTTTGGCCTACACGCAGGACTGCGCGAACGACGAGCCGCCGCCGCCGTGTCCGATGGATGTTCCCGTGCCGACTTGCCCGGACTGCGAGAAAAGCGATCCCATTTGTGCGGACAGCGACTCGGAGGGAACCTCCATCAAGCCATCCCGTGCGAACAAGAAGCGCAACGTGACGGACCTGTCGGTGTACGGCCCCGCCCCGATTCCTTTCACGCGCATCTACAACAGCCGGACGCTGGACTGGACGACGAACCACATGGAGTTCGGCTGGAAACAGACTTGGCAGCACAACTGGGACTTCGAGATGCGGGACCTCACATCCACGACGATGGGGAAGAAGGACGTGAAGCTCCGCTACGCGAGCGGCTCGGAGTTCAACTTCAAGGCGGTGTCCGTGTCGGGCGGCGTCGTGCGTGCCCCGTATGCCTACAACGGGGACCGCCTGTACGAATGGGACGGGGACGAGGTGGGCCACACGCTGGTCCGTCCGGACGGCTGGGAATACGACTTTCGCCGCACGACCTCCCCCCGCTACCAACTGGAGCGGGTGCGTGACGGGCAGGGCGGCGTCTGGGAACTTTTCTACGGCGAAAACGGCCGCGTGGAGCGCATCGAGAACAACGGCGGCCGCTGGCTGGAAATCGAGCGCGAGGAAATCGACGGCCACCTGTGCGTGAGCGCGGTGGAAGCCAACGACGGGCGGCGGGTGGAGTACGTTTACACGAACTGGGTGGGCGTGGTCATCACCACGTCGCTTGTGGCGAACGTGGAGTGGGTGCCGGACCATGATCCGCTGGAGCCAATCCCCGTGGGAGATGGAGAACCCATCTTGGTTGACCCTGTGTTGATTCCCGTCACGAACTGGACAATCGTGGTGACCACGAACATTTCGACGAACGTGTTGCTGACGGGCGTGATGTACCCCGACGGAACCTCCGCCGAATACACCTATGTGGGTTCGCAGTGCGAAGAAGACGGCCGCCCCCTCCTGGCGACGGCCAGCGACCCGATGCATCCCGGCGCGGGGGCGCGCATCCGTCTCGCCTACAACTACGACTTCATCCTGGATTTCGGCAACGGCCCCTACCTCGTGACCGGCGTCGCGCGCGAAGAACGCAACCTCGATACCGGTGAATTGGTCGTGGAATTGCCCACCGGCTCTGGACAATATCCCCAAGTCTTGCTGGGCGACGGCACGGAGGTCACGCACAAATACAGCAACGGCCTCCTCGTCGAGCGCCGCGACGGCGAAGGCCGGCCCACCTATTACACCCGCGACCAGGGAGGGGACGGCTTCGTCGCCTCTTCCCGCGATGCCGACGGCAACGAAACCTCCTTCGCCCGCGACTACGCGGGCCGCCTCCTCGAAAGCACCGACCCCCTGGGCCACACGAACGCGTGGACCTACAACGCCCAAGGCGGTCTCCTCTCCCGGACCGACCCGCTGGGCAACACCACCACCTACACCCGCGACACCAACAACTGGCTGACCCGCATCGACTACCCCGACGGCGGCTTCGAGTCCTGGACCCGCGACGGCGAAGGCCGTCCCCTGACCCACCTGCACCGCAACGGCGGCACCTCCGCCTTCGCCTACTACGCCACCAACGAACCCGGCGGCTTCCCCGGCGACCTCAAGACCCGGACCGATCCCCTCGGGCACTCCACGACCTACGAATGGACCCCCTCCGGTCTCCCCGCCGCCGTCACCGACGCCCGCGGCAACACCACCCGCTTCGCCCGCGACTGGCGCGGACAGCTCCTCGCCGTCACCAATGCCGACGGCACTGCCCGCTTCTGGCGGTACGACGCCTTCGGCAACCCCACCAACGCCGTCGACGAACTCGGCCGCACGACCACCTGGACCTACGACTCCTACGCCCGCGTCACCGCCGTCACCGATCCCCTCGGCCGCACCACCTCCCTCGAATACGGCCGCACGCCCGGCGGTTGCGGCTGCGGCGTGCTGGACGAAACCGTCACCCGCATCACCGACCCCGCCGGGAAGGTCGTCGAATACGCCTACGACCGGAGCGGCCGCCGCACCAACGAAACCCTCGCCGCCGGCACCCCCGCCGCCGCCACCACCTCGTGGACCTACGACAACGCGGGCCGCCTGAGCACCCAGCTCGACGCCAACGGCAACCTCCACACCTGGTACCGCGACGCCACCGGCCGCGTCACCGCCGAAGTCAACGCCTGGGGCGCTTCCACCCTCTGTGATTACGATCCCGCAGGCCGCCTCACCAACCTCGTCGACGGCGCGGGCACCGTCCTCTTCGCCGAATACGCCGCACTGGGCCGCCGCACCGCCGTCGGCAGCGGCGACACCCGCCACGAATACGCCTACGACGCGGCGGGCCGCTGCACCTCCGTCTGCACCCGCGTCGCCGGGGATATCGCGAGCGCCGCCGCCTTCGAGTACGACCTCGGCGACCGCCTCCTCTCCCGCACCGACTCCACCGGCTGGACCGTCGGCTACGCCTACGACGCCATGGACGCGCGCACCAACCTCTCCGTCCCCGGAATCCTCGACATCGCCTACACCTACGATTCCCGCGGCCGCCTCGCCGGGATCCTCGGCAACGGCAAGACCACCGCCTTTGCCTACGACGCTGCCGGACAGCGCACCAACGCCATCTGGCCCAACGGCACCACCGCTTCCTATGCCTACGATGCCGCCGGACAGCTCCTCTCCCTCGACCACCGCACCCCCTCCGGTACCCCCATCGCCACCTTCGCCTACGCCTACGACCTCTCCGGCAACCGCACCGCCATGACCACCCTCGAAGGCCCGCACGCCTTCGCCTACGACGCCCAGAACCAACTCCTCTCCGCCGCCTATCCCGACGGCTCCTCCGAAACCTTCTTCTACGACCCCGTCGGCAACCGCACCTCCCTCGTCGCCGTCGCCGCCGGTGGACTCTCCACCAACACCACCACCTACACCTACGGCTCCGGCAACCGCCTTCTTTCCGATGCCTCCGCCACCGCCACCAATACCTACACTTACGACGGCGCCGGACGCCTGACCAACCACGTCGTCAACGGCCTTCCCCGTACCATCGCCTACGACTTCCAAGGCCGCATGACCACCCTGACCGACACCAACGGCGCCGTCTTCCGCTACACCTTCGACGCCGAGGGCAACCGCCGCTCCAAGTCCCTCAACGACTGCCTCGAAACCCGTTTCATCTACGACGGCCCCGATGTCCTCCTCGAACTCGACCCCTCCAACGCCGTCACCTACGCCTGGATCGACGGCCCCGGCATCGACCAGCCCATCGAGCGCATCATGTTTCTCGGCGGCACCCCCCGCGCCCGCCGCGTCTTCCACGCCGACGCCCTCGGCTCCATCGCCGCGCTCACCGCCCCCGACGCCACCCCCGTCCAGACCTATGTGTATGCCGCTTTTGGGGCCATTCGCGCTTCACTCGGATTCGACTTCAACCGTGTGACCTTCACTGGGCGTGAACAGCTCGGAGATTCGCAAGATTGGATGTATTATAGACATCGTGTTTACGACGCGCATTCAGGGCGCTTTATTTCTTTTGATCCGATGGAATTCATCGATAATTCCAATATGTTCATATATGCGAAAAATAGAGTAACAATGTTATCTGATCCATGGGGCCTATTGGTCGAAATACATAGTAGATATGTCCATAGATTGCATGGGCTTGCTGCTCATACTTATGTGACTGTAACCTATTGCGATGCTGTTTATACTTTTGGTAGCTACGAGGATAATGGAATTAATCGAATGGGATTTAATAATCCAGTTGATGTTGGCACGGAACGGACTGCTAGTGTTGTTGTCCTTCCACCTCCTAATATGAGTCAAGATGAATGGGATAGGGCTGTATTGCAGGCATCTGTGTTGCGTTTTCTCATCCAGATAAATCAGCCATATTTAGTAATTGGTGGTGATGGAATTAAAAAAGGAAACTGCCACACGACAACACGAAGTATAATAGAAGATGCTGGAGGTGAAGTGCCTGCAACTTTTGATCCCCCGGGATTCAACCCTGGATTGCATAATCGTCTGAATTGACGAAGAGATGGTAATGAATCGAAGTGAGAATTCAAATTCAGATGTCGCGAAGAAAAAGCTATTATACAACTTGCTGTTACAATTGAAAATAGGGCGAACATTAATATTCATAGCTGTCGCGGCATCTGGCTTTTGGGTTGATCTTGTCTGGATTAACAATAATATCTACAATGCTGACGACTTGGGGACGATGCTTGCGGGTGCCCTGCCTTTGACATTTCCTGACCATCATTGCTATCTTGTTGGGTATTCCGTTGCCGGATTGATTGTGCCTGGTTGTGTGGGTGGCTTGCTTGGGGTGTTGCTTCACAAGGCGTTGGATATGGTGGGGAAATACCGATGTCCGTGGTGGCAGATGGCGGCCAGTGGAGTCTTGGGGGGGAGTTTGCCTTTCATTTTATTTCTTGCCTTTAGCACTTAAATTTCGTGAAACAACCGGGTGCGTCAATGGAACAGTATTGCAAAAAAGGCAATTTCAAGAAAAAGGGGACAGACCACAAAATAGGTCCTCCACACTGACACATGAACCATAAAACCCTCAGGTCCACCCGTGTCGCCGGCGAAATTGTGGGCGCCGTCCCAGGCGTCTTCGCCCGCGCCTACGCCTACGACCTCTCCGGCAACCGCACCGCCATGACCACCCTCGAAGGCCCGCACGCCTTCGCCTACGACGCCCAGAACCAACTCCTCTCCGCCGCCTATCCCGACGGCTCCTCCGAAACCTTCTCCTACGACCCCGTCGGCAACCGCACCTCCCTCGTCGCCGTCGCCGCCGCCGGTGCTTCCACCAACACCACCACCTACACCTACGGCTCCGGCAACCGCCTCCTTGCCGACGCCTCCGCCACCACCACCAACACCTACGCCTACGACGGCGCCGGACGCCTGACCAACCACGTCGTCAACGGCCTCCCCCGCACCTTCGCCTACGACTTCCAAGGCCGCATGACCACCCTGACCGACACCAACGGCGCCGTCTTCCGCTACACCTTCGACGCCGAGGGCAACCGCCGCTCCCAGTCCCTCAACGACTGCCTCGAAACCCGCTTCCTCTACGACGGCGCCGACGTCCTCCTCGAACTCGACGCATCCAACGCCGTCACCTACGCCTGGATCAACGGCCCCGGCATCGACCAGCCCATCGAGCGCATCATGTTCCTCACTGGCACCCCCCGCGCCCGCCGCGTTTTTCACGCCGATGCCCTCGGCTCCATCGCCGCCCTCACCGCCCCCGACGCCACCCCCGTCCAAACCTACGCCTACTCCGCCTTCGGTTCCATCCGCCACCAAACCGGCCCCGACCCCAACCGCGTCACCTACACCGCCCGCGAACACCTCGGCGATTCCCAAGGATGGATGTACTACCGTCATCGAATCTATTCGCCATTGTTAGGGCGGTTTTTCTCGCAAGATTCCTTGGGTTTTGTTTGTGGGGGGAATCTATATGCGTTTTGCGGAGACAATCCTATTGTTTTCAGGGATCCAACAGGTTGTGCGTCTGAGCAAGACCCTGTGACTCAATCTGGCAGCATTGGCATTCGAGGGGCTGCGGTATTTGGTGGCGGATTGGATTTGGGAGTCCTTCATGATTCGGATGGACGAATTGGAGCTTCAGTTAAGGTTTATCTTGGGACGGGTGTGGAAGCATCTATCCCTCTCAAATGTCTTGACAATTTTTTGAAGGGAAAATTATCACATCATTTTCTATCCAAACTAAGTCTTGCTCAAGGGGATGGAATCCCCGGGACAATTTATGATCAAATGCAGTTGGGCTATGAAACTCATGCAGGTTTTATTCTCGGTACCTCTTTCGATATGCAGAACGATGTTCGCTTTACGGGATGGGAATTTGGCAGTATTGGGGGAGGGGTTTATCGAACAGGAACACTGGTAATTCCTATTTGGGACCCCGCATGGGTGGATTTATTTAGAAATTTATTGAATTATATCAATTGCGAATAATTTTGATATGAATGGAATTTTAAATCTAAATCGCAGTTGTTTAGTATATATCCCAATGACCACTGTCCTAATGGGTTTTGCAAGCATGTGGATTCCTATCCGTATTTGTTTGACAGCAACCCTTTTGATCCCTGCGTGGATTGTTTTTTTATTGGTGATGAGACTAATTCACAATGGAGACTTAAAGGAATTGTTTCCGTCACATGCTCAACCGGAAGGGTGGAATTCGGCTAGTGTGTGTGGTTTCATGTATTCGACGGCCGCTATCTACATTTTGTTTTGGTTGGTTCTCATAGTCATAGTCTCCGTAATGTTTGTCGAAAAAGTATCACCAATAGGAAAACCGGAATGGTTTATGATGACCTTGTTTACTCTTCACGGAATCTGTTTGGGCTTGTTAACCGCCTTTGCGTTTGGAATGAGAAAAACGGCACTTCTGATTTGGCAAGGGAGGTACTCTTCATTTGTGCGCATATTTGCTTGGATGGCAATATTTTGTGTTTTTCTAATTCCATTCGGTATAATCATGGGTATTATGGCACTTTTCTTGCAAGGGAGAATTAAGGGGACAGACCCGAATGCCGGTTAGATAAGGAAATTAAGGGGACAGGAATTAAGGGGACAGACCCATTAAAAGAATCTTCGTTCCCGTAAAAACTTTTCCAATCGCTGGAAAACGAGCGAAAAATATTTCCAATCATTGGAAAAATCGCTCCATATTTTCCAACCATTGGAACAATATTTTCCAACCATTGGAAAACTGCCGTTTTCCCGATGAGCTACCAGATTGGCCAAAACCCGGGTGCTTGAGGCAGGGTGGGGGACATCGGCGTCTCCATCAGCCTCGTCTCCCGCCTCCCCGGCGCCATGCCCGGCCTCGCCTTCCTCGTCTGATCATCGTCGGCGTCATGCTCGACACCATGCGCCAAGTCGAATCCCACCTCGTCACCCGCCACTACCACCAAAAGGGGGCTGGCCCGAATGCCGGTCAGATAAGGCTCAACGTTTTCTTTGACAATGGATTAGGACGTCTGACACCGGGGATGGTGCCGAAGATGTGGCGGCGGGAGACCTTCTCCATCTCCCGGAGGATGGCCTTGGCCGTCTTCCAGTTCTCCGAGGCGGCCTTCATCGCTTCGTACTGGGCTTGAGAGAG
>JAEEGL012186327.1_pt1 | contig 11183 bp, 10 predicted proteins | sample 9134231 | NCBI WGS metagenome assembly JAEEGL01 (sample SAMN16246548, study PRJNA631951) | gut metagenome | biome: gut microbiome; feature: rumen; material: fiber-attached | host: Bos | place: Iran: Karaj | collected 2018-10
CACCCTACCGCGCCCCCACTCGTTTTATGAGTTATTTTCTGCCCTCATATTATGGCAAATCCCCTATTTACGCAAGGAGACTATATCCCTTAAAAAAGTTTTTTTGAAAAAATTTGAAAAAAAGTGTTGACACTCCTACGACAGTCGTAGTATATTCACTTCGACAGATGTAGTACGACAGTCGTAGTACGACAAACATAGCACGGCACGCGTAGTACGACAGTCGAAATAAATATACACAGGAGGAAGCCAATGGTTGAGATCAGCAGTGATGTGATCCGCGGCTACAACGACACCATGATCCTGAGCATCCTCATGAAGGAGCCATCCTACGGGTACGAGATCTCCAAGCAGATCAAAAGCATCTCCGACGGAAAATACGTCATCAAGGAGACCACCCTCTACTCGGCCTTCACGAGAATGGAAAAGAACGGATACATCGAATCGTTCGTGGCTGACCCGGATCCCGAGGGAAACGGAAAAAAGCGTACCTATTACCGCCCTACCGAACAGGGAAAAGCCTACTACAGCGAAAAATGTGCGGAATGGGAACTGACCAAAGAAGTGGTCGAGAGATTCATCGACAATAAGGAGAATGTATATGGAAACAATTAAGAGTTATCTGGAAGCAATGTTTGCGGGATTACCCAACACTGCGGAAGTACGCAAGGCCAAGGCTGAGCTGCTCCAGATGATGGAGGACAAGTACAACGAGCTCATTGCCGAGGGCGTAAGTGAAAATGCTGCGGTGGGAACCGTGATCTCCGAATTCGGAAATCTGGACGAGCTGGCCGACGATCTGGGCCTGAGCACCGCACTGGAGGTGGCACACGACATTCAGTCCGCAACCCCTCGCAGAAACCTGACCCTGGACGAGGTGAAGGATTATATGGCAGCACGGATGAAGAAAGCATTTCTCATCGCACTGGGCGTCATGCTCTTCGTCATCTGCGTCGTCTTTCCCATCCTGATCACCGGGCACGGTGCCGCCGGTGCGGGAATGATGTTCCTGGACATCGCCATCGGCGTAGGCCTGGTCATCTACGGAAGCTTTGTAGGTGCCGAGTTCAAATATATTGAGCAGGAGCCCTGCAGCATCGACATGAACACCGCCAAGTACCTGAAGGGCGAGAGACAGCATTTTCTCCCCATCCGCTCCATCTGCGTTGCGGTTGCGGTAGTGCTCTTCATCATCTGCTGGGTACCCAACCTCTTCGTTACCAAGGGTCTGTACACCCTGGGCCCCTCACTCATGTTCCTTCTGATCGGTATCGGCGTGTTCCTTCTGATCTACTCCGGCATGATCAGCAGCGCCTTCGACAAGCTCCTGGGCATCAATGATGCCAAGACCATCAGCGGTACCTACAATGAGGGTGTCAAGGCTCCCATCCGGTACAAGAGCAAGACCGCCGAGACCATCGTGACCTGCTACTGGCCCGCAGTCACCAGCCTGTACCTGATCATCAGCTTTCTGACCTTCCAGTGGCATATCACCTGGATCATCTGGCCCGTGGCAGCTGTGGCACACAAAGCTGTGGTCGTGAATTGCGAAGCAGAGGAGGAGTTTTGATATCATGAAAAACAATACCAGCAGACTGATCATTACGATTCTTTCCATCACCACCATCATTGCGATCCTTTTAGGACTGTACATCCATGTGTTCAGCAGAATGAGCGCTTTCGGTGGTATCACCGTAGGAAAGAGCAAGGGTGTCGTTTCCGACACCGTGACCTTTGAAGGCAGCGTGACTGAGATCGATCTGATCGCAGATTTTGCAAACGTCACCGTAGAGCCCGGCAACGGCCCTCTGACCGTCAGCTACACCATGCCCAAAGAGCAGGTTCCTGTCATCGAGTTTGATAACGGCGAACTGACCATCACCCGCAAGAAGGGGGTTTTCATCACCAATAATTTCCTGAACACCGATTATTCCATCACCGTTACGGTGCCTGCAGGTACGGACCTGTCCTCCCTGAAGCTGAATGCAGATGCGGGGAACATCAAGGTCAGCGACCTGAATGCGAAGAACGTCTCCATCGATACAGATGCGGGGAATGTAAGTGTGAGAAAAATCACCGCAACCACCATCTCCATCAATACCGATGCAGGCAACCTGGATCTGGATGAGCTGACCGCAGACAAGCTCAGCCTTGACACCGATGCGGGAAACATCGATCTGAAGTCCTGCAACGTAGGCACCTTTGATGTGGATCTGGATGCAGGTAATCTGGAGATGTACAAATGTGTCATCGATTCCATCAATGCCGACACCGACATGGGCAACATCGAAGCCTCCGAGTCCGAGATCCGGTCCGGCAGCTGCACCACCGACATGGGCGACATCGATCTGAAGGGCGACATCGGCAATGTGAATGTAAAAACCAGCCTCGGCAAGGTTCGTTAACACAAGAACCTTTCTGATATACATTCTCCAAGAGAAAGCGGGATACCCGAAGGTACCCCGCTTTCTCACTTTTATTCTGTTCTAATCTGTCCTTCTTTATTCCGCAGCGGTTTTTGCTTTTTCCGACGCCCCTGTCAGATTCTGGATCCAGCCCCCCTTGCGGACCAGATAGAATCCGTAACCCGCTTTCAGAAAATCCAGACACTGGATCAGCAGATAGATCATCAGGATGGACAGCCCGGTGTAATGCACCATCAGATAGGAAATGGGCACCGGGATCAGCCACAGAAATCCTGCGTCAAAAACAAAGGTGATCCAGGTCTTTCCTCCGGAGCGGATGGTAAAGTAAGCCACATTCTCGTAGGCATACAGGGGTGAAAAAACAGCGGCGATCCGGATCAGTCCCGTTGCCAGCTCCCGCACCTCCGGCTCTGTATTGTAGATCAGCGGGAAAAAGCCGGCGCAGAGGAACATGAGCGCTCCCGTGACCATGCAGGCACCCACGGAAGTAACCGCCAGCCTGCCCGCATCTGTCTTCACATTGGGATCGTTCGCACCCAGCTCCTGGCCGATGATGATGGCCGTGGCACTTCCCATGGAGAAAAAGATGACATTAAACAGGTTGGAAAGAGTATTGCTGATGTTGGTGGCAGCAATGACCTCCAGTCCCCGTACCGCATAATTGACCCCCAGTGCCGCAATACCCATGGACCAGAGGGTCTCGTTCAGGAGCAGCGGAAAGCCCTTCCGGATCATATCCAGGGCCAGGGCTCCGGGGATGTGCAGGCTGCGATAGGCTCCCACGATAAATCCGTGGCGCTGCGTATGCCTGTGAGTATAGATCAGAATGATGCCTGCTTCAAAGCATCTGGCAATGGCGGTGGCCAGTGCCGCACCTACAACGCCCAGGGCAGGAAGCCCGAACTTTCCGTAGATCAGGATGTAATTCAGGATCAGGTTCATGAAGATGGCCACGATCCCCGCCTTCATGGGAAGCATGGTATCGTCGCACTCGCGCAAAGTGGAGGCGTAGGCCTGGGTCAGGGAGAAGGGGATCATCTCGAAGAACATCACGTTCAGATATTGCTTCCCGTAATGCAGTACCTGAGCAGCATCTCCCGTCTCACCGTTCTGGTGCATATAGAAAGTGATGAGGTTCTCGCCGAAGAAATACAGGATCCCCACAGCCAGAATGTCGATGATCACCACGGTGAGGATCTTGAACCGGAAGGTATGCCGGATCCCTTCCTCATCTCTTTTCCCGAAGAACTGAGCCGTAAAGATCCCGGCTCCCGCCACTCCGCCGAAGAGGCACAGGTTAAAGATAAAGATCAGCTGGTTCACGATGGAGACACCGGACATGGGGTTGGTCCCCACCTGTCCCACCATGATATTGTCCAGCAGGTTCACAAAATTCGTGATGGCATTCTGGACCAGAATGGGAACCACGATCACCAGCAGGTGCTTGTAAAAGGCTTTGTCGCCGAAATACTTTTTCATTGCACTACACTCGTCCGTTCTTCCGGACACATTTCTCCTGTTTCTTTCCTATTTGTTTCGAAGGAACTTCCGGGCGCCCCGGAGCGGATGGCCGTTCAGGAAGTCGATGATGCCCTCCAGCTGCCGGGGGCTGATGGCCCCGCCGGAGGAAGTCTGCAGCGCAAAAAACGGCATTTCCATCAATGCGGCATCGATCATATCGGATTGTCCTTCTTCTTTTCCTTCCACGTCTCCCGCCATTTTCCGGACCAGGGATGCCAGCAGTCTCCCTGCCGGGATTCCCTGCACATCCTCCAGGCAGTTCTCTGCCGTGAAGGGACGCTTTGCAGGACCTGCAGGTCCGGGCCAGGGACGGCTCGGGAGTGTGTTCAGATCTGCCGCCGTCAGGGGCTTTTCCATCTCCTCCGCAGATAACTGCACCGTCATCAAAGGCCGGAGATCCTCCATGGATCCCCCCGCCAAAAGTTCGTATGTTCCGGGATCCGCGTAAAAAGCGCCGATTCCCGTATGATAATACCCCAGATCCCGGGTGTCAACGGAAATCTCCACATCTTTGGTCTCTCCGGGGGGTAACGCCGTTTTGGCAAATCCCACCAGGGTCAGTTTCGGTCCGAAGGGCGCTTCTTTTCTGCGCTTTGCAAACACAAAAGAGATCTCACTGCCGGGCACAGTTCCCGTATTCCGCAGGGAAAAACGAGCCCTGATCCGGTCACCGAAGGCGGCGCTTACAGTCTCTTCTCGTATTTCGTATGCAAAATCGGTATAGGACAGACCGTGGCCGAAGAGATAACGCACCTTCTCCGGGTGCTCTGCATAGTACCGATATCCCACATAGAGTCCTTCCCGGTAGAGAACATGGCACCGGTCTCCCGGAAAATCTCCTGCGCAGGGCGCATCCTCTGCAGTGCGGGGCCAGGTCTCCGCCAGTTTGCCGGAAGGGTTCGCCTTTCCGGTCAGAAGGGAAGCGACCGCCGTTCCCACGCCTTCTCCTCCCAGATAGGCCAGCAGGGTCCCCTGTACGTCTTCTGCCCAGGGGATCTCGATGGGAGCTCCTCCCATGAGGACTACGATCACCTGCTTCGAAACATTGCAGATCTCACGGATGAGCGCGTTTTGCTCTTCCGGCATCTTCATATCCTTCCGGTCGATGCCCTCGGATTCGCAGCGCTCAGGAAGGCCCGCGAAAATGACGACCTTGTCACTTACGGAAGCCGTCAGAACTGCCTCTTTTAACAGATCCTCCTTCTCCTGCGGAGAAGCATCCGCGCGCAGAGGATATCCTTCCGCATAAGTGAGCCGGAGGCCCGCCGCCTCCATGGCAGCCAGAGGGGCATCCACCTTGACCGCATTTACCTTGGAACTGCCTGCCCCCTGATACCTGGGAGCCTTGGCAAAGGCGCCGATGACGGCGATGCGTTCCCGGCCCAGAGGCAGGGCATTACTTTCGTTTTTCAGCAGCACCATGGACTGCTCTGCTGCCCGGACGGCTGCTTCGTGCCCCTCCGCGCCTTTTGCGCGCTTCGACACCTCCGCAGCCTTCGCAGCCTTGGCATCCTTCGCGTTCTCCGCCGCTTTCGCAGCATCCGTTGCATCCACGCTCGCCACTTTCACTACTTCCGTCGCTCCCAGAACCAGCTCGGTTATGCGGGTTGCCGCCAGATCCACGGCTTCTTCCGGGAGTTTGCCGCTGCGTACCGCTTCTATGACGCGTCTGTCATTTTGCCCCAGGCAGCCCGGCATCTCCAGATCCAGTCCGGCCGCCACCCCCAGGACTCTGTCGTGCACTGCTCCCCAGTCGGATACCACTGCCCCTTCGTAGCCCCACTCCTCCCGGAGGATCTCTGTCAGAAGGTGGCGGTTCTCGCTGGCATAGGTACCGTTTACCTTGTTGTAGGAGCACATGACGGTGGCAGGGCGTCCCTCCTTTACAGCGATCTCAAAGCCCTTCAGATAGAGTTCCCGCAGAGTCCGCTCATCCACCTCGGCACTGATCATCATCCGCCGTTTTTCCTGATTGTTCACCGCAAAGTGCTTTAGGGAAGTGCCCGTTCCCGTGCTCTGGACGCCCCGGATAAAGCCTGCGCCCATACGCCCGGCCACCAGAGGATCTTCACTGTAATATTCAAAGTTCCGTCCGCACAGGGGACTGCGCTTGATGTTGATGCCGGGCCCCAGCAGGACAGAAACCTCTTCCTCCACGCATTCCGACCCGATGGCTCTGCCCACCGCTTCCGTTACGGAGGGATCAAAACTGCAGGCCAGCAGAGATGCAGTGGGAAAACAGGTGGCGGGAACGCTCTCCCCGATGCCCAGATTGTCCTGGGTGTTGACCTGCTTTCGCAGACCGTGGGGGCCGTCGCTTACCAGGATGGAGGGCAGTCCCAGTCGCTCCACCGGCTTGGTATGCCAAACATCTGCGCCGGACAGGAGGCCTGCTTTTTCCTCCAGTGTCATTTGCGAAACCAGTGCCCGTGCCGCTTCGGTATACTTACCCATGGTTTTTCCTCTCTGCGATCTCCCGCACCAGTCTCTCATACTCTTTTTCATCAATGCGATACCGGAGTTTCAGGATAAGCCAGGCGGCGATCATCACCACCAGGGGAACGAATACCATTCCCGCCCGGAGCATCAATGTCTGGGAGGGCTGCACCGCTGCGATGAAACCGTCTGCCTGCTGAAGCGCCGTCTCCCGGTCCAGAGTACCGCTGCCGATCTCCACCTCCAGGGCACTGATGCTCTGGCTCACGGCATAGATGCCGCTGATGATGAGGATGAGAGATGCGGCCCCCTGGTTCAGGGCACCTGACAGCTTGGACGCAAAGGAACGGATGGCGGAAATGATGCTGTCATGCCGCTCGCCGAACCGGTATTCGTCATACTCGATAGTGTTGTTGACCATGACGATGACCGCCAGGTTAAAAAGACCCTGACAGAAGAAGATCACGAAGCCCACCACGTTCAGCAGGATCACATTCATGGGGATCACATAACCGAAGGACAGGAAAAGCAGATAACAGACCACCAGGCAGATGAGGCAGGCCGTGATGATGCGCATCCGGGGGAACCGGGCGGAAAGCACAGGATAAACGAACTGCGCCGCCAGCGTGCCCAGACCGTACATTACCGTAAACAGGGTGATGAGGTCTCCTGCGGTGGAATAGCCAAAGGCAAAATAGAAAAAGTTCACCGCCAGAAGGAGCAAAAGCTGCTGCCCCACGCAAAACAGGATGTAGGCGATGCCCACGCTGATGAGCTGGTCGTTTCTGGCCAGGATGGAAGCCATTCCCTTCAGGGTCACCTTCGTCTCACTGTCCGTCCGCGGTTGCTCTGTCACTCCCCAGAAGGTCAGGGTCTGAAAAGCGATGAAGGCACAGGCCACGATCAGGGCAGTCACCCGAAAGGCCATCACAGCATTTCCGGCAATGACCACAGGCACGATACCCGCCACGGAAAACTGGCCGATGCACACAAAGATCCCCATGAGGGTCACCAACGTATCCCGCTCTCCGGGATCGCTGGATAAGCTGGGGAGCATCCCCCAGTAGGCGATGTCATTGACGGTATAGGTCATTCCCCAGAGGAGATAGATGATACAGAAAAACAGGACAAATCCCCAGCCCGTGGGGCGGATGGTAAACATGGCGATGATGACGCCCGCATTCAGCAGTGCTCCCGCCAGGATAAAGGGGCGGAACTTTCCGCCCTTCAGATGAGCATTCTCGATGATGGTACTCATCATCAGATCGTTTACCGCATCCCAGATCATGCACACCACCATGGCTGCGGAGATCACGGAAAACTGCGCCACCGTCAGTTTCATAGTATACTGGATGTAGGTCAGGACAAACATGCTGACCAGCACATACGCCGCGTCTCTGCCCGTCGCACCCACACAATAACTCCACTTGGTCCTCTTGCTGATGCTTTCTGCCTTACCGTTCATGTCTTCATCCCCCTCGGATCTCATTCCGCATCCGGATCTGCTTCCCGCACGATCTCCCGCACCTGTTCCAGGGAAAGTCCCTGCTCTCTGGCGATGCGGGCCAGGTCCTCATATTCGTATTTTCTGCGTTTGACGCCGTAGCCCACGGAAGTTTTGACGCGGACATCGCCATGGACCGTATGCACAAAGCTGATCTCCCGCTCCAGAATGTATCGTTTCATCACCGCTTCCCGCACACCGATGGTGGTGGTGTAGCGATAGATGAGCCGGATCATTTTTTCCCGGTCCTCAGGAGAGCAGATCACCCGGAGCAAAATACCGGGGCGGCTCTTCTTCATCTCGATGGGAACGGTATAGACCTCTCTGGCGCCTCCCGCAAAAAGCTGCTCCGTTGCAAATCCCACTTCCTCGCCGGTCATGTCATCCACATTGCAGGAAAGTTCCACCACGGAATCCGTCTCATCCTCCGTCTCTCCCAGCATGGCCCTGACACAGTTGGCCACGGGAAAATCCTTCTTTCCCATGCCGTATCCGACAGAGTTTACGCGCATGACAGGCATGTCACCAAACCGGGTGGCAAAATGCTTTAGAAGAGCAGCTCCCGTAGGGGTGCAAAGTTCTCCCTCCACTCTGCCGCCGTAAATGGGAATATCCCGCAGGATATATGCTGTGGCAGGTGCAGGAACCGGCAGAATGCCATGAGCGCAGCGCACCTTTCCGTATCCCACATGAACGGGAGAAACCACCACCTGCTCCGGTGCGATCTCCCGCATCAGGAGACACACCGCTGCGATGTCAGCAATGGCATCCATGGTACCCACCTCATGGAAGTGGATCTCTGTAACAGGAACACCGTGCACAGTGCTCTCCGCCTCCGCAATGAGACTGTACACATGCATCACATCTTCCACCACCGCTTTCGGGAGGTGCATATGCTCCTCTACGATGTGACGGATGTCCGCCATGCTGCTGTGGTGGTGGTGATGATGGCCCTCGTGGTCATGGTCATGCCCATGGTCGTGGTCATGTCCGTGGTCATGGTCATGTTCGTGGCCATGGTCATGTTCGTGGCCATGGTCATGTTCGTGGCCATGGTCGTGCTCGTGATCATGTCCATGGTCATGCTCGTGATCATGGGAGGGATCGAACATCTCCTCGCCCTCCTCCGTGCCTGCCACCGATACTTTCATATGGGTTCCCGTGATGCCGCACTTCACGGATCTTTCCGACACAAACGTCACATCAGGAATTCCCAGGTCGTTCAGCTTCTTCAAGTAAGCGTCCGAATCCGGCATCAGCTCCAGCAGTGCCGCCGTCAGCATATCTCCTGCGGCCCCCATGCCGCAGTCCAAATAGAGTGTCTTCATTTGCGTACCCCCAAATCGCTATTTCGTTAGATGATTTATTAACCCAGCCTGATATCCGGCCCCGAATCCGTTGTCGATATTCACCACGGACACACCGCTGGCACAGGAGTTGAGCATGGATAGTAACGCAGAGATACCGTGGAAGGATGCACCGTACCCCACACTGGTGGGCACAGCGATCACGGGACAGTCTGCCAGGCCGCCGATGACGCTGGCCAAGGCACCCTCCATTCCCGCAATGGCAATGATGACGGAAGCGCTCATGATCTCGTCCAGGTGAGGCAGGAGTCTGTGAAGTCCCGCAACGCCCACATCATAAATCCGCTGCACTTCGTTCCCGAAGCATTCTGCTGTCAGCGCTGCTTCCTCGGCCACAGGCACATCGCTGGTGCCCCCCGTGGCTACCACGATCCTGCCCAGCCCAGTGGGCGCCGGGATCTTTCCGATGATGCCCACCTTAGCGTCCGCGTGATAGTGCAGTCCCGGCAGGTCTGATAACGCCGCAGCTTTTTCGGCATCCATCCTGGTGATCAGGATGGGCTCCTGACCGTTTTTGATCATGCTTTCCGCGATGCCCCGGATCTGTTCCGCCGTTTTCCCGGCGCCGTAGATCACCTCCGGAGCCCCCTGCAGGAAGGCTCTGTGATGGTCCACTTTGGCAAAGCCCAGATCCTCAAAGGGCTCCCGTTTGATCTGCAGAAGGGCATCCTCCACGGACACGTCTCCGTCCCGTACCCCCTCCAGTAGTCTCCTGATCTCTGTATTCATAAAACCCCCATTTTCTCATCCTGTTGCAAAATACTTTTCCGCAAAGTGAAAAAGGCGGTTCTGTCCCGAGGGCAGAACCGCCAGACCGCAAGCTTATTTCTTCAGAAGCACCTTTTTCACGGCGCCCTTAGGATCCTTCACCAACAGGATGACGACCCAGATCACCAGGCCCAGGGCCACTACGGAGATCCCCAGGAAAAAGTCATTGAGCATATCCGCAGGTTCCGGTGTAAAGTAAGCTTCCCGAAGCTCCGCATATTCGAAGATGGCATCTACCAGCCACATCAAAGATGCGCCCCAGTACATAAAGCAGAGTATGCTGACCTTCATCTCATCCTCCGGTGCATTTCTGTACCAGATCACCGTAGAGATCACGGCCGCAAATACCGCTGTCAGTAAGGTCATGGTGTCCCCTCCTTATGCCTTGCTCTCCGCTTCCTCCGCGGTCTGCTGCGCTGCCTTCTTCTCCACCGCGCTGCTGACGGCTACCATGCCCAGCCACGCCACCGTGACAAGGGCAGCCATGGTAACGCCCACCGTGGACATCTCATGCAGCATCTCCGCAGCGTCTGCGGGATCCGAAGCAGCGGTCAGGAACGGGAACCAGGGCACCACCTCACCGTGCCACACATGCTCGAACGCAAGGAGTCCGGAGCCGCCCCAAAGCATATTCCGCAGCCAGGAGAGCTTCCTGGTAAAAGGAACCTTGGGAACCTGGACTTCCTTCAAAGCTTCTTCCCGATTACCGGAAGAGAGCGCCTTCTTCTCAGCCACATGCTCTGCGATGGTAACGATCACCGCTTCCGTTGTAGGTACCAAAAAACATCCCATATTTCAACCTCCAATACAAAAAAATAATCAGGCCGGATTATCTTTCCTCTACCCTTAAATCCTAACACAGTAAGGGCCGATGTTTCAACCAAAAAAGCGAAGCATCGGCCCTCAAAATATCCTGTTTTGAGATCACAAACTCAATCCAGCCGGAGGATCATTTCCACGACGCGCTGTGCGCAGGAAAGCAGGTCCTCACGGGTCAGGGCGCCCATCTCCATAGCGCGCTTTACCCGCTCGGGATAGCCGTTTGCCATCTTCACATCGTTTCCTGCCAGGATCTCCTTGTAATGCTCGGCCCGGTTCCACCAGTCGGAGGTCACCATGCCTTTGAAGCCCCACTCTCCCCGGAGGATGTCCGTCAGCAGC
>JAEEGL012528208.1_pt1 | contig 11183 bp, 11 predicted proteins | sample 9134231 | NCBI WGS metagenome assembly JAEEGL01 (sample SAMN16246548, study PRJNA631951) | gut metagenome | biome: gut microbiome; feature: rumen; material: fiber-attached | host: Bos | place: Iran: Karaj | collected 2018-10
AAAACGGTACGAAAAATAACCGAACATGAGTGTGATTATGTTATTTGCCTGAAAGGTAATCAGGAAACATTACATGACGATGTGAAACTTTACTTTGAAACAGCAAAAAAAGAACCGAATTTCTATCCTTTGTCAAAAACAAAAACGTTAACAAAAAATCATGGACGAATAGAAAAGAGAGAATATTTCTTAACAGAAGATGTGGAAGGAATTGCCGACAAAAACGAATGGTGTAATCTTAATGCTATTGGAATGGTTCGCAGCACAAGGATTATCAAGGATATAGAAACAATTGAAGTCAGATACTTCATAACATCTGTTACAGATGTTAAACTATTTTCTGAAGCTGTTCGACAGCACTGGGGGATTGAAAATTCCCTGCACTGGTGTCTGGATATGTGCTTTGATGAAGATCATTGTCGTATGCGAGTAGATAATAGTGGTGAGAACTTTGCTGTTCTGCGTCATATTGCTACAAACCTTTATAAATCTTTTCCTTCTGGGAAGTTAAGCCTGAAAGCCAAACGTTTCAAATGTTCTTTTGATGATAAATTTTTGTCAAGAGTTATTTTCAACAAATTTTCTTAATTCTTTCATGCGGTTGCCCTGTCCCACCAATAAGATATGCTTGACACAGCAAATTCAGCTGTATCATGGCTTATACCAAGATTAATAAAGCCTGTGTTGTCATTTAATACATACACACCATAAGGAGCTACCTTACCTAATTCGGAAATCGGAAAATCATGATCAAGTACTCGACGAGGATCTTTTCTCTTGCGGTATTCTGCTCCGTTATTCTTAAAGTTGCCGATATTCTCTTTTTTCTTTGTATCGACAGAGATGACGGGATCTCCGTTTCCAAGATACTCATGTGCAGTGCGATCAATAAATTCAAATTGTTCATTACGATCAGAACTTGGAACGCCAACCTGCTCCATTTTTTGATTGACCTGTTTACTATATCCCATTTCGGTTAAAAGTTGTGATACTTTCACATAACTTATTGAGATGGAATGTTTTTTGGCAAGAATATCACTGATTTTTCGAAGGCTTAATGTTGAAGCAACCCAATGCAATTCTTTGCATGGATCACCATATGTATTGCCATCTATTATTTGTTCGATAATATCAGTGATACCCGGAAAAATTTCTGTTATCGGTTTTCGGCCTCCACCTTCTTTACGGATCCGTTTGCTATAGACAATATCATCATTAGCAGAATCAATCTTACCTGCATTAAGAGTTGGATATGTTGTTCCTGTAAGAGCTACTATATGTGCTTTTCCGCCATATCCATATACTTCCGCTGCTTTGCTCAAAAGAATGCGTTTGTTCTTTTCATCTGATAAACTATTTATCAGCATAACAAGTTCATCAAATGGATTTACATCGACAAGATTCATATGCATACCTCTTCCTATATTTCTACAATAAGAGTATAACACATATTGCAAATTTTTTAAAGTTATTCGTTAACAAATCCTAAGTTGTTGATAGTGGTGGGATAATTCTCAAAAGGTTCTGACAGAAAATGTACTCTTCGTGTAAATCCCTGTCGAACATACGGCAAATCTGAGCAATATAGCCGTACCATTTGACAAATGAACGCAGTTTCCGTCTGAAATTATATTTTTCATCGGGAGATTTTTCATTGTAGCGTCGGGCTACGGGCTGTAAAGCCGATGTCATTTTGCCGAATACCGTATGGTCTGAACGGTTATCCGAAAGATAAATCTTTATCACATTGTCAATATCGGATTTTGTGTAAATGTGAAAGTCTGCCAGTTGGTGTTGCGTCTGATAAATCAAGTCGATATTGATTTCTTCGGAAAGCGTGGTAACGGTATAGAATTTCTGAAAGGCTTCTTTGATTTCGTCTGCGGTGTTGACAAAATCCAGTATAAATGTATCTTTTTTATCGGGATGTGTGCGGTTCAGTCGGGAAAGCGTCTGTACACATTTGACATCACGCAATTTCTTATCCACAATCATCGTATGTAAAAGCGGTTCATCAAAGCCTGTCTGATATTTTTCGGCGACAACCAGTATATTGAAATGGTTATGAAATTCTTCTTTTGTCTGACTTTCCGCAATGTGAGAACCGTCTTTACGGATATTCAGTTTCTGTTCGGTAAATTCTTCTTCGCTGTCTGAAACTTTCACTGTTCCCGAAAACGCTACCAACACATCAATATTTTCATAATGCTTTTCTTTGATGATATTTTTGAGTTTCTGAAAATACTCCACTGCGGATATTCTTGACGGTGTAACTACCATCATTTTTCCTTTACTGCCTATTGCCTTAGCAGTAGTTGTCAGAAATGTGTCAATGATAATTTCTGACTTCTCTCCTATGTTCTGTGGGTGTTCATTGACAAATCTGTGAATCTGTTTTATCGCCTTCGATTTGTATACTTCGGGATTTTCTTCTATACGCTTTCCTATCTGATAGAATGTGTGATACGTCATATAATTTTCCAGCACATTCATAATAAATCCCTCTTCTATTGCCTGTTTCATAGAATACACATGAAACGGGGATTTTTCTTTTTTGCCTGCCGTTGTGACACCGAACATATCCAGAGTTTTATCTTTGGGTGTAGCGGTAAACGCAAAGAAAGATAAATTTTTGTGCTGTCCGTGTGACATCAGCTCTTCTGTAATTTTGTCCAGCGGTTCGGTGATTTCTTCTTCTGTTGTATTATGCATTTGGGCATATTCTTTTAAAGAACTGTTTCTGTCATAGAGTGCCGTTTTGAGTTTCATTGCGGAAGTTCCTGTCTGTGAAGAATGTGCTTCATCAACAATAACGGCAAAATGCTTTCCGTCAGTGCTGTCTACCTGTTCATAAATTACGGGAAATTTCTGTAAAGTGGTAACGATAATCCTGCTTCCGTTATTGATGGCATTTAACAGGTCTTTGGACGTTTTCTTTTCGTCAATGGTTTCCACAAGTCCTAAAGTATGGTCAAAACCTGATACCGTTTCCTGTAACTGCTTATCCAGTACAGTTCTGTCGGTGATAATGATGACAGAATTGAATATCGGTTTATTGTAAGTGTCATGCAATGAGGCAAGACGGTAAGCTGTCCACGCAATAGAGTTCGATTTGCCTGAACCTGCACTGTGCTGAATGAGATAATTTTTTCCTGTACCGTTTTTTTCCACATCGGCAACCAGTTTTCTTACCACATCTAACTGATGATAGCGAGGAAAAATCAGCCGTTTTCCTTTTTTGTCAAAGTGAATGAATTTGCGGACAATATCCAGCATACTATCTTTTTGCAAAACATTTTCCCATAAATAAGCTGTCGGATAACCGTCAGGGTTTGGGGGATTTCCTGCACCGCCGTTTTTTCCCGCACCGTTCGACCCCTGATTGAACGGCAAAAAGTAAGTTTTATCCCTTTCCAGTTTTGTTGTCATTAACACATGGGTATGGTCAGCACAAAAATAAGCCAGTACCCTTTTATTCAACCGAAAACAAATTTCTCTCGGGTCACGGTCATTTTTCCATTGTGTAACCGCATTATTGACATTCTGATTGGTGTATTGATTTTTGAGTTCCAGAGCCATAAGCGGTATGCCGTTTACGGTGAGCAACATATCCACCGACAATCTTCGGTTATCTTTGGAATAATGCCACTGTCTTACACAACAACAGACATTGCTTTCATACTGTATACGGGCTGTCTTGTTGAGGGTAGTTTCAGGCTTGAAAAAACAGACAAAAAAGCGTATGCCACGATGTCGGAAACCGTATCTATGCTATTCTTCTACAAATCGTTGATATTCATTTTCAAAATTATATCGCAATTCAACAGATTTACCAAATTTATTCTTATCTAATTTTAATATTGTACGATTTGGGTTTTCGGCTTTATCATTTACATATGGTCGATGTAAGAGAATAACATAATCGCTATCTTGTTCGAGTGAGCCACTCTCTTTCAAGTCCGACATGGTAGGATTTTCTTTAGCAACTCTTGTTATTTGCGATAATACGACAAATATTGTACCCGTTTTTTTTGCACAACGCTTGATTTGATTGGATATGTAATCTATTTTATGGCGGTTATCGAGGAATTGCTTTTCAAAGATATTGACGATTTGGATATAATCAATAAAGCATACATCTGGCTTATTTGCATACACATAATTGATAATACTTTCGATGTCGGATACATCATCAATAATTTGTATATCTTGATAATATTGCAATAAAGATTGCATTTTTTCAAACTCTTCGTCAGATAATTCATGATTTATTGTTTTTTCAACAGGAATATTCATGATATCGGCGATAATTCTGTCGTATATCATTGTGTTTGACATTTCTAAGCTGAAAAATACGGCTTTTTTTTTCTGATATACAACAGATTTCAATAAATTCAGTGCAAATGTTGTTTTGCCTGTTGAAGGTCTTGCCCCGATTGTCATAATTGTTCCCGATAAAATACCCTGATTGAGTACGGCATTCAGTTTTTTATAGTATATCCGCATTTTATCAGGCTTTACGAAATATTTTTCGATGTAATCCTGCCAACTATTTTTGGCGATGTATTGTCTTGCCTTTGCGGTTTCAATGATATTTTCTAAATCGGAAATTTCTGCATTGTTCATCAAGGCATTGTTAAATTGTTCTATCATCTGTTGATTTTTTGCAAGTGAAATGAAATTATCTATAATGCTGTGGGCAAAATTCAAGTCTGCCAAATCCATCGCAGACATACAATATTGTTTGTCTGTTTGCGTCAAATCCGCAAACAGACTTTCTGGGCGTTCGGTGTGGATATTTTCTCTCACTCTGCAAAACATTTTTTTGGCAACAGGGTTTTGGAAATCGGTATCACTTAAAAGACTTATGTAATGTTGGCGGTTATCGGGATTTTCTAAAATTAAAATCCCGATAACCTTACATTCAAGTATTGCATATTCTTCATTCATTTTCGACACTCCTCGTATTGGCAACCCCTTAACGTTATTTTTTAAGATAACGTTAAGGGGTTATGTAGGTGCAGTGTATTCTATAACTTAGTTATATAAACATTGTACTGTATTGTATTGTATTGTATTGGCGGTTGTTCAATATGCCACTGGGTTTTTTGTAAAAAAAATTACTTTTTGCCCTTGTATTTTTTGCCATTTTCACGATTACGCAACACCATACGGCGATACTTTTTATAATCGGCAACAATATCGGCTCTCATCATATCAAAAACAACTTTTTGCCAACCATAGAAATACGCTTCTGTATCCACCTCGGGAAATTGTGCCACTTCAAACAAGGCTTTAAAAATTGCCCCTGCTTCGTTATCTTTTAATTCGTTCACGATGCCGAAATATTTTACAGGTATAATAAAAGTAGGCAAAGTGATTTTTTCACCATCATTGTTATAAAATTCCTCAAGCGTCATTTTTCTGTTCCTCGCTTTTTTCCATATCAGTCAAAATTTTCAACAGTTCTTCTCGTTGTTGTGGGTTAAGAGAACCCCATACAAACTCAATTATTTCCTGTGCTGTCATCATTATTGGATACCTCATCTTCTTCTTTTGCAAATTCGACAAGTAAGTCATACAACAGTATTTTATCTTCTTCGGGTAACTTGTCATAAGCATATCCAGCGTTGAGCATAACCATCAGACGCATAATGTCAAATTCTTCTTTTGTCATCTTATCACCTCAAAACGCTTGAGTAAACAATCGGCACAAAGTTCTTCATATGCATCGTATTCGTAAAGCTCTGTTACTTCTTCATCGCATTCATCACAATACAGCCGTTTTACTCTGTAATTTTCGCAAGCCGTTTTGATACACGGTTTACCACAATCTACGCATTCATTTTCATACCGTACCATTTTTGCGTACTCCGTTCTTTTTCAACAACTTGCAAATAAATTCATAACCTTTTGCTGTCCAGTACATAGTAGTCTTTGCGTGCTTGACAATATCATTTGCGTCCGTAAGGAAAAAACGCTGTGTCGTATATCCGCATTTTATATACTCTTTTGTTATATGCCAATGCTTGCCATCTTTGTAAATAATGCCCTGCTCCGCTAAAAATTTGTGTAACCACATTGCCGATTTTCCAAACTGTTCTGCAATCGTTTTTGTTGCAAATGCACTGTCACTTACAATAAATTCATCATAGAATTTTACCTTGTAATCCGTGTCGGGGTCGGTAGTTTTCAGCTGTGCCATCTGTTCAATACGCTGTTTGAGTGCGACATTTTCATAAACCAGTCCGATATATCGGTCATTCATCGCTCTGACAATCTTATCGACTTCTGTTAAGTAACCGCCTGTGATAGCCTGTAAACGCTCTGTAAGGTCTTTGTCTGGCAGGGTATATAATACCTCTTGATTTGCCTTTTCGTTCAAATATGGGGCGTTTTCGTGCGTTCCTGTGCGTGTTACGGTTGCCGTTGGGTTTTCCATTGTAAACCACTCCTTTTTTTTAATCTGTAAAGCATTCATTTGAATGATTACGGCAATATTATAGCATTCAAATGAATGCTTGTCAAGGCATTCGTTTATATTTTTCAAACAAATACTAAACTTTTTCTCTGTACAACTACAAAAAAAGAACAGAATACTGAATTCTGTTCTCAAAACTATTGTCCTTGCCTGTATGCCGTCAGAAACTACGGATAAAAAATACGGGAACATTTTCCTGTACCCTGAAGGTCTGGAATATGTTCCCAAGCGTCTTGCTATTTCTCACAGAAATGACTGGATGATAAAAAATGCCAATCAGGTAATTTTAAACTTATGTTCGCTTTACCATCTTCTTTCGTATATGTTCCAGTCTGTTCAATGCTTCGTACAAGGTTTCGTTTTTCTTTGCAAAATGCAGTCTGATAAGGTGGTTTATATCTTCTCTGAAAAAACTTGAACCGGGTACAGCACCCACACCCACATCTCTTGCAAGAACTTCACAGAATTCAAGGTCATTTGCATAGCCAAATTCTGAAATATCCAAAAGAATATAATACGCTCCCTGCGGTATGGTATGCGAAATACCGATATTATCCAGTCCGTTAAGAAACAGATTACGCTTTTCTGTATATTTCTCCTGTAAATCTTTGTAGTAATCTTCTCCGAAACGAAGTCCCGTTACAGCCGCCTCCTGCAAGGGTGCCGCTGCACCGACTGTCAGAAAATCGTGTACCTTTTTTGCTACATCAATAATATACGGCGATGCAATGATATAACCCAAACGCCAGCCTGTTATGGAATAGGTCTTTGACAATGACGAACAGGATATTGTTCTTTCCCACATTTTGGGGAGGGACGCAAAATAGGTGTGCTGATATGGTTCATATACGATATGTTCATATACTTCATCGGTTATCACAAAAGTATCGTATTTTTCCGCAAAATCTGCAATGATTTTCAGTTCATCATAAGTAAATACTTTTCCGCATGGATTGGAAGGATTACAGAGTATCAATGCTTTGGGATTTTGTCTGAAAGCCGCCTCCAGCTCATCAGGATTAAAATTAAACTTCGGCGGATAAAGAGGAACATATATTGGTTCTGCACCTGAAAGAATGGTATCTGCTCCGTAGTTCTCATAGAAAGGTGAGAACACTATCACTTTATCTCCCGGATTTGTCACCGTCATCATTGCTGCCATCATAGCCTCTGTACTGCCACAGGTAACCACAATTTCACTTTCAGGTTCTATATTTCTTCCCATAAGCCTTGATTGTTTCTGTGCAAGTGCCTCACGGAAATTCTTTGCTCCCCATGTGATGGAATACTGATGAAAGTCCTCTTTCGATACTTCTGCCAGACGGTCAAGCATTGCACGAGGAGGTTCAAAGTCAGGAAATCCCTGTGACAGATTGACTGCACCATATTGGTTGGAAATACGTGTCATACGGCGGATAACGGAATCAGTAAAATTTTCTGTTCTTTTAGAAAGTGTTGGCATAACATCTGCCTCCATTTTTTTATTTCTGTACCATGATAGCAATATCAGATGTTATATTCAAGCGTTCTTTCGTCAATAACTCTTTTTGACTTGTGTTCGGAACGGGTATTCAGTCCGCCGTCAGGGTGAACGATAACTTTTGCCGGCTTGACACCGATACGAGCCTTGAGTGCTGCTGAAACCTCTGTTGCTACCTCATCATCTGTTTTGGTGTTGTCAGCGGATTTTTCTATCTCAACGGCATATTTGTTGGTAAAGTCCCTTTCAAAGATACGGATAAGATATTCACCTGTAATGCCTTTTTGTTCACGAACAACCGCTTCGATGTCGCTGGGGAATACATTGACAGCAGAAACGATAAACATATCGTCTTTTCTGCCTAAAATATGTATTCTTCCGTGAGTTCTTCCGCAAGAGCATTTTGTTATGTCGATACGTCCTATATCACCTGTGCGGAAACGGATAAGCGGACGAGCGTGTTTTCTGAGTGTTGTAAACACAAGTTCACCTACCTGTCCCGGTTCAAGCACTTCGCCTGTGTGAATGTCAACCGTTTCAACAAGAATATGATTTTCAGCAATATGAAGTCCGTCCTTAGCTTCGCACATTGCGGCACAAGCACCAAAAATATCGGACAATCCGTAGAAATCATACACTTCTGCACCCCATATATCTTCGATAGCCTTTCGGGTAGCATCTATCGAACCTCCAAGTTCCCCCGCAACAATAATTTTCTTGATATTCAGGTCTTTTTTCGGGTCAATACCGCTTTTGAGAGCCTTTTCGCCAAGCTGCCATGCGTATGAGGGAGAAGTCCAGATAACTGTTGGCTGATAGGTCTTAAGAACGAACAGCAATCTTTCACTCGGGAGAGTTCCGCCCCAGATACAGAGTGCTCCAAGGTTTTGTGCTCCGATAACATCAGGCCCGCCGACATACAGCGAAAAATTCAGTGCATGAACATATCTGTCATTCGGACGCATACCTATCTGCCAGAACCAACGGCTTTCCGTATCTTGAAATTCATCAAAGTCCTTTTTTGTAAACGGACTCATTGTCGGAACACCCGTTGAACCTGATGAAGTGGAAATAAACACCACATCTTCTTCAGGAACTGCCGCAAGTTCGCCAAGAAATGAACCGACACCCTGTGTATCTCTTTGTGTCGTTTTGTTGATAAACGGAAATTTCTGAATGTCTTTCAGCGTTTTTATATCTTCAGGCTTTACTCCTGCTTCGTCAAATGAACGCTTGTAATAGGGTGCATTTTCATAGGCAAATCTGACAATCTCCTGCAAATCTGCAAGCTGTCTTTTTTCAAGTTCTTCACGGGGGAGTGTTTCCAGTTCCTCGTTCCAATATTTATTATTTACATCTCTGCTCATTTTTCATTACTCCTTTTCAATGCTACTGTTTTCTACTGAAATTTTTATGTATAAACTCCCATTTCAAATCACGGGAATGTCGGATAATAGCTATATCTTCGTCAGACAGATGTCTGAAACGATTTTGTTTTCTGAGATAATGCTCAACATCAGAAAACGCTTTCGGTTCATAATTCAATGTAAAGCGGTCGTTTTCGTATTCGGCAAGATACCACAATCCGCAGTCGACAACTTCTTTTGCCACTTCGACTGTTTCATCTGTTTTTATCCCCCAACCTGTGGGACAAGGTGCCAGTACATGAATATACTTTGTTCCTATGATTTTACTTGCTTTTTCCACTTTCCGCATAAAATCATTCAGATAACCCACACTTGCGGTAGCCGCATAAGGTATTCCGTGAGCGGCAATAATTTCAAACATATTCTTCTTTTGTCTGAGATTGCCGTGTATATGTTTTCCTGCGGGTGTTGTGGTTGTCTTTGCCCCGAACGGTGTCAGAGAACTTTTCTGTATTCCCGTATTCATATAGGCTTCATTATCATAACAGATATAAAGAATATCATCGTTTCTGTCTATTGCCCCCGACAAAGCCTGCAAACCTATATCCGCCGTTCCGCCGTCACCGGCAAAGCCCACTGCATGAAAATCGGTAATTCCCTGTGCTTTCAGTCCCGCCTGTACACCTGTCAGCATTGATGCTGTTCCTGCAAAAGTAGAAATAATGGCATTGTTTCCAAAGCAGAGTTGCGGAAAATTGAAGCCCACAGCCGACATACAACCTGCGGGTAAAACAGCAAGTGTATTTTTTCCCAGAACCTTTAACGCTATTCTCACCGCAAGACTGCCGCCGCAACCTGCACAGGCTTTATGTCCATAGAAAAATTCGGTTTCATTCAGTGTTTTCACATTGACCGCCATTTTCTCTCACCTCAATTCCCAAAAATCTGACAATGCTTTTCTGCTGTTTCAATTCCTCAAATATTTCTTCAATCTCCTGCGGAGAAATATTCTTTCCTCCCAGACCACCGATATAGTCTGATGTCGGTATACTTATTCCTGCTTTCTGCAAAGCAGAATTGACATTGGTATAAACTGTCCCCTCATTGCCAAAGGAAATATCTTTTTCAAGAACAGCAACAGCTTTGACAGTTTTCACCGCTTCTGTAATTTCCTCATTCGGGAAAGGACGCATATATCGTATTCTCAGCAGACCGACCTTTTCTCCCTGTTCTCTCCGCTTATCCACTATCTCACGTACAAGACCGGAGATACTTCCGAGAGTGATAAGTATATAGTCTGCGTCATCTGTTTTATAGCTTTCGGTAAGTCCTGAATAATGTCTGGCAAAAATATCTTCAAACTTCTTTTCCGCTTCATCAACCACATTCCTGACATTCAGCAAAGCAATATGTTCCTTGTATTTGAAAAATGTATTTGTGTCAGGCCCTGCGGAAAAGCCAAGATTTTTTGGTTCTTCCAAAGACATTTTATTTTCTGTACTGTACGGTGGCAGGAAATCATCTGCCTGCTCTTTAGTCGGAACATCAACAACTTCATAGGTATGTGTCAGCACAAAACCATCAAGATTTACCATAAAGGGAGTGCTGATTGTTTTATGTTCCGCTATGTAAAAGCTCATTAAAGCAAGGTCAAGTGCCTCCTGTGCATTTTCGGCATAAGCCTGTATCCAGCCGCTGTCAAGCTGGGAAAGGGAATCCCTCTGGTCACCATAGATATTCCAGGGGAGTGCCGTTGAACGATTGGCATTCATCATAACAATCGGAAATCTTCCGCCTGCGGCATAAGGCAGACATTCTGCCATATACAGCAACCCTTGTGAAGAAGTTGCTGTAA
>JAEEGL012625996.1_pt1 | contig 11183 bp, 8 predicted proteins | sample 9134231 | NCBI WGS metagenome assembly JAEEGL01 (sample SAMN16246548, study PRJNA631951) | gut metagenome | biome: gut microbiome; feature: rumen; material: fiber-attached | host: Bos | place: Iran: Karaj | collected 2018-10
AAGTACAGGCTCGGTCGGCGTTGTTACCATAAATATGCCCAGGATCGCTTATCTTGCATCGGACGAGAAGGACTACTTCACACGTCTCGATCGCATGATGGACATCGCCGCTCGTTCCCTCAAGGTTAAGAGAGATGTTATCACGAAGCTCCTTAACGAGGGTCTTTATCCTTACACCAAGAGATATCTCGGAACATTCGCAAATCACTTCTCCACCATCGGTCTTGTAGGTATGAACGAGGCCTGCCTGAATGCAAAGTGGATCGGTAAGGACCTTAACCACACCGAGGCTCAGGAGTTCACCAAGAAGACTCTGAACCACATGAGAGAGAGACTCAGCGATTATCAGGAAATGTACGGAGACCTCTACAACCTTGAGGCTACTCCCGCAGAGTCCACAAGCTATCGTCTTGCAAAGCACGATAAGAAGCATTATCCCGACATCATCACCGCAGGTAAGCCCGGGGATACACCTTATTACACCAACAGCTCGCATCTTCCCGTTGACAGCACGAGAGACATCTTCGAGGCTCTCGACGTTCAGGACGAGCTTCAGACACTTTATACATCCGGAACGGTATTCCATGCATTCCTCGGTGAGAGACTTCCCGACTGGAAGGCAGCTGCAAAGCTTGTCCGTACCATTGCCGAGAATTACAAGCTTCCTTACTACACCATGTCTCCCACATATTCGGTATGTAAGACTCACGGCTACATCACCGGCGAGCATTATACATGCCCTACCTGCGGCGAGAAGGCAGAGGTTTACAGCCGTATAACCGGTTACTATCGTCCTGTTCAGAACTGGAACGAAGGTAAGACTCAGGAATACAAGAACAGACTTGTTTATGACATCGAGGGCTCACATCTCGGAAAGAATGCGGCAGCGGGCAAAACCGAAAACGACGGTATGGTTGAGATAAAAGTCGATGGGGTTGCAAAAAGCGACGAAAAGATGTATCTTTTTACTACAAAGACATGTCCCAACTGCAAGATGGCAAAGGAGTTCTTAAGAGATTATCACTATGAAGTGATCGACGCGGAAGAGAATCAGGAGCTTGTAGGCAAGTACGGAGTTATGCAGGCCCCCACTCTGATCGTCATTAAGGACAATGATGTTATGAAGTATGCTAATGCATCCAGCATCAAGGGCTTTGCCGATAAGAACAGATAACAGAGCATTTTTAAGAAAAGCAGTGCGGGCGGTATTTTACCGCCCGCGACTTTTTGGTGATGACGGAGGAGAGATTATGAGTTACGCAGACAAGCTTTTCGTGGATATGTGCGTTGATATCCTTGAAAACGGAACCAACACCATGGGCGCAAAGGTGCGTCCCCACTGGGAAGACGGAACACAGGCTTACACCATCAAAAAATTCGGCGTTGTGAACAGGTATGACCTTTCCAAAGAGTTCCCGGCCCTTACTTTGAGAAAGACGGCTATCAAGTCGGCTACGGACGAGATACTCTGGATATGGCAGAAAAAGTCCAGTAACATTCATGATCTCAACAGCCACATCTGGGACGCATGGGCAGACGAGAACGGCTCCATCGGCAAAGCGTACGGCTACCAGATGGGAGTAAAGCACGAATATAAAGAAGGCATGATGGATCAGGTGGACAGGGTCCTCTGGGATCTTAAGAACGATCCATACAGCAGAAGGATCATGACCAACATTTACGTACATGCCGATCTTCATGAGATGAAGCTCGCTCCCTGCGCCTACAGCATGACCTTTAATGTAACGAAGAAAGAGGGACACGACAAGCTGATCCTTAACGGAATGCTCAATCAGCGCTCTCAGGACGTTCTCACCGCCAACAACTGGAACGTATGCCAGTATGCGGTTCTTATGCATATGATAGCGAGAGAGTGCGATATGGAAGTGGGAGAATTTGTTCATGTTATTGCTGATGCGCATATCTACGACAGACATGTGGATATTGTCAGAGAGCTTATAACAAGAGAGCAGTTTGAAGCGCCCACACTCTGGCTCAATCCCGATGTCAAGCATTTTTATGACTTTACGCCCGATGACGTAAGGCTTGACAATTACATCACCGGCGAACAGGTAAAACACATACCGGTTGCCGTTTGATCGGACTACGGAGGGAAAATGAATTTAATAGTTGCAGTTGATAATCATTGGGGAATCGGATATAATAAAGGCTTACTGGTCAGCATTCCCGCAGATAAAAAGTTCTTCAGAAAGACGACTACGGGAAAGACCATCATCATGGGAAGACGCACACTGGAAAGCTTCAGGGACGGATTGCCTCTCCCCGACCGTAACAACATCGTCATAACGTCGAGAAAGGATTACGACGGTAAGGGGGCGATAGTTGTTCACAGTACGGAAGAAGCGGTAAAACGCGCAAGAGAGCTTTCGGAGGACGACGATATCTATGTTATCGGCGGCGGTCAGGTGTACAGGGAAATGTACGGACTCTGCCGCACGGCATATGTCACGAAGATCGATTATACTTACGTTGCGGACACGTTTTTCCCGAATCTTGATGAAGACGAAAACTGGAAGATGGTCGAAGAATCCGAAGAGCAGACCTGCTTCGATATGGAGTTTTCGTTCTGTACGTATAAGAATCTTTTGTTGGAAAAGGAATGATAAAATATGTTGGAATCGTTGGTTTCCGATCCCGTCACGCTTCATGCCACGGGATTTGCCCTTGCTTTTGTTCTGACCGTACTTTTGATCGGATACTTTAAGAACAGACTCCCCAGGGATCATGGAAGGAAATTCGCCGTGGAAGGGGCACTTTCCGAGGGCAAGGCAAGAGGTGCCGGGCTCATACTTGTATGCGTATATACGGTGGTCGGAAGTCTCTTTGCTCTTCATTCCGTTGAAGGCGGTCTCTACATGCTCTTCATCGTTTTTGCGATGATAACCGGCTATTTGGATGATGCTTCCGACAAGCCTTGGAAGGATTATAAAAAGGCAATATATGATCTTTTGACGGCAGGCGGCATTACTGCCGTGCTGATATATGAGAATGGGACCCGGATAAGATTTGCGCTTCTGGAATATGAGCTTACGCTTCCTGTTTGGCTGTTTGCAATCATTTCCGTCGGCCTGATATGGCTGTCGATCAATGTGACGAACTGTACCGACGGAGTTGACGGATTGTCTGCGATGCTCGGTATCGTGACGCTTCTGTCCTTCGCATATCTTGATGAGATCGCCGGACTGTACGTGGGTCAGGCTTATGAGCTGGTGCTGTTTTGTGCCTGCCTTATGGGCTATCTTCTCTTTAATGCCCATCCGAGTTCGGTACTCATGGGCGACGCCGGTTCAAGGGCTATGGGTACCCTTATCGCAATTGCGGCTTTGAGGAGCGGAGATCCGTTTATCTGGCTCTTCTTCGGACTTGTGTTCATACTCGACGGAGGGCTTGGACTTGTTAAGCTCTTCCTCGGAAGATTTTTTAAGATCAAAGTGTTTAAAAATATCAGGATGCCTTTGCACGACCATGTGAGGAAAAACATGAACTGGTCCAACACGCAGACGGTATTCAGATTTACAATAATACAGGCGGTGGTTTCGGCCGTTGTTCTGTGGTTTGTACGGAGGTAAGGTATATGAAAACAGTAGCTGATTATGTAAGAACCATTCCGGATTTTCCCGAACCCGGCATCATGTTCAGGGATGTAACAAGCGTTATTCAGGATCCCGACGGGCTCAGGCTTGCCATCGACAAGCTGGAGGGACTTGTTCAGAACGAGGATTTTGATATTGTAGTCGGACCCGAGTCGAGAGGCTTCATCTTCGGCGTTCCCATCGCATATAACATGCATAAGTCGTTCGTTCCCGTTCGCAAGAAGGGTAAGCTCCCCTGCGAGACCATCGAGCAGTCATATGACCTTGAATACGGTTCGGCTACCCTTGAAATGCATAAGGATGCCATCAAACCCGGACAGAGAGTCATTATCGTTGACGATCTCATTGCGACGGGAGGCACGATCGAAGCCATCATAAAGCTTGTGGAGAAGCTCGGCGGTCAGGTCGTAAAGATCGTTTTCCTTATGGAGCTTGAAGGCCTTAACGGACGTGAAAGATTAAAGGGATACAACATTGATTCCGTTGTAAAATACCCCGGAAAATAGTATCTTACCTTATTGAATGTTCAAAAGGAGCATTAATGGCTGACGCGGACAAAAAAGAATTCAAATATGTGCTGAAGAAACCCATCAGCGAGAAGTCTTTTTCCACACCTTCGGATTTTACCGATCCGGAGGCGCTTTTTGCGCGGCTTGAAGAAGAGATAAGAAGATACAGGAGCACCACAGATCTCGGCATTATTCGTAAGGCATACGAGCTTGCTTCCGAAAGGCACAAGGATCAGAAGAGAAAGTCCGGTGAGCCTTACATCATCCATCCCCTTTGCGTTGCCATCATACTTGCGGAGCTTGAGCTTGATAAGGAGACAATAGCGGCCGGCATCCTTCACGATGTGGTTGAGGATACCGACACGACTCTTGAGGACGTGAGAGCGGAATTCGGTGATGAGATAGCTCTCCTTGTTGACGGTGTTACCAAGCTGACTCAGTTGAACTACGACATGGATAAGGTAGAAGTTCAGGCAGAGAACCTGCGCAAAATGTTCCTCGCCATGGCCAAGGATATCCGTGTCATCATGATCAAGCTTGCCGACCGTCTGCATAACATGCGTACCATGCAGTATCAGCCTGTGCCGAAGCAACTTGAAAAAGCGCATGAGACCATGGATATATATGCGCCTCTTGCACAGCGACTCGGTATCAGCAGGATCAAGATAGAGCTGGACGATCTTTCCCTTAAGATCATCGAGCCCGAAGTCTATGCGGATCTGGAAGAAAAGATCGCAATGCGTAAGAGCGACCGCGAGAAATTCATCGACGAGCGCATCGACGAGATAGCCGAAAAGATCGAAGAGGCCGAGATCAAGGCCCAGATCGACGGACGTATCAAGCACTTCTTCAGTATCTATAAAAAGATGAAAAACCAGGACAAGACCCTGGATCAGATATACGACCTCTATGCCATCCGTATCATTGTTGATACGGTAAAGGACTGCTATGCTGCCCTGGGTATCATCCACGAGATGTACAAGCCCATTCCGGGACGTTTCAAGGATTATATCGCCATGCCCAAGGCAAACAACTATCAGTCGCTTCATACGACCCTCATCGCTCACAACGGTCTGCCCTTTGAGATACAGATACGTACGATGGAGATGCACAAGATAGCGGAATACGGTATCGCAGCCCATTGGAAGTACAAAGAGGCACAGAACGGTGTGAAGTCCGATGCCAAGGAAGAGGAGAAGATGGCGTGGCTGCGCCAGATCCTTGAATGGCAGCAGGAGATGTCGGATAACAAGGAATTCCTTTCAAATGTTAAATCTGACCTTGACCTTTTCTCCGACTCGGTTTACTGCTTCACTCCTACGGGAGATGTAAAGACGCTTCCAACGGGTTCTACTCCTGTAGACTTCGCTTATTCGATCCATTCCGCCGTCGGCAACAAGATGGTGGGGGCAAGAGCCAACGGCAAGCTTGTTACTATGGACTACGTCATTAGAAACGGTGACAGGATCGAGATAATTACCTCGCAGAATTCCAAAGGACCCAGCCGCGACTGGCTGAACATCGTTAAGAGCGGTCAGGCAAGGAATAAGATCAATCAGTGGTTCAAGACGGAACTCAAGGAAGACAACGTAGTTCACGGCAAGGACCTCATAACGTCCTACTGTAAGACCAAGGGCATCAATCCTCAGGAGATATTTAAAGCCGATCTCATGGATATTACCATGCACAAGTACGGTTTTAACGACTGGGATTCCGTCCTTGCGGCCATCGGACACGGCGGCCTCAAGGAAGGTCAGATAGTAAACCGCCTTCTCGAAGAGCTCGAGAAGAAAAAGAAGCGCGAGATGACGGACGAGAAGGTCCTCGAATCCGTTGCCGAGATCAGAAATACCAAGAAGCCTGTGGAAGTCAAGGCAAAATCGGGTATTGTGGTTCAGGGCGCCGGCGACATTTCGGTTCATTTCTCCAAATGCTGTTCGCCTGTTCCCGGGGATGAGATCGTGGGCTTCGTAACAAGAGGACGCGGTATCTCAATACACAGGACCGATTGCATCAACGTGATCAACGCCACCGACGAGGAAAGGATGCGCCTTGTGAGTGCCGAGTGGAACGAAGGCGACAAGCAGAGCGGCAATTACTTCGCGGAGATCAATATATACGCACACAACAGAAGCGGCATGATCCTTGATATTTCCAAGGTTATGACCGAGAACAAGATAGATATGATGAACATCAACAGCCGTGTTTCAAAGGGCGGTACGGCCACCATAACGCTTGGCTTTGACGTATCCAGCACCGAACAGCTTACGACGCTTATCTCCAAGCTTCGTATGATAGAAGGCGTTGTTGATGTTGAAAGAACAATGGGATAATGAAGCAGATAAATGCTTACTTAAAGGGCTTGGATTACGGACAGGATATCGGTCCGCTGATTAAAGCCTTTTTTAGGGAATGTGACATAAGAATAATAAACAAGGACGAAGAGGAAGAAGACAGGCTCAGGGAAGAAGCCCGCATAAAACGCGGACACGGTCAGATAGATGTGCCCGAGGTGGTGGGGCATGTGGACTTTGAACTGAACGATGAAGATTTTGCCATAGATGCGGAAATTTATGGCAAAAAAGCATCCGTAAAAGAAGATTTCCTCCGCTGCGACGGTAATACCTATCATAACGAGGGTAAGCCTGACAGGAGAATGTACAGGAATCGTCTTCACCGGGATCTTTACCGTATCCTTGCACAGATCGCCGGACGTGAGCTGCCCTGGGGTACCCTTACGGGAGTAAGACCCACCAAACAGGTCCTCGATATGAAGCTTTCGGGACATTCGGATGAAGAGATCATATCCTATTACAGAGATGAATATCTTGCGTCGGAGACAAAATCGTCTCTTGCGGTGCGTGTTGCGGATAACGAGAGCAGGCTCCTTAAGGGGCTTACCTTTGATGACACATACAGTCTGTATATAGGTGTGCCCTTTTGCCCCAGCATCTGCCTGTACTGCTCCTTCTCCTCATATCCGTTTGATAAGTTCGGCTTTTACGCAGACGCCTACGTGGAGGCTTTGCTTAAGGAAATAGAGGCAACAGCCGCTATGATGAAGGGAAGGCGCCTTGTAAGCATTTATTTCGGAGGCGGCACTCCCACTACTCTTACAGCCCATCAGCTTAGGATCATCATCCGAAAGATCAAGGAATGCTTTGACCTGCAAAGTTTAAGGGAATGGACCATAGAAGCCGGAAGACCGGACAGCATCACCCGGGATAAGCTCGAAGCGATGAAGGAAGAAGACATATCCAGGATATCCGTAAATCCTCAGTCCATGCAGCAAAAGACCCTAGACCTTATAGGACGCAGACACACCGTGGAAGATGTGGTTAATGCCTTTAAGCTTGCGAGGGAATGCGGCTTTGACAATATAAATATGGATCTTATAGCGGGACTGAACGGGGAAAATCTTGAAGATTTCAAAGATACTCTCCGAAAGGTCGGCACCTTGGATCCCGATTCCATAACCGTGCATACCCTTGCCGTAAAGAGAGCGGCGAGACTCAATGCGGAAATGGACACTTATGCGGATTCTCTGGGAACGGAAACGTCTCTCATGACGGATGAGGCAGAGCGTTTCATGCGGGAGCACGGGTACGAACCTTATTATCTCTACCGTCAGAAGAATATGTCCGAGAACCTTGAAAACGTGGGCTATGCGAAGCCCGGCAAGGAAGGATTGTATAATGTTCTCATCATGGAGGAGTGTCATACCATCGCTGCCTGCGGCCCCGGCGCCTCATCCAAGCTCGTGCGTTCCGACGAATGCTTCGGAAACGGCTTCCTTAACGAAGCGGAAGACGGAGAGTACAAGGTCAAAAAGATCGAGCGCGTCGAAAACGTTAAGAGCGTCAAGGATTATGTGGAACGTATAGATGAAATGATAGAACGGAAAAGGAAATTATTCTATGTTGTTTGATTCGGAGAAGGAAATCAGGAACATCCTCTACATGCTGGATCTGAAGGGCGTCGTTACGGCGGACCTGGAGGACGGCATCGATCACGGAAGACTTGTGGCGTCTATCGCGGAATTGCTCGCCAAGCGTATGGGACTGGATGAGCAGACGACGGAAACCATATATAATGCGGCGTGTGTTCATGATGTGGGTAAACTCAAGCTGTCGCAGATCATTTACGGCCGTGACAAAAAGTCGCTTCACGTGGAGGAAGTCAGGCACATGAGGATGCATGCAAAGCTTGGGGCGGAAATGCTGGGGCAGTGCAATTATCCCGGCGATATCGTGACTGCGGTCTATCATCACCATGAATGCTATGACGGCAGCGGATATCCGGATAACCTTCGGGGAGAGGACATACCCTTTACTTCGCGTTTCATAAAGATCTGCGATGCCTTTGCGGCACTTATTTCCGATAGACCTTACAGAAAAGGCTTTGGCAAGGAAGAGACCATCCGCATGATGATCGAGGACAACAAGGAGTATGACATAAAGATCTTCCTTGAATTTATGAACCTGGTGAACTCCGAGGAATTTGATCCCATAATGCAGATGTCTGCGGAGATCAACAGCAAACACTCTTATGAATAAGATATGAACTGAAGGCAAGAGGCCGTTGTGGCTTCCTGCCTCTTTATTTGCTTCTCTGCTGCGAAAATGTTTATACTTTATACATTTTTTTCAGAATATTATGAACAGTTTATTTTTTTGTTAGTTTCAAAATGGTATAATTAGTTAGCTTTACACAGCTAAAGTATACTCGAGGAGGTAGAATATGGGTACATCTGACAGCCCTGAGAGAGCAGGGAGAAAATTATCGTTAAAAGTGATCCTTACGGCGCTTGTTCTGGGAGCACTGGTTCTTGTGGGAGGAACGGTTACGATCATAGCAACCGTAAACCTTCGAAAAGGCATGGAGGAAGAGGTTCAGCAGGGGGTAAAGGCGGCCTGCCAGACTTACGCCATGGTATTGCAGTATACGGCCGATGATGAAGGCGCTGCAGCGGATCTTGAGATAGACATGAACGCGAAGAGCGGATATGACTACACCTATTTTGTGGGAGATACGAGAAAAAGATCGAGCATCAAGGGCGTTATAGGGACCAAAGCGGGAGATGCGGTAATCGCGGCGGTCATTAACAGGAGAGAGAGTTATCAGGCTAAAGATGTCGTGATCAACGGTGAAAAGTATTACGTAGCGTACGAACCGCTGATAAAGGACGGTTCGAATACGGTTTACGGCATGGCCTTCGTAGGACTTAAGAAAGCAACGATAAGCTCGTATATTTCCAAACGTTTGAGTGTGATCGTGTCCCTTGCGATCTTCTTCGTGGCAGTGTTCACGGTGCTCACCGTAATGTATGTGTTGAAACTGACACAGGCACTGGATGAGGACGTTAATGCCGTAAGGAAAATGGCTACGGGTGACCTGGGGATCGAACTCAGTGATAAGATCAGAAAGCGTCCCGATGAACTGGGTGAAATGTCCAATGCGCTTCTGGATATGGCTGAAAAGATGCGAAATGTTATCGGCAACGCCCGTGTTTCGTCGGGAGAGGTGGACGAGTCGGCGGGATATCTGTACAATTCCGTAAAGACCATAGCAGAGACCTCGGACAATGTGGCGATCGCAGTAAATCAGGTGGCGGACGGCGCTTACAGTCAGGCGGAGTCCTTGCAGGATGCCGTAAAGAGCGTCAGTAACATTAATGAAGCGGTTCAGTCCATCATTGCAAATACTGACGAGATGCACGGCATAGCCGATCTTATGCAGGAGAATTCCAAAGCGAGTCAGGAAAAGCTGGCAGAGCTTCAGGTCTCCACCGACAGGAGCATCGAAGCGATCAACGGTATCGCCGAGCTTATCGGAAACACCAACACAGCAGTCACCACCATCAGTGAGGCGGTTGCGATAATCGATTCCATCGCGAGACAGACGAATCTCCTTTCCCTTAACGCGAGCATAGAATCCGCCCGCGCCGGTGAAGCCGGAAAAGGCTTTGCGGTAGTAGCGGAAGAGATACGCCTGCTTGCCGATCAGTCCGGGGAAGCGGCCAAGAACATACAGAAAGCTATGGAAGGCCTTGCCGCCGATTCCAATAAGACCATGGAAGAGGCCGGTATCGTTCAGGCGGCCATGAATGCTCAGAATGAGACCATCCACAGCACCATAAAACAGGTGGATGTGTTGATCTCCGATATAAACAAGTCTGTCGCCCTTACGAGAGAGATCGTTAAGAACGTTGACAGGACCGAAAAGGCGGGAAACAATATTTCCGAGACTATCCATAATCTTTCTGCGATCTCTGAGGAGAATGCGGCAAGTTCGGAAGAGACCAAGGCTTCCATGCAGGAGCTTACCGATACGATGGAGATACTGTCGCAGAAGGCGAACGGACTCAATAACGTTGCCAAGACTCTGGATGCGGAAATGTCATTCTTCAGATGATTGATTGAAGGCAAATAAAAAGAGCTTTACGTCGATGGGCGTAAAGCTCTGATTTTTTGACTATTTTTCGGGCATAACGATGGCGATGTGATCTTCATCAAGCTGCTTCTGCGTAACCTCCGCGGGAGCGCCCATCATAAGATCCTGGGCGTTCTTGTTCATGGGGAATGCAATAACGTCGCGGATGGCATCCTTGCCGAGAATGAGCATTACCATACGGTCTACGCCGGGAGCGATACCACCGTGGGGCGGTGCACCGTAGCAGAATGCGTTGTACATTGCAGGGAACTTGGCCTTAACGTCCTCTTCACCGAGACGGACGAGCTTGAAGGCTTCGATCATGATCTCGGGATCGTGGTTACGGATAGCTCCGGATGAGAGCTCTACGCCGTTTACCACGAGGTCATACTGGTATGCGAGGATGTCGAGAGGATTCTGGGTCTTTAAAGCTTCCATTCCGCCCTTGGGCATTGAGAAAGGATTGTGGCAGAACTCGAGTTCGCCGGATTCCTCACCGATCTCATACATCGGGAAGTCTACGATCCAGCAGAATTCGTACTTTTCCTTGTCCATATGTCCTTCGGCTGCAGCACCGAGAAGCTTTCTGAACACGCCTGCCGTCTTCTGGGCTGTAAGAAGATCGCCT
>JAEEGL013587082.1_pt1 | contig 11183 bp, 6 predicted proteins | sample 9134231 | NCBI WGS metagenome assembly JAEEGL01 (sample SAMN16246548, study PRJNA631951) | gut metagenome | biome: gut microbiome; feature: rumen; material: fiber-attached | host: Bos | place: Iran: Karaj | collected 2018-10
AAATATGTTTTTAATGATGGATGTGGAATGATTTCTAAAGATTTAATTATTGATGTTTGTAATAAATTAAATAAAGGAGTTATAGCTAGTGCTATTCAAATTAGATTTAAAGGTTCAAAAGGTGTTTTAGTTGTTAATGAAAATATTAAAGGAAGAAAAGTTTTATTAACTGAATCTATGGTAAAATTTAATTGTAATAATACTGATGATTTAGAAGTTATTCGATTTTCTAGATATTCACCTGGTTTTTTAAATTTACAAATTATTATTATTTTGATTTTAAATGGAATAAAAAAGAAAATTATTTATTCTATTGCTAAAAAAGAAGTATTAAATTATAGAAATTATCATAAAAATAATCAAAATTTAATTAAAGATGAAAAATTTTCAAAAGTTTTAAATGATATAGAAAATCAAAATAAAATATTGAATGTTCAAAGAGATTATATGTCAAAAATAGCTAAAAGTACATATATTTATAATAGATTATGTAATATAAGTAAAAAATATCGTTTTCATATGAAAAAATGTGCTTTTTTAATTGGAGTATGTGATTTTAATAATATATTAGAAGAAAATGAAGTTTTCGTTCAATTATGTAATGACACTTCAAAAAAAAGGAAAATAATAACTGGAGATGTTTTAATAACAAAAAATCCTTGTCTTTCAATTTATGATTTACAAAAAGTTAAAGCAGTTTATAAAGAAGAATTTAAAGATTTATATTATAATATAGTCATATTTCCTAATAAAGGTAAAATTCCAATTCCAAATAAAATTACAGGGAGTGATTTAGATGGAGATGTTTATTGGATTTGTTGGGAACAGAAATTTTTACATATTGAAAACAGAGATTATACAAATAGATATATTCCACTTAAAAATGATGAAAAAATGCCAGAAGATGTGAATTTAAAATATCATTTTAATGAAAAAGGAGAAAAAATTAGAAATACATATTTTTTTGTTAAAACATATGATTATAATAAATCAAGGGATATAAATAATAAAAATTTATCTTTTATAGAAAGGTGTTTAGATTTTCATAAATTTTTTCATTCAAATTATAAACTTCCTGAAGTGAACAGAGGTTATTTATCTTATATAACACAATTGTTCAAATGTAATAAATATATAAATGAAGGGGCTGATATAGAAAAACTAGAAAAATTTGCTTTTTATCATAGTGTTGAAGTTGATTTTCAAAAAGCAGGAGAAACTTCAAATTTTATAGGTGAAAAAATGTATCCAACATTTCTTCAAAAAAATGAATTAAGAAAAAAAAGTAACTTTCTGATTAAATTAAAAGAAATATATGATGAATATCTTCATCTTAAACTAATAAAAGAAATAAATATTGATTTTTATGATTATTTAAATAGATGTTCTGATGATATGGATAAAGAAATTTATAAAAAAAGTATGACACTTTTTGATAAACAAAGAAGAGATAAAGATATGTATGAAAGATCTTTTATTTATAAATTATATGAATTAATAACTTATTTTACTCCAATGCAAAAATCTTTTGTTACATCTATTTTTTTTGTTAGTGAAGAATATTTCTATGAAAATCAAATTATTAATCAAAAAAAATTTTCATTATTTTATACAAATGATATTGAATTAATTAAAGAAATTTTAATAAAAGTTAAAGATATTGTTTTATATTATGAAAGTGAAATAAAATATATAATGATGGAAAATGAAATTTATATTGAAACAGAATTAATGTATTTAACTGATTTTTTAGAACCTAAAATTGCTGTTTTTAAAAATGATGTTGAAGATTATAAAATTAATTTAAATGAACAAATAAAATATTGTATTCAAAGTTGTATTTCCAAATTAAATGAATTAAAGAAATCTGTTTATACATTTTTGACTAAAGAAAATATTGAAGATATGATTTTTATTAATATTTTTTGGGTAGTTGGGAATAATATTAAAATTAATGATGTGGATATTAATGTTGATGATATTATTCAAAGAAAATATAGAATTATTTCAAGAAAACAATTTATTGATGATTTAATTAAAAATCGTAGTTATGATCAAATGAAATTTTTCTTTTATGAAAATTTAAAATGTTTTTCTTTGTATAATTATTATTGTAAAGATAATTGATTTTTATATTATTTTTTTCTTTATTTAAATATTTTTTAAAGATTATCATAAGTTTTTTTAGTTGATTAAAATAAAACACTCTAAAAAAATTTAAGAAAAAATAAAAATGAAATTTAAAGAAGGGAAATAATAATGAAAATATTGATAATAAATAATTCAAATGTAATATTTGTTTAAACTATTAATTTATTTTTAATATTTTACTCTTATTTTTTTCTTTTCTTTTTGTTTTTCCCTTTTTTTTCCTCTTCTAAAGTAAATACAACATTATTAAATGCTTTAAATTTTCCATTTGTTGGTATATTATTTTTTTCCTTCAATCTTTTTGGTTTTAATAATTCTACTAAATCTTCTTTTTTTTCATCTTTATTTTCATCTTTTTTTTCATCTTTTTTTTCATCTTTTTTTTCATTATTTATTTTTACATTAAAATTTTTCTTTATATTATTAAATTCTGTGTTAATTGACAATGGAGATTGATTTAAATGATTATCTATTATTTCAGATTCATTTATTTTTTTTTCATTAATTTGAAAAAGAAAAAAATTATTAAGAATTGGATTTTGAATTATATCATCAATCCAATTATGATTTAATATTTTATTTAAACTATGAAAAGTATAAGGAGGATAATTTTTAAAACAAAAAATATCAATTAATTTAAATTGAGTTAATTCAAAACTTATTCTTTTTTGTTTATAACATTTTAATAATTCCTTACTAGAAAGAGGGATAATTAATAAATTTAAATTATCTGGTTCATAAATATAAAATAATTTTTCATTTTCATCTAAATTAAATTTTTGATTTATTAAGAAAATATTTTGGGCAAATAAATCTGAAGAGGATTGATTGTTCTCGTTTCTTATTAAAAAATCACTATTATCTTGTTCTAAAATATTTTTTGTTGTATCAATTATAGAAGATTGTTCATTTTGAGTTTCATCTTCTTCTTTTTTATTTTTAATATTTAATTCACTTCTTTTATCTTCTAATTTTCTATTTTCTTTTTTTCTTTGTTTTTTTTTTATCTCCTTTTTGTTGTTATTATCATTACCTTTATCTTTGTTAAATGAATTTTTGAAAATTGAAGAATCAAATAATTTTTCTTTAGAATTTGTTTCATTATTTTCATCATTTATTTTTAAATTATTTCTTTCATTGTTTTCATAATTTCTTTCTAAATTATTTCTTCCATTATTTTCATCAGAGATTGAATTATTTAAATGATCATTTTCATGAGCAATCATTGAATTATTTATATTATCATTTTCATGCTCACTCATTGAATTATTTATATTATCATTTTCATTTTTACTCATTGAATTGTTTATATCATCATTTTCATAATCACTCATTGAATTATTTATATCATCATTTTCATGATTACTTATTGAATTATTTAATCCATCATTTTCAAGATTACTTGTCGAATTTTTTATATTATCATTTATATTTATATTATTTTCTTTCTTCGAATTAATCATTTTTTTGTCTTTACAAGTTTGAATTAATTCATTTTCCTTTTCTTTTCCCCTTTTTTTATCTTCTCTTTGACTGTCATTTTGATATTCTAATTTTTCATCTTCTACTTTTGATATAATTTCTTTACTTTCTTCTTCTTGATTATACGAATGTTTTTCATCTTTTTCATAAAAAAAAGAATCATCATCACTTAATTGTTCTTTAGATTTTTCTTTTGATTTTAATTGATCTTGATGTTTACTATAGATATATTGATTCTCATATGTATACCATAAATTTGGTTCATCTTTTTTAAATGCAAAATGCTCTTCACCTATTTCTTTAAATTTATTTTTTTTTTTATTCTTTTTATTTTTTGTCTTTTTATCAACTTTATTCTGATTATTTTCAAAATAATCTTTATCAAACATTCTAATAATTTTTATAGAATAAGCGTTCTTAAATAATTATTTCTACTTTTATTAAAAAAAAAATAAACAAATCAAAATTGAAAAAATTCCTTTTTTGAAAGATGAAAAAAAATAATAAAATTAAAAGAGATGACAACAAGAATCATCATAATGTCTTCTCCCTAGAGGAGGAGGTCCATAATGTACAGGAGGAGGAGGTTGTCTGAATCCAGGACCAGGTCCATAACCTCCAACATACATAGGAGGAGGAGGTCCTCTTGGTCCATACATCATAGGTGGAGGAGGTCCACGCATTGGAGGTCCAAAACCTCCATGCATTGGAGGAGGTGGTCCTCTAGGTCCTCTTGGTGGTCCAAACATTTTTTATTATTATTTTTATTTTTTTATTTTTCATTTTTTTATCTTTTTAGATTAGAAATTTTTATTTTATTTAAATTTTTTATTCATTATATAATTTTTTTATTTGCTATGAATTAAATCTTCTATTTCTTTCTCTACCTCTAATAATTTCTTATTGTTTTCTATGTCTATTAATATTTGTTCACATATTTTAGGAATTGAATTTTTTATCTTTCCAAAAAGTCTCAAATTTCTTTTATAAATTTTATATTCGTGTTCAAATATTTTTTTGAATGGATTAAAAGTTTTATATAATTTTTCTAAACTTTTATTGTTATATATTTTAAGAAATATAGTATTTAATGAAGTTAATTTTTCATTATACTCTTTTAAATTAATATATATTTTATCAATTAAGATTAAGATTTTTTTAATTTTTGGTTTTAATTGTATATAATACAAATTAACATTCAAATTTGATTTAGAATGATTTATTTTGATTATTAATTTGATTAAATCATTAACTAAAGAAAACAACATATCAAAATTTTCTTGAATAGTAATTTTAAATTCTAAATCAATAAACTCAGGAATAATATTTTCTTCTTCAATATAATCATTTGATTTTTCATCAATAAAATTATTACATGAAATACAATTTAAGTCTTCTTGAATATTTTTTATAATTAGTTCTTTGTTAAAAGGAATTTTTTTTTTTAATTTTTCTTTTTTTGATTTGTCATTTGTATTTTCATTATAATTTTTATTAAAGTCTTTCATTTTTAATTTTTCATATGAATGAAATTCATTATGGTTTTGAGCTTTTATAAAAAATGAATCCGATAATACAGGTTTAAATGGTATTTGACTTTTAATTTTGTTGTTATGTTTTTTATTTGATCTTATAACTTCAAAAATTGAATTTGTAAATAAATGTATATTTTCATTATTAAAAGCCATTTATTTATTTTTTAAAACTGCAATTAATATATTAAATAATTTAAACAGTATATAATTTTGATTTAATTAAAAGCTTATTCATAATAAACAAACAATAGATGCATTAATTTTAAGTAAATTATTTTTTATAAATTAAATAATTGATTTATCATTTAATTATTTTTTATCAAATATATATTTTTTTGAAATAAATATAGTACAACCCAAAATAATAATAATTATCATAATATTAAATGGATTAAATTTATTACTAATGTTACTTTCACTATTATTAACATAATTATTTTTTTTTTTTTGTTTTGAATTATCATTTTTTTCTGTTTGAGGAGGTTGAACTCCATAAATCTTCATCACTTTTAATTCTAATTCTTTTCTATATTTTAAAACTAAATCATTATTATAATCATAAATTTGATCAATTTTTGGAACATTCATTTCTTCAAATCTTTTTTTAGTATATTCATTTCCTGCAATTTCTAAAAAAGTTAAAAATTTTTTTTTCCATTTATCTAAATCCAATGATCTAACAAAAGAAATATGAGTACCATAACTTCTATGTCTTCCTGCACAATCATAACAAATTAATATTCCTAAATAAGGAGAAGACCATCTTGGATCTTTACATCCACAATCAAAACATATTTTATTATATGGTTTTTCTAATATTTTTTTAAGACCTATATCTCTTTCTTCATAACTTAAATTTTCTTCCATTTTTTATTCAATCAATAATTAATTATTTAATATAGTTTTTTTAAATCTATGAAAAATAATAAACCAATAACATTATAAATATTTATTAAGATATAAAAAATTCCTTATTATTAAAATAAATGAAAAAAATTATAATATAAAAATGTTTATCATATAGTTTAACCTAATTTATTTTAAGTTTTTTTTGGTTTTTTTTTGATAATAATATTTGAATATCATATATAAATGATCTGAAAAATAAAATAAAATAAAAAAATGGGTGCATGTTGTAGATATACAAAACAAGTGATTAAAGGATGTGATTGCTTTGGAACATTTATAACATTTCGAATAAATGATGATTTAGAATATAAATCTTTAATGGGTGGAATATCCTCAATTTTTTTTTTTCTTATAGCATCAACATATATATCATATATGTCATATTACTTTATAACACGTCAAAACGTGAATTTTATTTTTTCAAAAAAAACAATAAATGATCAGCCTTTAGTAAATTTTACACAAATAGGATATCGGTTTGCATTTGGTTTACAATATATGGAAGATGATTCATCTGCAATTTTAAACACAACAAAATATTTTAATTATTCAATCAGAGAAGTACAAATTTTTAATAGTGAAACGTATATTGAAACTCCAATTCCAATTAAATTCTGTACAGAAGCAGATTTTAGAAATCAAGTCAATAGAACTTTTCAATTAAGAGGCCTTTCTAAAATGTATTGTCCTGTTTTAGATAATGTTAATTATACAGTTGAAGGAACTATGATGGATCCTTATTATAAATATATTAATTTAGAAATTTGGTTAACTGATTATTCAATTAAACATTTTGATGAAGTTCAACAATATGCAAAAGATTATCCTTTAGAAATGAGTTATTATTTTTTAGATAATGCAATTGATTATGAAAATAGAAAATCACCACTTCCAAATTTTTTAAATTATCTTTTTAAAGCTGTTGATGTTCAAAATGAAATTGATGTTGAAATAATTAAATCTCCTATGGAATTTGCAAATGATGAAAATATATTATTTAATAACGCTCATAAAATATATGGAGCAACAATTGATAATCATGTTGATTCTTTTCATGCAATTTCAACTCCAAATGAATTAGGTCAATCAATGATTGCTAAATATATTGTTAAAGCTTCTCCTATTATGTTTGCTTTATCAAGGTCTTATCAAAAATTACCTTCTTTTGTTGCTGATCTTTCTGGTATTTTAGAAGAAGTTCTTGGTGTTATTTTATTGACTGTTAATATTTTAGAAAGACAAGCCATTGATAATAAATTAATTAAGAAAATGTTAAAATTTAAAGGATGTAAAAATTATGATGTTAAATATTTACTTAATGTTTTTGATAAAGATTTTAATTATAATACAAGAGTTATGGATATTATTAGTAAACAGAAAATGATTATTAAAAAAAATACAATGGGCGGAGGTATTATTGATGCTAATAAAAATAAAGCACTTTTTTCTAAAGGAGAAAAAACTCATAAAGAAAAATATAATTTAGGAAGAAAAAGAAATAATTATTATAGTGATGATGATTTAGGTTTGGCATTTAAAGGATCAAAAAATGCATTAGATACTACAAGAGATAATATTCAAAGTAAAAAGAAAGAAAGAGAAGGAATTGCTTTATTAACAATAAATCCAATAAATAATAGTATTTCATTAAGTAATGAAAAAAAGTCGAGTTCAAGTAGAAGTTTTGCAGAAAGTGTTAATTCAGTAAATAATCCAACTACAAATCAAAATTTGAATGATGGAAGAAAAAAATTAATGTATATTACTCCTTTAAAAATTCAAACTATAAAAAGAAAAAAAAATGAAGAAAATTTTTCAGAATTAGGAATTTTTTCTGCTTTATGGAGTAAAGTGTTCTTCTGGTCTTCAAAAAAATTAGAAAGAAGAAGAGAATTTTTCACCAAAGCCGAAGATAAAATTCATTATTTTTTTGATGTTTATAATTATATTCAAAAAATGCAAGAAATTGATTTATTAGTTTATACTTTATTAGATAATGACCAAGTTAATTTATTTGATTTTTTATCAAGACCTCCTCTTAAAATTAATCCTGATAAAATGGACATTTATAATGAATTCGAAAGTAGACAAACTTTACAAATGAAAATCGGAAAAACTCAAATTGAACAATTATATAAATCTTATAATAAAATAAGATTTAAAGATAACCCTAGTTTTGAGGATTTAAAATTATTAAGATTAGTAAATGCAGAAGTTAAATTCTTGAGTTAATTTTATAAATGATAAATATTTTAATTTTTCTTAATATTGTTTATCAACATAGTTTTTTAAAATATGATTAAACAAATAAAAAATTAAAATTTTAAATAAAAAACATAAAAAAATGAATTCAAACATTAATCTAAAAGATTATAAATTAATAAAAACATTAACAGAACATGAAAATCATATAACAAGAGTGATAATATTAAAAGATTTAAGACTTTGTTCATCTTCTTTTGATGGATTAATAAAAATATATGATAAAGAAACATATGAAACTTTATTAACAATAAGAGAACATAATTTTATAGTAAATTATATTAATCAATTAAAAAATAATCAATTAATTTCATGTGGAAATGATAAAACAATAATAATTTATGATTTACTTCCTGAAAATAAATATAAAATTATTCAAAAATTAATTGGTCATAAAACACAAATTTTTAAAGTCCTTGAATCTGAAATTTTTGAAAATACTCTTTTTTCATGTTGTAATAACGGAGAAATTTTTCTTTGGGAAAAAAAACAAATTGATAATAATAATTATTACTTAAATTTAAGAATTAAATGTGAAGATGATAAATATTCAATAAATGATATAATTGAAAATAAAAAAAGGAAAATTTTAATTGGAAATTGTTATCCAAGTAAAATAGTTTATTTTTTCAATTTAAATAATAATGAATTTACCATTATGAAAAAATTTCAAATGGAAAATTACCCAAATCAAATTTATTTTATAACAGAAGATATTCTTGCAATTACAGGAAAAGAAAATGTATATTTATATAATTTAGATACTTATGAAAATTATTTTATTTTTAAAGCAAAAGAATGGGTAACTTGTTTTTATACTTTAAGTGATGGAAGTATATTAATTGGAAAAGGAAATGGAGTTGAACATGTATATTATCAACCAAATGAAAATAAATTAATATTTTTAGAAAGTATTGATGATGAAGATAATTTTTGGGGTGTTGCAAGTATTGTAGAAAATAATAAAAATGATTTAATTTTTGGTTTAAGAGATAGAAAAATTAGAATATGGAGTAAAAATTAATAAAAAATAAATAAATAACATTTTGTAGTAAAAAAAACATAAATTTAATATTTTAAACAAATAAAATATTATGTGTTGGTTTAATCCAATCACCATAACGATCATTATAATAAGAACCAGGACCAACATTATTATCATTATCAAAACCATTATTTTGAGAATTTAATCTAGGAGATTTAGAAAATATAAATCCTTTTTTTTTTCTAATATTAAAATCACTTATATCAATATTATAACTACCAGGACCAATATTTGCTTCATTTTCTTTTTCTTGTAATCTCATATTATATAATTTTCTATAAGCTAATCTTTCCTTTTCTTTATTTAAAATATTTACTGGTCTAATTTCATTATTTAATTTATCATTATTAAACATATATTCTACAGAATCTATTAAAATTCTTTTTTTCTTTTCTTTTTTCTTTTGTTGAAATATTGAATCTTCCGGCGAAAATTCATTTGATTTTTTATTATATATTTTATTAGAAAAAAGATTAGGGGGTTTTTTATAAAACATATTTTTTTTTTCAATTTGAACTTTATTTTGAATTTCATAATGTCCTGGTCCTGGATAATTTTCTAAAACTTTTTGTTCAAATCTATTTGATAAACTGCCAAATTTATTATATTTATTATTCCAACTTTTTAATATATAATTACCACCTACATTATAACTTCCTGGTCCTACTATTTCTAAGTTTATATTTCTTTTTCTTTTCTCTAATTCTTTTTCATGTTTTTTATCTCTTTCAATTCCTAATTTATCTATTTTCTTCCTATCAAATAATTTTTCTTTATTTTCTTCTTGATTTTCATTATTATTATTTTCAATATATTCATCTTTTTTTATTTTTTCTGTTTTTTCAAATCTTTTAGCTAAACTTCCAAAATTTTGAACATATCTTTTATTAACATAATTTAATTTATTAGGATCAATAGAAGTATAATAACCAGGACCAGGAGAAGAATTAAATTCAGCAGATTTTAAAATAATATCAATTTTTTCAGGTAAACTTAAATCTTTATTATTTAATAAATCATCTTCATTCATTTTATTATTAACTACTCTTTCTCTTTTAAAAACTTTACTATTTTTATTCACAATTTTACTTTGATTATTATTATCAACATTCATCAAAACTGAATTTTCAATAGAATAATTTTTATAATCTTCATCATTTTCAATTGAACTTATTCCAGTTATTTTTGAAGAATATTTTCTACCAGAAGTAATAATATTACCTTTAGATTTTTTAATTTTACTAGAATTTTTATTTAGATTTTTAGGAGACAAATTAAAAGGATTTTTTGATTGTTTAATTTCACCATCATCACTAATTTCATATCCATATTCCATTCCACAATGAGGAATTGATAAAACTCTTTTATCTTCAATTGAAGCTGAATTTGATCTTATCATATTTTTATTACTATTTTGATTTATTAAATATTTTGGAATTTTTCCTATTGAATCAGGTATATCATATGTTCCTGGTCCTGGATTATTTACTTCATTTTTATTTTTATTTAAACTATTTAAATTTAATGAATCATATAATAAAAAATTTTTTAATTCTGTTGATCGATCTCTTTTTATTTTTGAAATTTTATTTTTAAAGGGAAATTCCTTTTTGTCTGGTTCATAATATCCAGGAGATGGATTTGATAATATGTCTTTTCTTACAAAAATCATTTTTCTTGGACTAAGAGATGAAAATGGAATTTCTGGTTCTGTCTTTATTATTTTTGTTGAATTATCTTTTGTTAATTCATATACTCCTGGTCCTAATGAATCATTTTCTTTATTTGATATAAAACGC
>JAEEGL014269502.1_pt1 | contig 11183 bp, 8 predicted proteins | sample 9134231 | NCBI WGS metagenome assembly JAEEGL01 (sample SAMN16246548, study PRJNA631951) | gut metagenome | biome: gut microbiome; feature: rumen; material: fiber-attached | host: Bos | place: Iran: Karaj | collected 2018-10
GGAAATCACGCCGACCTTAACGAGGACTACGCCTCCGTGCCTGCCGACATGCTGAAGGTCGCGAAAGTGCTCGGACGAGACGTGCTGAGGGGCGCGACCCTCGGCGAGCTTACGAAGCGGGCGGCGGAGATAAGGGAAAAATGCGGCGACCGCGCGTTGCTGCGGGCGTACCATTTCATCACCGAGAACGACAGGGTGGCAAAACAGGCGGAGAACCTGAAGACAGGCGACATAAACGCGTTTCTCGATGGCATCAATATGTCGGGACTCAGCTCGTTCATGTGGCTGCAGAATGTCTACACCGTCAAAAATCCGCAGGAGCAGGGCCTTTCGGTCGCGCTCATGCTGAGCGGGGAGCTGCTTGCCGGGACTTCGCGAAAATCCGCGTGGAGGGTGCACGGCGGAGGATTCGCGGGCACAGTTCAGGCCTTTGTTCCGGACGAGGACGTGGAGCGCTACCGCGCCGGCATGGAAAGGGTGTTCGGCAAGGACACCTGCGCCGTGCTCAGGGTCAGACAGGACGGAGCGGTGAAAATAATCTGAAAAACAAAGCAAATAATCGGGGAAGCTGAGGAAAAACAAAATGGCAAAAGAGAAAAAAAGCGCACACGCGGTGGCACAGGTCGAAGCCTCGAAGCGCGACGAGGCGCTTGAAAAGGCAATAGCGGAGATCGAAAAGGTCCACGGCAAGGGCTCGATAATGAAGCTCGGGGATTCGCCCAAATTCAACATCAACACCATATCCACGGGCTCGCTCAATCTTGACATAGCGCTCGGCGTGGGCGGAATACCGCGCGGAAGGATAATAGAGATTTTCGGGCCGGAGTCGTCTGGCAAAACGACTCTTGCCCTGCATTGCGTCGCGGAGGCGCAGAAGGCCGGCGGAGTCGCGGCGTTCATAGATGCCGAGCACGCGATAGACCCTGTCTACGCCCGCAATCTTGGCGTGGACATCGACAATCTGCTCATTTCACAGCCGGATTCGGGAGAGCAGGCGCTCGCCATCGCCGACGCTCTCGTGCGTTCGGGAGCCGTGGACATTCTCGTCGTGGACTCGGTCGCGGCCCTTACGCCGAAGAGCGAGATAGACGGCGACATCGGAGACACGCACGTGGGACTTCAGGCAAGGCTCATGTCGCAGGCGCTGCGCATGCTGTCGGCAAACATCAGCAAGACAAACACGGCGGTGATATTCATCAACCAGCTTCGCGCGATGATATCCGGCGCGTATGCGCAGGGGCCGACCGAGACGACCTCGGGTGGGCGCGCCCTCAAATACTACGCGTCGGTGCGCATAGAGATACGCCGCATAGGCGCGATAACCGACGGAGACAAGACCATAGGCAACCACACAAAGTGCAAGGTCGTTAAGAACAAGGTAGCCCCGCCGTTCCAGACCGCGCTGTTCGACATTTATTACGGCAAGGGCATATCCAAGAGGGGTGAGATCCTCGACGCCGCCCTTGCGCTGGGAGTGATCGAGAGGAGCGGCTCGTGGTTCTCGTTCAACGGGGACAGGCTCTGCCAGGGCAAGGAGCACGTGCGCGAGCTGATGGAGGCCAGTCAGGAACTCACCGACAGTGTCGAGGCAGCGATCCGCGACCGCTTCACAAAAGGCGAAAGCGCTCCTGCCGACGTGCTGAACGAGGAGATCGCGGAGAACATTGAAAGCGAGGAAAGCGGAGACGCATTCCTCTTTGAGGAATAATGTACTTTTCCCGCGGCGGACGCAGGGAACCGCCGTCCGATCCCGAAAAGGCTTTTGACGCGGCGATGCGGACCGCCGGGAACATTCTGGCATACGCGGACAATTCGGAGAAGATGCTCCGGCTTAAGCTCGCGGAGCGGAAATACACGGCGCAGACGATCGACAGGGTGATAGACGCGCTGATCGACGGCGGCCTGCTCGACGAGCGGCGATTCGCCGAAAACACTGCCCGTTCGCTTGCCTCCGGACGCCTTTACGGCTGGGCGAGGATAAGGGCGCGTCTGCTTGAAAAGGGCTACGACGGCCGTGTCGTGAGCATGCTTGCAGCCGAAGGGATCGAGGGCGTTGATTTTGACGAAAACTGCCTTAAGCTGCTTGAAAGGCTCGGCGGGGAAAAGACCCGCGAAAACTATATGAAAATGCGAAGGCACGGCTTCTCGTACGAGAACATCCGGTACGCCTTCGACGCGTACGAAAACACAGAAAGCTGAGAAAACTGAAATGCTTCAGACGGTTTATTCGGCCGGACTCAACGGGGTCGACGGCTTCATAGTCACGGTTGAATGCAACTGTTCCAACAGGCTGCCGAAATTTGACGTGGTGGGTCTTCCCGACGCGGCTGTAAAGGAGGCGCGCGAGAGGATTAAGGCGGCGCTTGAAAACAACGGATACGAATTTCCCGAGGGAGAGATAACCGTCAACATGGCTCCCGCCGACCGCAAAAAGCAGGGCTCGGCGTTTGACATGGCTCTGTTCGTCGGACTTGTCGGCAGCAGCGGGATCGCCCCGGTCGGCGAAACGGAAGACTGCTGTTTTATAGGCGAGTTGTCGTTCTCGGGCGATATAAGGCCGGTAAACGGCGTGCTCTGCATGTGCATAGCCGCGCGGGACGCCGGCAAAAAGAGAATATTCGTCCCTGCCGCCAACGCCGCCGAGGCATCCGTCACCGACGGGGTCAGCGTCTACGGCGTTAAGAATGTGAGGGAGCTTGTTTCAGCCCTGTCGGGAGAAACGGAGATAGAGCCCACCGTATTCGACATGAGCATTTTCGAGCGCAGCCGCTTCAGCACCGCGATCGACTTTTCGGACGTAAGAGGTCAGGCAAAGGCCAAGCGCGCGCTGGAGATAGCGGCCGCCGGAGGGCACAACGTTCTGCTTATAGGCCCGCCCGGCACCGGCAAAAGCATGCTTGCCAAGCGCATTCCGACGATCCTGCCGCCGCTTACCTTCGCGGAGGCCATCGAGACGACCAAGCTGCACAGCGTGGCGGGAGTCCTGCCGGAGAACGTTTCGCTTCTGACCGCCAGGCCATTCCGCTCGCCCCACCATACCCTTTCGCCCGTTGCTCTCGCGGGCGGCGGTTCAAATCCGCTTCCGGGCGAAATATCGCTCGCCCACAACGGCGTGCTGTTCCTCGACGAGCTTCCGGAGTTCTCCAAGCAGTCGACGGAGGTCCTGCGCCAGCCGCTGGAGGACAGACAGGTCACGATAACCCGCGCCCTGAGCAGGGTCACGTTCCCGTGCTCGTTCATGCTTGTGGCGGCCATGAATCCGTGCAGATGCGGATATTACGGCACCGGCAGATGCACCTGCCGCGAAAAGGACATAAAGGACTATCTGCAGAAGATAAGCGGACCGCTGCTTGACAGGATAGACATCCAGATAGAGGTGAGCTCGGTTTCCTTCGACGAGCTCTCCGACAGAGGGCAGGGCGAAAACTCGGCGCAGATCAGGGAGCGCGTCACGGCCGCCAGATCGCGCGCGGTGGAACGTTTTAAGGACGACCCCGACAGAATATACAGCAACGCGACAATGACGCCGTCGCAGATAAGAAAATACTGCCGCCTTGACGCAAAAGCCTCGGCAATACTGCGCGGGGCGTTCGACAGCATGGGACTGTCTGCAAGAGGACACGACAGAATACTGCGCGTGGCAAGGACTGTCGCGGACCTCGACGGCTCGGAGGATATACAGGCAAAGCACGTGGCGGAGGCGATCCAGCTGCGTTCGCTGGACAGAAAATACTGGTAAAAAAGAGGAAAATATATGGCAAAGGTGAAAAATCCGCGCCTCGGCAAGGCTGGCGGACAGGCAGTGCTTGAGGGAGTGATGATGAGATGCTCCGAGAGGTACGCGACCGCCGTGCGCCGTCAGGACGGTACGATAGCGCTTAAAACGGGCCACGTGAGCTCGGCGCGAAAAAAGTATAAAATCGCCAACATACCGATAATCAGGGGCGTCGTGGCATTCGTGGAGTCGCTGATCTTCAGCTACAGAACCCTGTCCGAATCGACCGAAATGACGGGCCTTGCCGATAACGTCGAGCCGGAGACGAAATTCGAAAAATGGCTCGACAGAAAATTCGGCGACAAGCTGATGAACGCGGTGATGATTGTCGGCTCGGTGCTCGGAGTTGTGCTGGCAGTCGCGCTGTTCATCTTTCTGCCGACGCTGATCACGTCGCTGATCGAAAAGGCCGCCGGCGGCGAAGGAAAACTCGGACTGTGGAAAAACGTGATCTCCGGAGTCATAAAGATACTGATCTTCATAGGATATATGCTCGCGGTTTCGTGCATGAAGGACATAAGACGCACGTTTGAATACCACGGGGCGGAGCACAAGACCATTTTCTGCTATGAGGCAGGCGAGGAACTTACGGCGGAGAACGTGAAAAAATACAAACGCTTTCACCCCCGCTGCGGAACGAGCTTTATCTTCGTGATACTGCTGATATCGATACTCGTCAGCGTCATTGTCAATTACTTCGTCAACACCTGGAGCAACCTCGGCATACAGTTTCTGACAAAGCTGCTCCTGCTCCCGCTTATAGTGGGCATAAGCTTCGAGTTCCTGATGTACGCCGGAAAGCACGAGAATCTCTTTACAAAGATATGCTCGGCGCCCGGACTGTGGATGCAGAGAATAACCACAAAGGAGCCGGACGAAAGTCAGATAGAGTGCGCGATCACCGCGCTGAAGGCTTCAATGCCCGACGAGTTCCCGGACTTTCATTACGACGATCCCCATGCGGCTGAAAACGCAAGCCAGGCTGCCGGGCATGACGGAGAGACCGGGCCGGACGAAGCCGCCGCGAAGGAGATCTCAGGCGAAACGGCCGGGGACGCGGCGGAAAAAGAGGAAAATGAGTCTGACGGCCTTTGAGCTCGGCCTGCTTGAGGAAAAATTCGAAGGGGAAGACCTGAAGAATGCCGTTTCCCGCGCGGAGAGCGGCGAGCCGCTCCAGTACGTGCTTGGCGAATGGTATTTCAGACGCGGCGTTTTCGAGGTCGGCCCCGACTGCCTGATACCGAGGCAGGAGACCGAGCTTGTCGCTGAAAAGGCGATTGAGCTGCTGCCCGCAGGCGGACGTCTGGCGGACCTCTGCACGGGCTCGGGCTGCATCGCGGTGTCGGTACTTCAGGAAAGGCCGGACTGCACGGCGCTTGCAGTGGACATATCGGAGAAAGCGCTCGGAATCGCCGTAAGGAACGCCGCGGGCAACGGAGTTGACGGAAGGGTGCGCTTTAAAAAGGGCGACGTGCTTGCCCCCGGCTGTCTCGGGGATGAAAAATTCGACGTCATAGTCGCCAACCCTCCGTACGTGCGGAGCGAAGTGATAGACACTCTGCCGGCGCAGGTGCGCGCGGAGCCGAGGATCGCCCTCGACGGGGGGCCGGACGGCCTGCTCTTTTACCGCGGGATAATCAAAAACTATGAAAGAAACGTCGCAGACGGCGGGTATATGGTCTTTGAGATCGGATACGATCAGAGAAAAGCCCTGGAGGATCTCGGCTTTACCGTTTACGACGATTATTCGGGCAATCCGCGGATTGCCGTCAAACACGCGAGGTGATATTTTGTCCGCATTCAGAAACTTTATTTTGACGCTGCTCATGTCTCTTGTCATATTCGGGCTTCTCGCCTACGGCATTGTCAAATACACGACAAGGTCGTTCAGGATAGGCGTCATCGAAGAAGGCACAAACGGCCGCGAGGGAGTCGTGACCGACGACAAAGGGCACGGAAGCAGCAGCGGGGCGGAGCTTTCCGGACTGAGCGGAAAAAGCTATACGATACTCTTCGCCGGTACCGACTATCTGCCGTCGGTATTCGACGATTACGACGTGAGCAAATACAACGAAACGGTGCAGGGCTTCCCGGTCGAACCGAGAAAGGTGAAAACCGACCTGCTGATCGTCGTCCACGTAAACAAGGAAAAGGGCGACACCGTGTTCTGCGCCATTCCGGCCGCCACACGCATACAGATCGACGGGCTGAACTCGAGGCTGGAGGATCTGTACGCCGCGAAAGGTGCCGAAACGCTTGCGGCCAAGGTGTCGGCGCTCACAGGCATAAACGTCGACTATTACGCGATCGTTTCGGCGGATAAATTTCCGTCGCTCATATCGGCGCTGGGAGGCGTCACTTACTACGTGAGCACCGATATGGTTCAGAACGATCCGGAAAAGGGGCTGAACATCAATTTAAAGAAGGGTTCGCAGAAGCTTAACGGTCAGAAAGCCCTCGACATGCTCAGATATTCGGGCTACTCTGACGGTGACGTTTCCAGAAGGAAATGCGCCGTGAGCTTTCTGAAGGTGGTGCTGAAAAACGAGCTGACGGCGGCAAACGCCTCAAATCCGGCGCGCTTCTACTCCAGATACGCGAACTTCTTCGAAACAAATCTGACCCTTGACGCCTTTAACGATCAGGCAGAACTCGTTTTCGCATATTCGCGCATGAATCTGATAGAATATACTTTCCCCGGCAGTCAGGTGAGCTCGGGCGACGGAATATTCTTCAATCCCAACATTACAAAAGCAACGGAATATTTCTCACAATACAAATATCAGGGATGAAAGGAAGAATGTTTTCCTGCTGTAACCAACTAATCACCATACCCGGGAAGAGTCCGCAGCCGAACTCCCCTTTAACCGACCGGCAAAGCCGCCGTAGGAAACATATTCAGCGGGTTGCGGCGCTTTTCAAAAAGTAACCGGATGGGTTTATCGCCTTTGCTTTCCGAAGGGCGACAAACGCTTTCCGGTCGGGGGGGAATCCCATTTCTTTAAAATCCGCGCCGGCGCTCAGGTCGCTCCCCAGCGTTGCCCTATCCTCCGCCGCGGCAAAAGCTTTATTTTATTATACCACACATTTTATTTTTTGGAAAGGATTACGTATAATTAGATTCTCTTGCTGGCGTCTATTTAATTATACCGGAAGTTATCATGAAAAATATCAAAAAATCGGTCGCCTTTGCTCTGGCGCTCGTCGTTTTGCTTTCTCTTGCGTCATGTCTCGGTAAAGCAAGGCTTGTCGGGGCCTGGCCAAGTTCAGGCACAACCTCTGAAGCCTATTTTCACGGAAACGATTCAGATAGCTTCAATGCTTTTCAAACCAGCCCGAAAAGCGACGCAGCAGTCGTTAATGAAGAGTTTTATACATCCGACGATTCCAAGCCTTCGACCGGGCACAAAATCGGCCTGAGATATTATCCTTTCAATGGAACCAAGATTATAACAATTACCGCATTTATGTCACAACTGCTCAGCGACAGAGAAAAAAACAACGGCATATCAGGTTATCCCGTATTCGAGGTCTATGAGCAAACGGATATATTTGATACCGAAAAAGGACGCTATGAACCGAGCAGCGATCCAAAAATAATTATTAACGGCGAAAACGCAAATTTCGAAAAAGATTTTTCCCTATCAAGCCTTAATTATTTAGTTTCAACTTCTATGGATGAGGACGTCTTTGAAAGCGGGCACAGCGAAGCGGTAACTCTTGATTTTGGTAATTTTAACACAGGCGAATGCGTCACAATATCTTTTTCATACGGCTTTTTCTACTATAAAAATAATCCGTATAACCAAAAAACACCTGACAATTCATGGGTCGGTAAACGTGCGACTTTGTTTTTTTATATCGGCGAGGAAGGTATCTCTATTGACCAAAACAGTATTCAGGGAGCCAAAGACGGCTATACTGATATTTGTGAAAACATAAAAGAATTCGGCCGTAACCCGTCTGATGACGTTATTTGTACTTCAAAAGGAATATATCTTAAACCTTATTCGAATATCTCAAAAGTTGAACACGGTGAAACATTCAAAATCCAATATAGGATTGTTACTGAACAGCCATGCGAAGAATTTAAAATAAAGATTGTCGGCAGTGAAGGAGTTTGTTTAACCGAAGAATCTGATTTTATTACAAAAGAAAAAATCATAGAAATTCAATATTACCTGACTCGTTGTATTCCTTATGGAACAATCCGTATCGAGGTCAGTGGGAACGCACGTAACTGCTTCCATTCGACAATGATATATTGTATCAACGGAGAAAGATATGATTATTCATCAACCAACTCTATTGATTGTTTAAAAAATTATTCAAGTAATTTATATGCTTTTTTAGAAAGTGTAGACAGGGAAGGTGAATCGGGCCAAGTCGATCGTGCAGTTAATTCATATGTTACCTACAATGTTCATGGATATATCAGATGGAAAGATTCCAACGGCATCCTGCATCCTGCCAGAAATGTTACTGTAAACATTTACAGCACTGAATCCACAACATCCAGCGGATATATAGTTGGCTCTGCAACTACTGACTCAAACGGTTATTATTCTGTAAATGTTCAAAACAGCGGCACGGAAGATAACGTGTTTATCCGAGTTCAATCTTCCGGGCTTAACGTTACTGTAAGAAATGCTTCGAATGTAATTTATTCGTATACTTCCATGATTTATAACGGCGTTACTAACGGAAACAGCGTTTCGATTTCATACAATGCAAACAACTCTACTGACCTTGGAAAATCGATGTGCGTACACCAGTCTTTTGAACTTGCAAACAGATATATGTATTCACTCGAGAATACGTATATGAATAGTATAAACATCTCGTTTCCGGACAATTCTCATGGGACAACCTGTTATTACAATAACAAGATTTATGTTCTATGCGGTGATGCTTTTGACTGGGATGTCTTGGAACATGAATACGGTCACTACGTTGCCGATGTTTTTAATATACTGGCAAATGTAGGGGGATCTCATTCTCTCAACGAGATATTGGCCTTAACAAAAGGAAAAAGCAATGGGATCAAGTTAGCATGGAACGAGGGATGGGCAACTTATTTTGCAATTAATTTGCAAAATAAAATGGGTGCCTCATCTATGAACATTCCAAACGTCGGAGATGAATGTTACACTGATACAGAAGATGCCAACTTTTACTACAATATCGAATCGGTAGATTCCGATTACTTACTTGGAGAATCAGGGGAAGTTGCCGTATCCGGAATCCTGTATGATATTACAGATCCGACAAACTCTTCGGACAATGACGAAATATACTGTGCAAACTCTAACATTTGGTATATTATAAAAAGCAACACGTGCAAAACGCTTTCGTCGTTTGTAACTTCATTTTATAATTCCAGTTTTACAACCCAGACCAAGCTAAAGTTGGGAAAAACCTTGTCTCATTTTAAGGTGGCGGCACTTTTGAGCAGTACAGTTAACATAGCGTATGGTTCAAATCCAACGCTTAGCTGGGTGAAGCAGGGGGGCAGCGTTAATTATCAAAATGGTAGTTTCTCCCTTGCGTTCTATGATTCATCATATAATCTTATTCTTAAAACTTCCTCAACAACCGAATCAAGTCAAACCTTGACAACAGTCCAATGGAATCAAATAAAGAATTCCGGTTCCACGGTTTACTGTTGCGTAGAAACGTACCAAACAACCGCACCGACAACGGGGCCATATTATTCAAACCGAATTTCAATCAGCACTTCATAAAATACGTTTAATAAGAAAAGGAACATTATGAAAAACACAGAAAAGACAATGGATAAAATAGTTGCGCTCTGCAAGAACAGAGGCTTTGTGTACGCGGGCTCGGAGATTTACGGCGGTCTTGCAAACACATGGGACTACGGCCCGCTCGGAGCCGAGCTCAAGAACAACATAAAGAGGGCGTGGTGGAAGAAATTCGTTCAGCAGAACCCGTACAACGTGGGGCTTGACTCCGCAATACTAATGAATCCGCAGACATGGGTGGCGTCCGGGCATCTCGGCGGCTTTTCAGACCCGCTCATGGACTGCAGAGAATGCAAGGAGCGTTTCAGAGCCGACAAGCTCATAGAGGACTGGACGGCGGAGAACGGAGTAACTCTCGAAAAGCCTGTCGACGCCTTCTCGCAGGCGGAAATGAAGTCTTTCATTGACGAAAACGGCATTCCCTGCCCGTCGTGCGGCAAGCACAATTTCACCGACATACGCCAGTTCAACCTGATGTTCAAGACCTTCCAGGGAGTGACCGAGGATGCCAAGAACACGGTTTATCTGCGCCCGGAGACCGCGCAGGGAATCTTCGTCGACTTTCCCTCGGTACAGCGCACGACGCGCAAAAAACTGCCCTTCGGCATAGGACAGATAGGCAAATCGTTCAGAAACGAGATAACGCCCGGCAACTTCATTTTCCGCGTGCGCGAGTTCGAGCAGATGGAGCTCGAGTTCTTCTGCAAGCCCGGCACGGATCTTGAATGGTTCGGCTACTGGCGTTCCTTCTGCCGGAACTGGCTTCTGTCCCTCGGCATGAAGGAGGAAAACCTGCGCCTGCGCGACCACGATCCGGAGGAGCTGTGCTTCTATTCCAAAGCGACGACTGACTTCGAATTTCTGTTTCCGTTCGGCTGGGGCGAGCTCTGGGGTGTAGCGGACAGGACCGATTACGATCTTACCCAGCATCAGAACGTCTCCGGAAAAGACATGACGTATTTCGATCAGGACGCGAACGAGCGGTACATTCCGTACGTTATAGAGCCGTCCCTCGGCGTCGAGCGTTCGTTCCTTGCTTTCCTTTGCGACGCGTACGACGAGGAGACTCTCACGGACGAGAGCGGCAGGACCGACGTGCGCACCGTGCTTCATCTCCATCCCTTCCTCGCTCCGTACAAGGCGGCGGTGCTTCCGCTGTCAAAGAAGCTGGGCGACAGGGCAAGGGAGATATACGGGGAGCTTGCGGGCAATTTCATGGTCGACTACGACGAGTCGCAGAGCATAGGCAAGCGCTACCGCAGGCAGGACGAGATAGGCACCCCGCTTTGCATTACGGTGGATTTCCAGACCGTGGGCGATCAGGAGAACGGCACGGAAGGCGACAACTGCGTCACGGTACGCGACCGCGACACAATGGAACAGGTCAGGATACCCGTTTCCGGATTGCGCGACTATATCGCCGAAAGATGCAGATTCTGATATAAACATCACAGGAACGCAAAGGCCCTTTCGCAGTCTTTGGCGCAAAGGGCTTTTGCATGTCAGTGGAATATGAACATCGTTGAAGAAATAAAAAGACGCAGGACCTTCGCCATAATTTCCCACCCCGACGCTGGCAAGACTACGCTGACCGAAAAGCTGCTGCTGTACGGCGGAGCGATACAGACGGCGGGTTCCGTAAA
>JAEEGL014668616.1_pt1 | contig 11183 bp, 6 predicted proteins | sample 9134231 | NCBI WGS metagenome assembly JAEEGL01 (sample SAMN16246548, study PRJNA631951) | gut metagenome | biome: gut microbiome; feature: rumen; material: fiber-attached | host: Bos | place: Iran: Karaj | collected 2018-10
AGTCTTGAGTATTGTACTAACCAACGAAGTCCTAAAGCTTGACTTCTATCTGGTCTTACTTCTACTGGTACTTGATAGTTAGCTCCACCAACTCTTCTTGATTTAACTTCTAAAGCTGGTTTAATATTTTCGATTGCTTTATTTAAAACTTCTAATGGTTCAGATTCAGTTTTTTCTTTAACCATATCTAAAGCATCATATAAAATAGTTTGAGCTATACCTTTTTTACCATCTATCATTAAACGATTGATTAATTTAGTTACTAATTTTGAATTATACATTGGATCTGCTAAAACATCACGTTTAACTGCTCTTCTTTTTCTCATATTATATTTCCTTTCTATTTAGTTGATTTTGGTTTTTTAGTTCCATATCTAGAACGACCTTGTCTTCTTTTATCAATTCCGTTAGTATCCATTGTTCCACGAATAATATGATATCTAACACCGATTAAGTCCTTAACACGGCCACCTCTTATTAATACAACACTATGTTCTTGTAAGTTGTGTCCTTCTCCTGGAATATAAGCTGTAACTTCCATTCCATTTGATAATCTAACACGGGCATATTTTCTTAATGCTGAGTTTGGTTTTTTTGGAGTCATAGTTCCAACTCTTGTACAAACACCTCTTTTTTGTGGTGAACTTGTTTTAGTTTGAACTTTATCTTTGCTGTTAAAACCAATTCCTAATACTGGTGATTTACTTTTTCTTACCTTGTTAGTTCTGTTCTTTCTTACTAATTGATTAATTGTAGGCATATTATATCTCCTTTCTTGACACACATCCAGGTGTCTCATCTTTGTCTTTAATAAAGATTTACAATAGTAAATCAATATTTCCAAACGATATAATTCTATCACTTTTAATATAGTTTTGTCAATAGATTATATGCTTATTTTTACAAATTTTACACTTAAATAAAAAAAGAGATTTAATCTCTTCTTTTTCCAAATAATTCTAGTAATCTTATAAATAAATTTATAAAATCCATATATAATTCCATAGCACCCATTATTGGTAATTTATCTTCATCTAAACCATATATATTTTGTTTTACTCTTTGTACATCGAATGCTATATATGCTATAAAAATTAATACTCCTAATATTAATAATACAAAATTAAATGATTCACTTGCTACAAAAATGTTTATTATTTCACAAATTACTAATCCTAATAAAGCCATAAATAAATATGTAGATATTTTAGTTAAATCTAATTTTGTAAAATATCCTATTAGAGCAAATATAAGAATAATTCCTGATGTTACACCAAACGCATATATTATTGAAGTTATATCATATATAACAAATATTGCTGATAAAGTTAAACCTGTCAATATTGAATATAACATATATGCAAATATAGCACCTGTATAACTCATTTTATGTATTCGCCTTGTAAATATTACAACTGTTATTATTTCTGCTAATATAATTATATAATATAATCCAGAAGTAAATATTGTATTAATTATATCATAATCATTTACAACAAACATTGCTACAGCAAATGAAAGTAAAATACCTGCAAATAACCATGCAAACATTTTAGAAAAAACTTTATTCATTTTTATCACCTATTACATATGCCATCATTTGGCTATAAACCTTTCTTAAATTAGTTTTTTCTTTTGCTCCCATACGAACAAAATCCCATCTTATTTGATAACCATTATCAAGTGTTAATAAAATTTTAGCTTTATTTGATCTATATTCTATAGCTCCTGTACTAATTGATTTATAAGGAATAATATAGATTACTTTTGAAGTTACTTTAAATAAATTACAATCAAAAATAACAATTTTTTTGTTTGTAAATATTGCTTTATCTCTTGTTGTTTTATAAGCAATTAATATTTCTTCACCTTCATCTACATAGTCAATTACATATGTTGGTAAAGATTTAATATCTATTTCATTTGAAAAACTAAAATATCTAGTTAATTCTTTAAATTTTATATAAGCCATTTTATTATCACCATATTAATTATATCACTAAAATAAAAAAATAGGAATATCAATTCCTATTTTTTATATTCAGTTTTTAAATCTTCATAATTTATAAATTTAACAACATTATTTGTTACAGAATAATTTAATTTATATGAATGATATTTAGAATTAGCTGTTTTAGCTTTACCGTAGTAAACTTCTATTTTTACTGGTACTTTATAACTTCCAAATCCAAATAATCCTTCTCTATCGAAATTATCTGTATTATATACTGGATACATGTAAGTACATATTGTATCACTACATGTTTTTGAACCATAAGATACCATTGTTATCTTATCTTCAAATAATCCAGGGTTTTCATAGTATGATGAAGTATCATTATCTTTATAAGTTACAACTATCTTACTTATATCAATATAATCTTCATATGATTCTTTTATTTCAATATATTTATTATCTACAATTCTTAAATCAAATAAGAATTCTTCATAAACAGTATATGAAACTTCATCTTCATATGATCCATAAGTAACTTTTGATTTGAAACTTCCAGTTTTATCTGTTGATAATGCTGGTGAAACTTCATAAGCATTTTCAGATAATTTTATTGTTCTATTATATTCATCAATATAATTAACTGTTAAATAAATTGCTGAGTCAACTGAGTATCTTCCATCTTTTCTATCTAATGATGCTTTAATACTCTTTAAACTGTTATCATAAACTGAATAATTTGTTGTTCCTTTAACACCACTACAAGTAACTGTTAAAGTTTTTTCATATCCTGCTTTGCTTGAATCAAAGTCATTTGAACATGTTGTAACTATTTCTTTTCCACCATGACCATATGTTACTTCAACTGTTAATCCTTCAATTTCTTCATTTTTTGAATAATTATCTTTATCTAAAGTAACATTAACACTTTTAACTTTTAAGTCATTATCATTATAAACAACTACATATTTAACATTGTTAGTTTTTGTAACTGATGATTTAGTATATGAAACTGTTAATTCATATTCACCAATATTATTTACATTAAAATTAGTTACTTTATATTCATTTGATTTTAATGTATAAGATGTTCCATCTATATCATAAGCTGTAACTGTTAATCTTGATTTAACATCTTCTTTTGTTTCTCTTTTGAAAGTATTATCACTTAATTTAGCTTCAATTTTATCTAATACTTTACCTTCATTAGTTCTTGTTACTGTATATTTTACTGTAGCTTCTTTAGTTACATTATTTTTAGTATAAGAAACTTTAAATTCTTTTTCACCAATTGTATTTGTATCAAATGGTGTAACTACTGAATAATCAGTTACTGTATATTTTATTCCATCATTATCTGTTGCTGTTACAGTAGCTATGTAATTAGTTGATTTCCAACTATAACTTGTTTTATCTAATTTAACTTCTAATTTATCTAATTGTTGTCCTTCTTCAGTTCTAACTACTGAATAAGAAGCTGTTGTGTTAAATTTACTGAATTTTACTTTTATTGTTCCATTTGTAGTTAATTCATTAGTACTGAATCCTGAATATGTATAATTTGATATTTCAGTTTCAATACCATCTTTAGCTACAGTATAAACTTTTAAGTAATCTTTAATATTTACTGTTGTTTTATATCCAAATTCTGATTTAGATAATCTAGCAACTATACTAACTATTTTTTGATCTTCATGATTTCTTTCAACTACATAATTATAATCAACACTAGCTGTTCCAAATTCATCTGTATATGTATAAGTAATTTTCTTTGAACCATTTGTTTTTGAATCAAATTCTGGAGTACCTGTTACATTAATATTTTTGTTATTTCTTGTTGGATCATTATAAATAGCTTCAAAAGTTAATTTTTCTTGTTCTTCTAATCTCTTGTATGTTTTACCTTTTGAACTAATTTTTAATTCAGTTAATTTTAATTTTACTAATGCGTTATATGCATCTTGAATTTTCTTATTAGCTTTTCTTATTTGTTCATTAGTTGCTTTATCTATATTCATTCTTCTTGCTTCAGCTTGAGCATCTTTGAATGGTTTAACTGATTGAGAAGTATATAATCTTTCTTCAATAGTTAAATTTAATAATCTTTCTCTTTCTTCTAATAATAATTCTCTTTCAGTTTTATTAACTGTATAATAATATGTTTCACTTACATTACCATATTTACTTGAGTAAGTATAAGTAATTGTTTTATCGCCTATTGAATTTGTATCAAATGCTGGAGTTCCAGTTACATTAACATTTTCTTTATTTCTTGTTTCATCGTTAAATGTTACATTAAATACTAATTTCTTTTGATTATCTCCTCTTACATAAACATCATTATTTGAAGAGATAGTTAATTTTGTTGGAACTAATAATACTAATGCATCATAAGCATCTTGGATTTTCTTATTAGCTGCTTTAATTTGTTCATTTGTAGTTAATGTAGATGGATCTACTTTTTGAGCATCTTTAAATACTTTTACTGATTGTGAAGTATAAATATCTTCATCAATTGTTAATTTCTTTAATCTATCTAATTCAATTAATAATAAATCTGTATCATTATATTCAACTGTGTAGCTATAATCTACTGTTGCTGTACCATATCTATCTGTATATGAATAAGTCATTACACTTGGTACTTCTGTTACATCTTCTGAACTAAATACATCTTCTGTTGTTGTTTTTACACCTTTTTGATCTCTTGTTTCATCATTATAGTAAACATTGAATATTAATTCTTCTTGACTTTCTAATCTCTTGTAAACTGTATTATTTGGAGTAACTTCTAATCTATCAATTACTACTAATACTAAGTTTTCAAATGCTTCTTCTATATTAGCAATTGCTGCTTCTAATTCATCATCAGTTAATTTTTCTGGATCAATATTTTCAGCATCTCTTAAAGCTTTTACTGAAGCTCTAGTATAAGCATCTTCATCAATTTCTTTTGCTAATAATTTATTTAAATCGATTAATAATAAATCTCTTCTATTTGATTCTACTGAATAAACATAATCTACTGTTGCTGTACCATATCTATCTGTATATGAATAAGTCATTGCACTTGGTACTTCTGTTACATTTTCTGAATCAAATTTATCTTCTGTTGTAGCTTTTACACCTTTTTGATTTCTTGTTTCATCATTATAGTAAACATTAAATGTTAATTCTTCTTGACTATCTAATCTTTTATAAACTGTATTATTTGGAGTAACTTCTAATCTATCAATTACTACTTCTACTAAGTTGTTGATTGCTTCTTTTATGTCTTCTATTAATTGTTCTAATTCATCATCTGTTAATTCTTCAACATTAACATCTTTTGTTTCATTTAAATTATCAATTGATTCTTGAGTATATTTATCTTCATCAATTTCTTTATTTAATAATTCTTCTAATTCATTTAATAATAAATCTCTTCTATTTAATTCTACTGAGTAATTATAATCTACTGATGCTTCACCATAGTTATCACTATATGTATAAGTCATTTTAGCTGCTTCAATTACACTTTCTGAATTAAATGTATCTTGTGTTGTTACTTCAACATTTTCTTTGTTTCTTGTTTCATCATTATAAATTGCTTTAAATGATAATTTTTCTTGACTATCTAATCTTTTATAAACTGTATTATTTGGAGTAACTTCTAATCCAACTAATTCTAATTTAACTAAGTTGTTAATTGCTTCTTTAATATTTTCAATAGCACTTTCTAATTCTTCATTAGTTAATTCATCTGCATTAATATTTTTTGCTTCTTCTAAATTGTTAACTGATTCAGTTGTATAATCATCTTTATTAATTTCAGTATTTAATAATTCGTTTAATTCATCTAATAATAAATCTCTATCATTTTTAACTACTGAATAACTATATACTGAACTTGCATTACCATATTTATCTGAATATGTGTAATTCATTGTTTTAAGTTCAGCTACTAAACTTGTATCAAATAAATCACTTGATGTTGCATTTACTTCTTTAGTTCTTGTTTCATCATTATAAACAGCATTAAATGTTAATTCTTTTTGAGCATCTAATCTTTTATAAATATCATTATTTGAACTAATAGTTAAATCAACTAATTTTAATCCTACTAATTTACTAATAGCATCTTCTAATTTAGTAATATAATTATCTATTTGATCGTTAGATAAATTATTTAATGATCCATTACTAACTGAATTAATTTCATTTATTAATGATTCATAATCAACATAACTATCAGATGTATAATCTTCTTTTTTATATGATAATAAATTCATTAATTTAGTTAATGCATCTACTCTTTTAGAAATATTACTTTCATTTCTACCAGTAGTATTTGTATTAGTATTAACATTAGTGTTAGTGTTAGTATTAGTATTAGTATTAACATTAGTGTTAGTATTATCTACAACTTCCTCCTTCTTTTCTTCATTTTTTTCATTTTCAATATTATTGTTATTAACATTTTCTTTTTCATTTTCAACTGGTGTAGTACCTTCTTTTACTTCACTTGGATTGGCAAAAGTATAAAGTAACAAACCTGCAAAAACGAATACGATTGTTGCAACAATAATTCTTCTCTTTGTTAACATACAAAATCCTCCCTTTCACATAAAAAAAATGCATAAAAAATATATGCAACTGACAACCATAGTATACAACCTTAGGCTCTAAAGCTTTGCGTAATATAATTTCTTATATTTTGCCTCGCAAACATTATAGCATTTTTTTATTTATAAAACAACACTTTTTTTACTTTTTTTAAGCATTTTTTTAATGATTTCAACTATTTTATTAATTTTATTCCTGATAAAGGCCAAATTCTAATAGAAACTTTACCTCTTATTATATCTTTACTGACCAAACCGTAATCTCTACTATCCATAGAATCTAGTCTATTGTCACCTAAAACAAGATACATACCTTCTGGTATTTTCTCATAATTACCAGGTAAATCTTCTAATTTAAAATCATTAGTAATCATTTTTTCATCTAAATAATCTTCAGTATATTTAACACCATCAATATATAAATAGTTGTCTTTATATTCTATGTGTTCACCAGGTAGTCCGATTACTCTTTTAACCATATTTTTTGAATCAATTTCAAAAGAAACAACATCACATCTTTTAATATCTCTAAATTTATAAATTATTTTATTTAAAACAACTATATCTCCACTTTGTAAATTACTATTCATAGAAGGACCAATTACTTGTTGGAATGAAACTATATAAATATTAGCAAGTAAAACAATAGCAATTATAATTATGAAACCTAAACTATCTTTTAAAAATTCTTTAATATCTCTAAAATCCATATTTATACCTACCTTTTTACAATTAAATTATACTATAAAAAAAATAAAAAAAAAAGTTATTTTTTCATAACTTTATTTTTATCATTATCATATTGATAATATTCGTGTATTAATTTATTTATAATATTTGGATGTTTAGTATCAAAATCACTTATAACTGACATGTTATAACTATTATCACTTTCTGAATCAAAAGCAGACACACAAATTCTATTTGTATAATCTTTTACTTTTTTAGTTACTAATTTAGAGTCCCAAACAAAATTATTAAATGTTTCTTTAGTATTAAAATCAGTTATTAATCTAAAATAATCATTAATTGTATAAAATTCTTCTTTTTTTTCTTTAATTTCATTTATATCAGTTCCAATAGTTTTTAAATCATTTATATCATTTTTAGTTAAACTAACTATAGGTAATACTTCCTTAACAATTTCGTGCATTTTTATAATTTCTTTTTTTAGTTTTTCATTTTTATCTTTTATATTTTTTTGTCTTATTTGTTTTTTAAATACTTCTTCATATTCTAAATCTTTATGAGATAATTCATAATTATTATTGTTTTTTATAAATAAATATGCATCTCTAAAACATCTATATGAATTTTCTATATCTCTTTTAATATTACCAAAGTTATTAGCATAATTTTTACCACTCTTAACTTTTAAATTATCTTTATCTTGAAAAACACCAATTATTCTATCTTTAACTCTTGTTTTTAATGTTGATAATGAATATGGAATTCTACAAAATCTTGCGGCAAAACTATTACCATTCATAAAATCATTTTTTTGGTTTTCATCTAAACTATCATAATTTTTAGAATCTTGATCTACTTTTTCAATAAATTTCCAAAATGTTTTTTTATTTAGATTGATAAATTGTTGTTTATATTCTTCATTATCATTCCCATTTATATAACTTGTATATTCATGAATATAAGAATCATTACAAATAACAGGAATTTGTTTAATAGTATCTTTTTCTTTAAACCAAATAACAAACTCTGTTTTTTCTTTTGTAATTAAACCTTTTTCTAATAAAAGATTATATAATTGTGAAGAAGTATATTTACTTGTTTCTCTATCTATTATTGATAATTTATTTTTAAAATTTTTACTATCTTTACTTTTATTTTCATCATAAACACATAAAAATTTTCTATTATCTATATTATTTTTTTCATAAGCGACAAATAAGAATTTATTTTCATCTTTATTCATATTAATCCCCCTTTAACGAGATGTATTTTAGCATAAAAACCCTTTAAAGTCAAATTAAAAACAAGAGTTAATCCATTAACTCTTGTTCTAATGCTTCTAAAGGTTCTTCAGGTAAAATTTCATTTTCTAAACTGAAATCAACTTTCTTATATTCTTTAGCTCCAGTACCTGCTGGTATTAATTTACCAATAATAACATTTTCTTTTAGACCGTTTAAATGATCTACTTTTCCATGTATAGCAGCATCTGTTAAAATTCTTGTTGTTTCTTGGAAAGAAGCTGCAGATAAGAATGAATCAGTTTCAAGTGATGCTTTAGTTATACCTAATAATACTGGTATACCTTTAGCTGGTCTTTTACCTTCAATAATTAATTTAGCATTAATATCTGTAAATGTATTAATATTTACTAATGTACCTGGTAAATATAATGAATCACCAGAATTAATAATTTTGATTTTATTAATCATACGCTTAGCAATAACTTCAATATGTTTATCTGAAATATCAACACCTTGTGAACTATAAACTTTTTGTGTTTCAGATAAGATATATTGTTGAACAGTGATTGGATCTGTAACAACTAATAATTCTTTAGGTGAGATAGCACCAAATGTTAATTTAGAACCTGCTTGAACTTTATCATTTAATTCTACATTTAATTTAGCACCATAGTTTGTAACATGTTCTCTAACTTCAACATCATTTTTAATTGAAATAACATATTTACCATTATCATCTTCAATTTTAGTTACAACACCATCTATTTCAGCTATAGTAGCTTTACCTTTAGGATTTCTTGCTTCAAATAATTCTTGAACACGAGGTAAACCTTGAGTAATATCTTCTCCAGCAACACCACCTGAGTTGATAGTTCTCATTGTTAATTGTGTACCTGGTTCACCAATTGATTGAGCAGCCATAATACCAACTGCTTCACCAACTTCAACAATTGATCCAGTTGATAAGTTTCTACCATAACATTTACAACATACACCATGTTCACATTTACAAGTTAAAATTGTTCTAATTGGAACTTTTGTAATTCCTGCACTAATAATTTTATCAGCAATTGCTTCAGTTATATAAGTATTTCTATCATACATAACTTCTTTAGTTTCTGGATGAATAATTTTCTTATTAGTATATCTACCAACAATACGATTATAAAGTGATTCAATAACTGTACCATCTTTATCATCTATAAATGCTTCAACCATAACACCATTTTCAGTTCCACAATCATCTTCTTTAACGATAATATCTTGTGATACATCAACAAGTCTTCTTGTTAAGTATCCAGCATCTGCTGTTTTTAAAGCTGTATCAACGAAACCTTTTCTGATACCATGAGTTGCTAAGAAGAACTCTGAAACGCTTGCACCTTCAACAAATGAAGATGTAATAGGAATTTCTACTGATTCACCATTTGGCTTAGCCATAAGACCTCTCATACCAGCCATTTGGTTGTAGTTAGACATATTACCACGAGCTCCAGAATCAATCATCATTGAAATTGGATTTTCTTTATTATTTTTAATAATACCTTCAAGTTCTTTTCCAATTGTATTCTTAGCATCATTCCATGCTTTAACTACATTATCATATCTTTCTTTTTCAGTAATTAAACCACGTTTAAATTGTTTATTAATTAATGCAACTCTATCAGTAGCTTCTTTTAAGATTTCTTTCTTATCGTTTGATGGAATAATATCACCAATACCAATTGAAATTCCTGATAATGTTGAATGTTTAAATCCTAAATCTTTTAATTTATCAAGCATTATAGATGTTTCAGTTGTATGATATCTTTTATAAATTTGAGCGATTAATTTTGTTAAAACCTTTTTACCAAATGGTTTAACAATATCCATTGCTTCAATTTCTTCTTTAATATTAGCACCATATCCAATAAAGTATTTCATTGGTGTTATTCCTTCAATATTATCATCAGTACCTTCTTCAATATATTGGAAAGTATCTGGGAATATCGAATTGAATTTTAATTTACCAACTGTAGTTACTAAATATTTATTTTTAACTTCATCAATAAATAATTTATGTTTAAATGCTTTTACTGGAATTGCTATTCTTGTATGAAGAGTAATTTCTCTTCTTTCATAAGCCATTAAAGCTTCATTTTCATCTTTAAATACTCTACCTTCACCTGTTTCACCTGGTTTTTCAATAGTAATATAGTAGTTACCTAATATCATATCTTGTCCTGGTGTAACGATTGGATTACCATCTGAAGGTTTTAAGATGTTATTAGCACCTAACATTAATATTCTAGCTTCAGCTTGAGCTTCTTCAGTTATAGGAACGTGAACAGCCATTTGGTCTCCATCGAAGTCAGCGTTGAATGCTGTACAAACAAGTGGATGAAGTCTAATACTTCTACCTTCAATTAATTTAGGTTGGAATGCTTGAATACCAAGTCTATGTAATGTTGGAGCACGGTTTAACATAACTGGATGTTCTTTAATAACTTCTTCTACAATATCCCATACTCTTTCATCTTGATTTTCAATCATTCTTTTAGCAGCTTTAATATTAGCAGCTATTTCTTTTGTAACTAATCCATTTATAACATGTGGTTTAAATAATTCTAATGCCATTTCTTTTGGAATACCACATTCATACATTTTAAGTGTTGGTCCAATAACGATAACTGAACGAGCTGAATAGTCAAC
>JAEEGL015092502.1_pt1 | contig 11183 bp, 8 predicted proteins | sample 9134231 | NCBI WGS metagenome assembly JAEEGL01 (sample SAMN16246548, study PRJNA631951) | gut metagenome | biome: gut microbiome; feature: rumen; material: fiber-attached | host: Bos | place: Iran: Karaj | collected 2018-10
ACTTTTTATTTACTAAATCGATATTTTCCGTCAATAATATTTACCAATTTTGTTTTATCTGACTTCGGCTGGTGATATAATTAGTGAAAGTGGGAGGAGTAATAACTATGCATATGATTAAGTGGAAGGACTGGCAGATCATCCTGTTTGTTATCACCTGTGTTTGTCTTAATATAGGTGGCAAACTGATAGCAAGTATATTAGAATTGCCGCTGTGGGCTGATTCCTTCGGTACTGCACTCTGTGCCTATGTTGCAGGGCCTGTCTGCGGAGCCATAGTCGGTCTGACCGGCAATCTGGCATATTGTGTAGTTAATCATCTGTCTGCTGCTTATTCGCTGACGAGTATTGCCCTTGGCATAATCGTCGGTATCGCATCACGTCGTAATTGGTTCGATCGTTTCTACGGCTTTATGAAGGCCGCTTCCTGGGCCATGTTCACCGCCCTCATTGTTTCGGTTCCCATAGATATTCTGCTTGATAACGGTTATACCGGCAATAAATGGGGTAACGGTGTGGTTGATTATCTTCTTGCAAGGAATTTCCCGCCTTTTATCAGCACGATCTTCGGCCAGCTGGCAATAGAATTTGCGGATAAGGTTCTTACCATTGCCGCAGTATATCTGGTTATTCTTGCAAGAGCCGTCCAGAAGAATCACAGGAAAGACGAGGAATTAAGGCACGGTAAAGCTACCAAGGCCGCTTTATTTATATTCTTAACTTTAGCCGTATCAATGTCTGCTTCAAGTGTATCCGAAGCGGCAACTCCCTATGAATCCCCTGATTATAATGACTATGTACAGACCGTATACAGCAGCAATAACGGTCTTCCCTGCGGTGAAGCCAATGATATTGCACAGACCAACGACGGTGTTCTGTGGATCGGTACTTATGCAGGATTATACCGCTATAACGGACGAGAATTCCGTTGGATAGATGAATATGAATCGGTTAAGAATGTCAACTGTCTGTATGTGGATGAAGAAGGACGTCTGTGGATAGGTACCAACGACAACGGTCTCTCTATTGTAATTCGTGAACAGGTTGTCAACGTATTGGATCAGTCAACCGGTCTTCCCTCCAATTCGGTAAGATGCATAATCCGCTCAACCGACGGATACTACTATGTGGGTACCACGGGAAGTATGCAGATACTTGAGATGAATAACGGTCTTAAGGCGACCAAGTCCCTTAAAGAGATTACCTATGCCGACAGCATAACGGCAGATCAGGAAGGACGTGTTGTGACCGTTACTTCAGAAGGCAAACTGTTCTTATTAAAGGACGGAGCAATTAAATGTTCCGCCAATTTGCCTTATGAAAATGAATTATATAACTGCTGTGCCTTCTCTCCTACCGGAACGCTCATGGTAGGTTCTTCAACTAACCATATATATTGCTATGATGTTTCAAATGATAACTTCAGACTTCTTAACGTTATCACCTGCGATGATGTAGCAAGTATCAACAACCTTAATTATCTGGACAACGGAACATTATTCATATCTTCAGACAGCGGTATATCCTATACGGATCTAAACGGCTATCACAAGATAAATACAAATGATTTTGACAACTCAATAGATCACATGCTCTATGACTATCAGGGCAATCTCTGGTTCACATCATCAAGACTCGGACTTCTTAGATTGGCCAAGTCTCCCTTCAAAGATGTATACGGTTCCATCGGTATGAAACGAAAGGTTGTCAATGCCATAGTCTCATGGCAGAACTGCTATTACATCGGCACGGATGACGGTCTTGATGTGGTTGATAAGTCCTGCAGGAGACAGATCATGAATGAATTCACCGAGCAACTTACGGATATGCGAATCCGTTGTATGTATGTGGACAGCGATGATCATCTGTGGGTATGCACATACGGCAACGGTCTGATGGAATTTGATCCTGACGGAACAACATGGACATATAATTCTGAAAACGGAAGCTTCGGCAATCGTGCAAGAGTCGTTACAGGCTTATCCGACGGAACGATCATAGCCGCCGGCGATACCGGAATAAGTTATATCAAAGACCACAAGATCAACCAGACCATCCGTAACAAAGACGGCCTTATCAATTCCATGATCCTTACTATCACCGAGAGAAGTGACGGATCTATACTGGCCGGTACCGACGGTGACGGTATAGCAATTCTTAAGGAAGGCAAAGTTGACAGGATACTTACCCGTGAAGACGGCTTAAGCAGCGGAGTTATCTTGCGAACAGTCAAAGACCCCAAGTCTGACGGAGTATTCGTAGTTACCAGCAACAGCTTATGTTATCTGGAGCCTGACGGATCTGTCAGAACACTTGATAAATTCCCGTATTTTAATAACTACGATATATGGGTCAAAGATGAAGACACCCTCTTTGTCATGTCCAGTGCCGGAATCTATGTCGTTGAACGCGATGAATTGGTTGAAGGCGGTGAGATCGCCTGGGAGCTTCTTGATGCAAGAAGAGGTCTCGGAACATCATTAACAGCCAATTCATGGAACTACTTTGACGGTAAGAATGAATTGTTCTTACCTTGTGACACGGGTGTATATGCGATTGATGTAGAGAAGTACAATACCGACGTACGTTCTTATCGTATGCAGATAGCTTCAGTCAAATTAGACGGTGTATTACAGCCCCCTGCAAGAACCGGTACCATCACGGTCGGTCAGGGTGTCAATCGTATTGAATTAAGTCCTGAGATCCTTAACTATACGATTCAGGAGCCTACCATAGGTTATTTCCTCGAAGGTTATGATACACAGTGGACCAAGGTACCTCAGAACAATCTTAATAACATCATATATGTTAATCTCCCGGCAGGAACTTATACATTCCACTTAGCCATCCTTGACAGCGCCGGAGAGAAGATACTGGAGGAACGCAAATTTGAGATAATCACAGACGGCGAGTTCTATGACAGACCCGGATTCGCAACATATATGCTCATACTCCTGACCCTGTTTGTCATCTGGTTTACATGGATGGTTGTACAGAGACAGCTTAACCAGCAACAGATCAAGATCAATATGGCCAACATGACCGTCATGGCTATAGCAAACGCAGTCGATGCCAAGGACGTGCGTACTCATGAACACTCTACAAGAGTTGCCGAGTATTCTGTGCTTATTGCCAAAGAGATGAATTGCTTTAAGTGGTGGCAACGAAGCAAAGAACTCTCCAACTTAAGAAAAGCCGCTCAGATGCACGATATCGGTAAGATCGGTGTTCCTGACAGCGTACTTAACAAGGTCGGAAGATTGACTGATGAAGAATATGCGCAAATGAAATCTCACGTTACCCGTGGTGCCGAGATACTCAAAGACTTCACCTTGGTTGAACACGTTGTGGACGGAACCAGATTCCATCATGAACGTTATGATGGCAAAGGCTATCCCGACGGATTAAAGGGCGATGAGATACCGCTTTACGGTCGAATAATCAGTGTTGCCGATACATTTGATGCAATGACATCCAACCGCGTGTATCGTAATCACATGGACACCGATTATGTAATGAATGAGATGAAGCGCGGACGCGGAACACAGTTTGATCCGGAACCCCTTGATGCATTCTTCAGGTTGATTGAGAAAGGCATCATTAATCTGGATGAGATTTATGCACAGAAACGTGCAGAGATTCAACACGCTGATGAGGAAGCCCAGGCAGAACTTAAGCGTCGTGTTGAAGAAGATAAGAAGATTCAGGAATCCGAAATGGTATCGGAAGGTCAGAATACCACCCCGGATGATAATAGCGAGAAAGGAGGCGAAGCATGAAGCGAATATATACTTTAACAGCACTTACCTGCCTCATTATTCTTGCTGCTTTGGCTACCGTTCTGCGTATTCTTAATCTCTCCGGATACAGGGATCATGTCAAAGTCGGGTTTATCTATGACAACGATGAGTGCACACCTTATACATATAACTTCTCTCTTGCCAAAGACGCATTGGAGAAGAAATACGGTACCAAAGTAGATATAGTCACCTGCAGTAATGTACTTGATGATGAAATGGAAGAACCCTTAAGAGAACTGGCAGATCAGGGTTGTGACATTATATTCTTTAACGGCTACAGCGAATTGGTAAGACAACTGGCTCCCGAGTATCCCAAGATTCAGTTCTGTCAGACATCATATATGGATATGAGTAAGCAGACGGTGCCTGCCAATTACCATACGTTCAAAGGCGAAGCTTATCAGGGTCGATATGTAAGCGGCGTTGCCGCCGGAATGAAGATCAAACAGATGATATCAGACGGCATAATAAGCGAAGACGAAGCTGTCGTCGGATTTGTTGCGGCATTCCCCACATCCGAGGTCATATCCGGCTATACGGCATTTATATTGGGTGTCAGAGCAATGGTTCCTCAGGCAGTAATGCATGTAAGATATACAGAGACATGGAGCAGTTATGCCAAGGAAAAAAACGCCGCCCAACAACTCATAGATGAAGGTTGCGTAATTATCTCTCAGCACACGGATACGATCGGCCCGGCCATCGCATGTGAAGAGGCGCTTGAGAATGCTGATAAAGAAGTATACTTCGTGGGTTGGAGTCAGAGTATGTCCGAGGTCGCACCCGGTTCATCACTTGTTACTTCAAGAATCTGTTGGGAACCATACATACTCTCTTCCGTTGATGCACTTATGCAGAATAAGAGCATAGAATCCGTTGTGTCCGGACATATTCACGGAACCGATGTATCAGGTGGATTTGAAAGCGGATGGGTAGAGATGACAGACTTAAATCTTCAGGTTGCTGCTCCCGGAACACAGGATGCCATGAACAGTGCTATAGAACAATTTAAACGAGGCAATGTGGTATTTGTATTCAGAGGCAAATATACCGGAGTTAATCCTGACGATCCTTCGGATACGATATATTTAAAGCGAGGATATATAGAGAATGCAAATACTTCATATCCTCTCTTCCATTACATACTGACAGACATCATCACTGTTGATGAGTAGTTAACAACTCAATTACGGAATCATAATCAAATCTTCCGGATGCACTCTTAAGATCCTCATACAGTGTCTTATATTCATCCGGAATACTGTATTTATCGATTTCATCAAATATGTCTTCAAGTTTATCACACGACATATCTTCCGCAGCGGATCTGATCTCACCGAATACCGTAGATAATAATTCAGGATCCGCTGCAGGCTTATTATCATCCTTAGCTATATCACACAATTCGGACAGAGGCTTATTTAGGCTTCTGCATTTTGCAATAAATTCGACGTGATTATCATCGATATATCGCTTATTGCCTTCCTTACCCGCATTCTCAAGTTCCTGTGCCTCTCTTCCTAAGCCTTCGGCACCCAATATCTTAAGGGAACTCTTAAGGGCATGTACTCTTATCGTATAAGCCTCATAAGCCTTATCGGCAAGTAATTCATCCAGCTCCTTCGCATTCTCTTCCAATGACTCATAGAATATCTTAAGGGCCGCTTTGTAGGTATCCGCCGATCCGCTGTTCCTGATTCCTGCAGTTACGTTGATCAGTTTATTCTCGCTAAGACACATAAGTTCCTTAGGTATATCTGCAGCTTCCGTATCGCCTGATGCATCATCTTCATTAACAGATTCAATCAGTTCATCAGGAAGCAATTCAATAAGCATATCTTCCAACTTGTTCGGATTAATGGGCTTACTTAAATAATCATCAAATCCCGCTGCAATATATTCATCTCTCGCACCTGAAATAGCATTGGCCGTAAGACATACAAATGGTGTATTGAAATTGGGATTATCATGCCATGCCTTAAGTTCACGAAGTGTCTCTATGCCGTCTTTACCGGGCATAAGATGATCCAGGAATACAAGATCATATCGCTTGTTCCTCATCATTCTGAGTGCCGAATCTCCGTCATCTGCAGTATCTACCTTGACCTGTGTCTGCTTAAGCAGATTCTTAAATACCAACAGATTCATCGGATTATCATCAACTACCAGAATATTGGCATATGGAGCAACAAAGCTCTCTTTATATACGGCTCTTGCCGCCAATACATTATGGTAGGCCTTCTCATAATCACCCAGTTGTTCCCATTTTACAACCTTCTGCTGTAACTTAAATGAGAACTTCGAACCCTCACCATAGACACTTTCAACCTTAAGATGACTGTCCATCATCTCAAGCAGGTGTGTTGTAATACTCATTCCAAGTCCTGTTCCCTCAATATTGCGGTTACGCATCTCTTCGATACGGTCAAATTCCGAGAACAATTTATCAATATCTTCCTGCTTAATTCCGATACCCGTGTCCTTGATCGATACATCAAGCATAATTAGATCTTCTGTATTCTCTATAGGTTCATAACCGATGTGGAAAGTAACGCTTCCCTTCTCGGTATACTTAACGGCATTTGTAAGTATGTTGGTGATGATCTGCTTGATCCTTATCTCATCACCCCTAAGCATCTTAGGCAGAGTCTTATCAAATTCAAGAATAAGCTTAAGTCCCTTCTCTTCCGCCCTGGTCTGCACCATGGCAACAAGGTCACCTATAACGGATGATATATCGTAATCCACAGGGATTATCTCCATCTTACCCGACTCAATCTTGGAGAAATCAAGTATGTCATTAATAAGACTTAGAAGCGTATTGCTGGCCATCTTAATGCTGCCGGAATACTCAAGTATGTTCTCATCCTCACACTCTCTGAGGATCATCTCATTCATTCCAAGCACGGCATTAATAGGCGTACGGATCTCATGAGACATATTAGCAAGGAATGCCGACTTTGCATGATTCTCATATTCCGCTTCTTCCTTGGCCTCTTTCGCGGCATTCATATCAAGCACAACGAACACATAGATGATTATCTCAACGCCGACAATTGCCATATTAGTAAGCGACAGACCGTATGCAAATATTTGCATAGTCGATGCGATTAACGGAACGATTGTAAATAACAGCAGGGGTGCTTTCATTCCCATTCGTATCTTACCGCCGTCTCTTATAATAACCGTCGTCTGAATTATCAGTATGATAAGAGGAATTGCATAGCTTATAAGATATCCGCCGGAACGCTGATAGCAATTGGTTGCATCAAACGTATAGATAAATCCCGTAAAGAGATTAACAAAGATTAAGAGTTCGCCGATGATTATAAGCACTTTAACCGTCTGCATTATCTTCGGCACTTTAGTCAGACCGCCCTCTCTTAGAAGCATATCTGACAGATAGAGATTAAATCCATATATTGCAAGGAGCGTAAGCGCAAATACCAGATAATTGCTTATCCTGACCATCCACCATCCCATATTGCTTACATCGCCCCTGTAAATATATGCGAAACGATCAAAAAAAAGCAGTAACGTCGCAGCTGTCTCCGTTATCATAAGCGCAATCTTCCTGGGTCTTGGCATGGCGCTTGTGATAAAGATAAAGAAGACAATAATACCGCATATACTGCTTAAAGAAAGCATGATATTTAATTGGTGAACACGCAGAAAATCTAACATTAATTCTCCCCTGATCATCCCGATTTGCCGATCAGTACTTAACCGCATCGACAGACTTATACTCATCAAACAGTTCAAGACATGCATCCCTGTCCATCATGCCAAGATAGTCTCCCAAGCCCGTTCTTGAGCCCATCATCCTGTCAAACTTGGCATCTCTGAATCCGATGTCCTCATTATCGTCTATCGTGCATCCGTAATAAACCTTATCGATATTGGCCCACATACATGCCGCAAGGCACATTGGGCAAGGTTCCCCCGTCGTATACAGTTCACATCCCGACAGGTCATATGTATCAAGTATTTGCTCAGCCGCACGTATGGCATTGATCTCTCCGTGGGCTGTTGAATCTTTATCTCTAAGAACGGTATTATGCCCTGTGGCAATAATATTTCCGTCTTTAACTATCACACTACCGAAGGGTCCTCCGTCACCGGCATGTATTCCCTTTCTTGCCTCATCAATGGCAAGCTGCATATATTTATTCTCAGCTCTCATTACACTCCCTATGTCTCTAAATCATATTAGTAAGCAGTTTGTTGACTTTCCTTTAACCTGCTCACTAGTTATGTATTATGAGCCATTGTTTACTTAATGTCTACCCCCACGGCATATATCTGAAATACCTTTATTTATCACACATTTCTTTAAGATTTGCGGAAATGATATCAAGTGCTTTATACATGTTCCTTCGCATCTCATCCGACAAACCTTCTCCCGCAATCTGTAATGCGCTGTCCGCTTTTTCTCTTATCTTTACAGCCAACTTCTTTCCTTCTTTAGTCAGTTTGATCGGAGCACGATAACGATTCTCACCGTAAGTTTCAACAAACCCCTTCTCCTTAAAAAGCGACACTGCTCTTGAAACATCCGCTTTGTCACGTTGCGTTATTTCACATAGCTGCGCTGCCGTAATGCCCTCTTTAGCTGTATACAAAATGAGCAGATATAACGCATATGTCCCTTTAAGGTCGTGCTCACGCATTTCTTCAGTGGCTATTCTGTTCCAACAATGAGTTATACTGAATATCGATACCGTAAACTGTTCAAAACGTGACATGCATTATTCCTCCGCTCGGTGTTTTTAGCCTGTTAGTCCTTTTTGAAAAAAGCCACCGCAACTGCTCCCGGTCCCGCGTGCGTTCCAATGACACTGCATATCTGTGACCATTCAAGTTTATCCAAATGACCTTCCCAAAGTGCCTTACTGTCAGAAATATAGTTCTGAAGAAGTTTATCCGATGTACCGGAGTATCCTAACAATACCGGCATATCATATTGTACTCCATTTAATGTAATCTGCTCAACTAACAGATTATTTGCTTTCTTCGCGCCTCTTGCTTTGCCAAGGATTGCAACTTCGCCATCTTTTATCGTAATGACAGGTTTTATGCCCAGAATTCCTCCTGCTATGGTTACCGTTCTTGACAACCTGCCTCCTCTCCACAGATACTCAAGGGTATCCAACATCGCAACAAGACATACTTCATTCTTTTTGTTCTCAAGTTCCTCCGCAATCTGTTTAGCCGACATTCCGCGTTCAGCACAGTCAACGGCATATTCTGCCAGAATACCGGCTCCTATAGCTACGTTTTTAGAATCAACAACTTGTATCTCGGGATAATCTTCGGCAGCAATGCAGGCACTTTGATATGTTCCGGACAGATTAGATGACAGCGTTATCACAACCCCGTTCATTCCCTTATTTCTAACTTCCTGATACACTTTCTCGAATGTGGCAGGTGAAGCCTGGCTCGTTTTAGGCATCACGTCCCCGCTTTCAAGTTTCTTATAAAACTCATCGCGACTTAGTTCAATCCCATCCAAGTACTCTTTTTCTCCAAAAGAAACCGTCAATGGTACGATCATCACTTTGTCCATAAATTCATCTGTCAAATCCGTAGTAGAATCGATTATTATCTGCGTCTTCTTGTTATCATTCATATTACATCCTCTCAATGCTCTACAATAAAATGTTGATATGTCAACATTTCGAATGATAATGCCAACTTGTTGATTTGTCAACAAAAAACAGGGCGGTTATTAATGCCGTCCTGTAAATATGTTGATGACAAAATCCTTTGGAGTAAGATCCTAACTGTCTATTTCTGCGGAATATGCTCTCAGAGTGTTTTCATATATTTTCTTTCTTCTTTTACCGATTTACGACCCATGCAAAAGCCCTGGCTGTTCTTAAATCGGCATCCCTAAAATGATTGCCCTCATTCCATTCCAGAACGCAGTCAATCTGTTGTTTAACAAACAGATCATATGCTGTGCGGATTCTGTCCCCCACTGTCGCCATGACTGGATTTTTCGCTTTTTCTTCTTTGTCTCCGAGGCTTAAATAAACGTGTTTGCTCTTAATTCTCTGTTCTTTCATATACTCTGTAAATCCGGGAAACCACATGGAGGGAGAAGCGGAAGCGACGCCATCAAAAAGGTCAGTCTGATATGCGGCCCACAAAGCGAACAGTCCTGCAAGTGAATACCCGCCCACGTAATAGGTCTTCGTTTTGTCATCACATAATTTCATGATCTCTTCAAGCGTTTGAGCCGCGCCATCTCCGAAATCTTCTCTGCCGAACACCGCCGGTGCTCTCCACGGAGACAGTTCTCTGTTCCAGTCATTTATCCTGAATGCAATCAGTTTAAAGTTCTTCGGTGTATGTTCCCTGATGAAAGCTACCTCATTTTCGATTGTATTAAAATCGTGTTCATCTACAGGCTGCAACATAACTATCGAAGCATTTGTATCTCCAAATTCATAATATTCATTCATGCGATTCTTTATTGTTTGCCTCCATTTACGCAATATGAGATGCTGTATGAGAAACCGGATTTCCGATGTGGGTATCAGAGACTGATGATTATGTGGATGACGTGATTCTATTTGGCAGATCCTAACTGTCTATTTCTGCGGAATATGCTCTCAGAGTGTTCTCATCAAAGCAAACCCACTCGATAAGGTCAAACGCTTCAGGATTGTCCTCTGTATAGTTCTTGACGGCCATAAGCGCAACTGCAGCGGCATTGTTAACGGGATATCCATACACGCCCGTTGATATAGAGGGGAAGGCTATCTTACGAATACCCTTTTCCTTGGCGATCTTAAGTGAGTTCAGATAACAATTTCTTAACAGTTCTGCCTCACCCATTTTGCCGCCATGCCATATAGGGCCTACGGTATGGATCACATATTTGCAGGGGAGATTATAAGCGCCGGTGATCTTCGCTTCTCCTGTGGGGCATCCATGCAATGTCCTGCACTCCTCCAACAAAGCGGGACCCGCGGCACGATGAATCGCTCCGTCAACACCCCCACCGCCAAGTAAAGACTCATTTGCGGCATTAACGATTGCATCTACGTCATTTTGTTTTGTTATATCATCCAGAATTGCTTTTATTTCAATTCCCATCTTTCTTTCCTGTCGGAAGCCTCCGATATCCCTCCTGTCACTCAAATTCTTATTCATAGCTTGCCGAGAAGTGTTAAAAAAGGCTATTTACCCGTCAACAATTCTGAACCGAATATGACTGCGCATCCGACAATCTAAACTATGTGAATCATGTACACATCCGCCTCTTCGCCCTCAAAGGTAAAACTTCTTTCATACTCTCCGCCGTTTTTTGTGATCGTCTTTACAGACGCTTCATTTGAACGTTCTACCGAAAGCTGGAGTTTATCCATTCCAACT
>JAEEGL016955801.1_pt1 | contig 11183 bp, 9 predicted proteins | sample 9134231 | NCBI WGS metagenome assembly JAEEGL01 (sample SAMN16246548, study PRJNA631951) | gut metagenome | biome: gut microbiome; feature: rumen; material: fiber-attached | host: Bos | place: Iran: Karaj | collected 2018-10
CCAGGCCAAGCGCGCCCGGGCGAAACTCGTACGTGCCCGGCTGCGGCGAAAGCACAAATAATCCAGGCCATGCGCGCCCGGGCGAAACCGTACCGGCGTCAGAAAAAATAGGCCCCGCCCGGCAAATTCGTTGTTTTCCCTTCGTCCAGGCGGAGTCCCCAAAAAAAATGGCCTGAGAAGATTTTTTTTCTTGCCATCGATGCCGAAATCAGCTAAATCTATCCCTTGCCGCTGGCGTAGCTCAACTGGCAGAGCAGCTGATTTGTAATCAGCAGGTTGCGGGTTCAAGTCCCATCGCCAGCTCCACCATACGCTGAGTAAGCCGGACGGCTTGTCGATTGAATGGAGAGGTTCCCGAGTGGCCAAAGGGAACAGACTGTAAATCTGTCGTCGTGAGACTTCGGTGGTTCAAATCCACCCCTCTCCACCATTCAAATCAGCATGCGTGGGTATTTTGCACAGCCTTGACTGTAGGAGACAGACACCTGTCGGAAACTACGGTGCGGTGACGAGAGTTGCAAAAGTTGCGAGCATCTCGAGTGTGCGGGAATAGCTCAACGGCTAGAGCATCAGCCTTCCAAGCTGAGGGTTGCGGGTTCGAATCCCGTTTCCCGCTCCACATGCGTACCATCCTTTCGAAAAATCCCGACAGTCAATGCTTCCCCCCTGAAGAATCGGGGGACAACGATGGCACAAGCCTCGTCTCATGTGTTGATTCCATGAGCGCGATGCTGTAAAACGGACCAAACGGGTCCCATAGACAACCGCAACATTTTCAGGGAGACTTACAATGGGCAAGGCAAAATACGAACGCACCAAGCCGCATGTCAATATCGGCACGATCGGCCACATCGACCACGGCAAAACCACGCTGACGGCTGCCATCACCAAGATCGCCAGCATGCAGCAGGGCGGCGAATTCATTTCTTACGACCAGATCGACAACGCCCCCGAGGAAAAAGAGCGCGGCATCACCATCGCCACGGCCCACGTTGAGTACGAGACCGCAAAGCGCCACTACGCCCACGTCGACTGCCCCGGCCACGCCGACTACATCAAGAACATGATCACCGGCGCCGCTCAGATGGACGGCGCAATCCTCGTGGTCGCCGCCACCGACGGTCCCATGCCGCAGACCCGCGAGCACATACTGCTCGCCCGTCAGGTCGGCGTGCCGCAGATCGTCGTGTTCTTGAACAAGTGCGACCTCGTCGACGACCCCGAGCTCCTTGAGCTGGTCGAGATGGAAGTTCGCGAGGAGCTTTCCAAGTACGACTTCCCCGGCGACGACGCCCCGGTCATCAAGGGTTCCGCCCTCAAGGCTCTTGAGTGCGACGACCCCAACGCCGACGACGCCAAGTGCATCCATGAGCTCCTGAAGGCCTGCGACGAATTCATCCCGGATCCCGTCCGTGAGATCGACAAGCCCTTCCTGATGCCCATAGAAGACGTCTTCTCCATCTCCGGGCGCGGCACCGTCGTCACCGGCCGCGTCGAGCGCGGCGTCATCAAGGTCGGCGACGAAGTCGAGATCGTGGGCATCAAGGAAACCCAGAAGACCACCTGCACCGGCGTCGAAATGTTCCGCAAGCTGCTTGACCAGGGCGAGGCCGGCGACAACATCGGCGTTCTCCTGCGCGGCACCAAGCGCGACGAGGTCGAGCGCGGCCAGGTTCTCGCCGCCCCCAAGTCCATCACGCCCCACAAGAAGTTCAAGGCCGAGGTTCTGGTGCTCTCCAAGGAAGAAGGCGGCCGTCACACCCCGTTCTTCTCCGGCTACCGCCCCCAGTTCTATTTCCGCACGACGGATATCACCGGTGTCATCACCCTGCCCGAGGGTGTTGAAATGGTCATGCCCGGCGACAACTCCCAGTTCATCGTCGAGCTGATCGCCCCCATCGCCATGCAGGCCCAGCTGCGCTTCGCCATCCGTGAAGGCGGCCACACCGTGGGTTCCGGCGTTGTCACTGAAATCATCGAGTAGTAACCATGCGCGTCAACATCCTTCTTGCCTGCACTGAGTGCAAACGTCGCAACTACAGCTCGCAGAAGAACAAGAAAAACACTACGGGTCGTCTCGAGATCAAGAAGTTCTGTCCCTGGTGCAACAAGCACACGGAACATCGCGAGACGAAGTAGAACATATCTCACTTGGGGGGCAATCCCCCCAAGTGTATGCAGGGCAGTAACTCTAACGGCAGAGTGGCGGTCTCCAAAACCGCAAGTTGGGGGTTCGAATCCCTCCTGCCCTGCCATTTTTATTGGAAACAGACATGGCAAAGAAACAAGCTCAACCCGCTCCCGACACCGCCGAAGGCAAACCGAACGTCTTCTCCCGCTTCGCCCGTTACGTCGACGAGTCCAAAGCGGAACTGCGCAAGGTAACGTGGCCCACGCTGATGGAAACGCGCAAGGCCACCCTGGCGGTTCTCGGCTTCGTCGCCGTCATGGCGGTCATTCTCGGGCTTGTCGATTTCGGCCTTTCCTCCCTCATCAAGTTCATCCTCTCCTGAGGTCCGCCATGAGCCAAGCAGTGATAGACGAAAACAGCGAACTATCGAAGCGGCCCCGCTGGTTCATTCTGCACACGTATTCGGGATTTGAGCAGCGTGTTCAGAAAACGATCCTGGAGATGCAGCGCACCGGTCAGGACGAGGGTCTCATCAAGGAGGTCGTCGTCCCCACCGAAAAGGTCATAGAGCTTGCCAAGGGCGGTGAGAAACGCACGACAACGCGAAAGTCCTATCCCGGTTATGTGCTCGTCCGCATGATCATGACGGATCTTTCCTGGCATCTTGTCCAGAACATTCCCAAGGTGACGGGCTTCATCGGCGGCAAGAACCGGCCGACCCCGATGCGCGACAGCGAAGCCCAGCGCATCATCGAACAGATGAAGACCAGTCAGGATGCGCCCCGCCCCAAGATCAGCTTCGATCGCGGCGACGAAGTGCGCGTCATAGACGGGCCCTTCGGCGGCTTCAACGGCGTCGTCGAGGATGTCAATTACGACAAGGGCAAGCTGAGGGTCTCTGTTTCTATCTTCGGAAGACAAACCCCCGTGGAGCTGGATTTCATCCAGGTAACCCGGGGATAGTTCCAACTAACGGTTGAATCGAATCAGGAACTGGAATCATGGCTAAAAAAGAAGTCGCTAAAGTCAAGTTGCAGATACCCGCAGGCGCCGCGAACCCGTCCCCGCCGGTAGGTCCCGCTCTGGGTCAGCACGGCCTGAACATCATGGGCTTCTGCAAAGAGTTCAATGCCCGCACCCAGGATCAGAAGGGCATGATCATCCCCGTGATCATCACCGTGTATGCTGACCGTTCCTTCACCTTCATCACCAAGACCCCTCCGGCCGCCGTCCTCATCATGAAGGCCGCCAAGATCGAGAAGGGGTCCGGCGAGCCCAACCGCAACAAGGTCGGGAGCCTCACGATGGCCCAGGTCGAAGAGATCGCCAAGGTCAAGCTGCCCGACCTCAATGCCGCCAGCCTGGAATCGGCTGTCAAGTCTATCGCGGGCACGGCCCGCAGCATGGGCATTGAAGTGAAGTAGGGGCGGCGAAGGCCGCCATCGTTGAAATCAATTGCACTGCCCCCCGCAAGGTCGGCAGGAGATTCAAAACGACAAGGATCATACAATGCCCAAACACGGCAAAAATTTTCGCAAGGTCACCGAATCCATAACCACGCAGGCCGCCTTCAGCGTCACGGATGCCGTGACCAAGGCCATTTCCAGTGCGTACGCGAAATTCGATGAGACCGTTGACGTGGCTCTTCGCCTCGGCGTTGATCCCAAGTATTCCGATCAGATGGTCCGCGGCGCCATCACCTTGCCAAACGGCCTCGGCAAGACGGTGCGCGTGGCCGTCTTCTGCAAGGGCGAGAAGCAGGCTGAGGCGCGGGACGCCGGTGCCGACGTCGTCGGCGCCGAGGATCTCGTGGCCCGCGTCAAGGAAGGCTGGCTCGAATTCGACGCCGCCGTCGCCACGCCCGATGTCATGGCCCTCGTCGGCCAGATAGGCCGCGTGCTCGGCCCCCGCGGCATGATGCCCAACGCCAAGACCGGATCCGTCACCTTCGACGTGGCCAAGACCGTCAAAGAGCTCAAGGCCGGCCGCGTTGAGTTCAAGGTCGATAAGGCCGGCATTCTCCATGCCCCTCTGGGCAAGGTCTCCTTCGGCCCCGAAAAGGTGATGGGCAACCTGAAGGCGCTCCTGGCCGCCGTCAACCAGCTCAAGCCCTCTTCGGCCAAGGGCACCTACATGATCTCGATGTCCGTCTCCACCACGATGGGCCCCGGCTTCAAGATGGACATGGCCGACGTTAAGAAGTTCCTTGAGGGCTAACGCCCTTGAAGATATGGCAGAGGCTTGAAATTCCGGTCGAAGACGACAGGTGCGCAAAAGCGCTCAATATCCTGTCCAGACACTGATCTTTGGCTTGGCATTTCATCCGACAAACCCTTTAATCCTGTGGAGTACACATGGACAGGTCTGGAAAAGCAGCGATAATCGAAGCTTTCAAGGCGCTTGCCGAAAAGGCTTCCTTTGCCGCCATCACAGACTTCAAGGGTATGACGGTTGAAGAGCTGACGAACCTCAGGGTGGATCTGCGCAAATCCGGCGCGGAATACCATGTCATCAAAAACACCCTTGGTCGTATTGCCCTCACCGATGGAAAACACGATTCTCTGAAAGACAAGTTTCATGAGAACTGCGGTGTCGCCCTTGGTTTCGATGATCCGGTCGCTGCGGCAAAGTCCATCAGCGAATTCGCGAAGAAGAGCCAGCTGTTTGCCGTGCGGTGCGCCAGCCTCGACGGCAAGCCCATGACCGCCGAACAGGTGGCCGCGCTCGCCAAGCTGCCCGGCAAGGAGCAGCTCCTGGCGCAGATGCTGGGCACCTTCAATGCGGTACCCACCAACTTCGTGTCGCTGTTCGCAAACATCATTCGTGGTCTGCTCTACGCCCTCAAGGCTATCGAAGAGCAAAAAGGCAATGCTGCCGCCTAACCCAGTCTAGCAAAAAGTCACAAGTTCAGGAGAATCATCATGGCCGTTACCAAAGAAGAAGTTATCGAATTCATCTCCAATATGACCGTCCTCGACCTTTCCGAGTTCATCAAGGAGCTCGAAGAGAAGTTCGGCGTTTCCGCCGCCGCCCCCGCAGCCGCCATGGTCATGGCCGCCCCCGCCGGCGGTGACGCACCCGCCGCCGAGGAAAAGACCGAGTTCGACGTGGTCCTGAAGGAATGCGGCGCCAACAAGATCAACGTGATCAAGGTGGTCCGCGCCCTGACCAGCCTCGGCCTGAAGGAAGCCAAGGAGAAGGTCGACAGCTGCCCCGCCACCATCAAGGAAGGCGTTTCCAAGGAAGAGGCCGAGGAGGCCAAGAAGCAGCTCACCGAGGCCGGCGCCGTCGTCGAGGTCAAGTAAGTACCTCTTGCAGCGTTTCTCCTGCGGGGCTTCGGCCCCGCTTTTTTTTCAAAAAACATCTCCATTTTCCCTTGCTTTTTTTCATATTTAAAGCTATTGCTAACAGTTCGAGGCATGGATGGAGCACTTCCTCTGACCATAGAGCAATCTTCGGGCACCCTGATATCCACCGATGAAATCGGCTTGAATACCTGTGCCCTTTTGTGTTTTGTGCTTCCGTGAATGCCGCGGCAAGGATTTTTTCCGGCTGAGGCATCCTTCGTCTGCGGACGACCCGCACCCCTTATCCGACTTGAGGTACGCATGCGCCAACTAACGAAACAGTTCGGCAAGATCAACGTTTCGGTACCGATTCCCCATCTCCTGAATCTCCAGATAGACTCGTATTCCAAATTTCTCCAGGAGGGCCTTTCCGCCGAGGAAAGGCGCAAGGATGTCGGTCTCGAAGGCGTGTTCAACTCCGTCTTCCCCATTGAGGACTTCAACAAGACGGCCAGTCTGGAATTCGTCGGCTACGAGATTCGCGACCCCAAGTACGATCAGGCCGAATGCATCTCGAAGGGGCTCACCTACGAAGCCCCCGTGTACATCAAGATATCTCTTTTCCTTTACGACACGGACGAGGCTGGAAGCAGAACCGTTCGCGAAATTAAGGAACAGGAGCTCTATTTCGGAACGCTCCCTCTCATGACCGAAAAGGGAACATTCATCGTCAACGGAACGGAACGCGTCATCGTCAATCAGCTGATGCGCTCGCCCGGCATCCTTTTCGAGCACGACGAAGGCAAAACCCATTCCAGCCACAAGCTTCTCTACTCCTGCCGCGTGATTCCCATGCGCGGCTCGTGGCTCGACTTCGATTTCGACCATAAGGACATCCTGTACGTCCGCATCGACCGTCGCCGCAAGATGCCCGCGACAACCCTTTTCAAGGCCATGGGCATGTCGCAGGCAGACATCCTCAATTATTTCTACAAGTTCGAAGAGTACGAACTCGCCGAAAACGGCCGGCTTCTCTGGAAGGTGGAGCGCGACTTCTTCCGCAAGGACGTCGCCTACGCCGACATCGCCAAGGACGACAAAGTCTTCGTTGCCGCCGGCAAGACGATCACCGCCGGAAAATGGCGCCAGATCTGCGAGTCGGGGCTTGAGTTCGTAGAGGTCCGCCCGGACACCCTTGAAGGCATGTTCCTCGCCGGGGACGTGACAGATCCCAACACGGGCGAAGTCATCGCCGAGGCCGCCGACGAGATTACCGCCGGCATGCTCGAACGCATACGCGAAGCCGGCATCAAAACCCTTTCCGTCCTCCACACGCGCGGCACGGACACTTCCTCCTCCATACGCGACACGCTCGTCCTCGACCGCACGGCCGACAAGCAGAAGGCGCAGGAGGAAATCTACCGCCGCCTGCGCCCCTCATCCCCGCCGACCCCCGAGATCGCGGAGAGCTTCTTCAACAACCTTTTCCGCAGCCACGACTACTACGACCTTTCGCCCGTCGGACGCTACAAGCTCGACCAGCGCCTCGGCCTTTCCCCCGATGAAGAGGTCACGGACAACGACGGCAAGAGGAAACCCCGCAGGGAAGTCCGCACCCTGCTCGACGAAGACATCCTGACCGCCATAAAGACCCTTGTCGATCTCAAGGACCGCCATGGCCCCGCCGACGACATCGACCATCTCGGCAACCGCCGCGTCCGCCTCGTCGGTGAGCTCGTCGAAAACCAGTACCGCATCGGTCTCGTCCGCATGGAGCGCGCCATCAAGGAGCGCATGAGCCTGCAGGAAGTCTCGACCTTCATGCCCCACGACCTCATCAATCCGAAGCCGGTCGCAGCGGTGCTCAAGGAATTCTTCGGCACGTCGCAGCTGTCCCAGTTCATGGACCAGACGAACGCGCTTTCCGAGGTCACCCACAAGCGCCGTCTCTCGGCCCTGGGGCCGGGCGGCCTCACGCGCGAGCGCGCCGGCTTCGAAGTGCGCGACGTCCATACTTCCCACTACGGCCGCATCTGCCCCATCGAAACGCCCGAAGGCCCGAACATCGGCCTTATCGTTTCGCTCACGACCTTCGCCAAGGTGAACGACTACGGCTTCATCGAGACCCCCTACCGCGTCGTGCGGAACAACAGGCTCACCGACGAGATCGTGCAGCTTGACGCATCCAGCGAAACCGCGAACCACGTCGTCGCCCAGGCGGACGTGAAGGTCGACAAGGACGGCAATCTCCTCGACGAATTCGTCACCGTCCGCGTCAAGGGCGAGGTCGAAACGCGCCCGCGCGAGGAAGTCTCGCTCATGGACATCTCGCCGAGCCAGATGGTATCCATCTCGGCCGCGCTCATTCCCTTCCTTGAGCATGACGACGCCAACCGCGCCCTCATGGGCTCGAACATGCAGCGGCAGGCCGTTCCGCTTCTGCGCTCCGAAAAGCCGCTCGTCGGCACCGGCATGGAGGTCGACGTCGCCCGCGACTCCGGCGCATGCATCGTCGCCCCCGCCGACGGCGTCGTGCAGTACGCCGACGCCGACCGCGTCATCGTCGCCTACGAAGGCGGCATCTTCGCCAAATCCGGCGGGGTGCGGGCCTACGACCTCCTGAAGTTCCACAAGTCGAACCAGAACACCTGCTTCGGCCAGAAGCCCACCTGCTATCCCGGCCAGGCGGTCAGGAAAGGGCAAATCCTCGCGGACGGCCCGGGAATTGACGAGGGGGTCCTCGCCCTCGGCAAGAACCTCGTCGTGGCATTCATGCCCTGGTGCGGCTACAACTACGAAGACTCCATCCTGATTTCAGAAAAAATTGTCCGCGACGACGTCTTCACATCCATCCACATCGAGGAGTTCGAGGTCGCCGCGCGCGACACAAAACTCGGCCCCGAGGAAATCACCTGCGACATCCCGAACGTCGGCGAGGACATGCTCCGCAACCTTGACGAAAGCGGCATCATCCGCATCGGCGCCGCGGTCAAGCCCGACGACATCCTCGTCGGCAAGATCACGCCCAAGGGCGAGACGCAGCTGACCCCCGAAGAGAAACTCCTCAGGGCAATCTTCGGCGAGAAGGCGCGCGACGTGAAAAACACCTCCCTCAAGGTTCCCCCGGGAGTCGAAGGAACTGTCATCGACGTCAAGGTCTTCAACCGACGCTCCGGCGAAAAGGATGACCGCACGCTCGCCATCGAACAGCACGAGATCGGCATCCTCGACCAGAAGGAAGCCGACCACATGCGCGCCCTCGGCGAAAGCGTCCGCAGGCGCCTGGCGGACAAGGTGATCGGCAAGCAGATCGCCCTCTCCGTAACCGGAAAGCGCAAGGGCGAAGTGCTCGTCGAGGCCGGGACCGCCCTTTCCGAGGAAGATCTCGCCGTCATCCCCGTCAAGAAGCTCGCCGGGCTGTTCAAGAGCCGCGAGGTGAACGACTCCGTGGCCGAGGTCATCGCCGACTACGACCGCGAGGTCGAATACCTGAAGAACATCTACGACTCAAAGCGCGAAAAGGTCACCGAGGGCGATGACCTGCCCCCCGGCGTCATCAAGATGGTCAAGGTCCATGTCGCCATCAAGCGCAAGCTCTCGGTCGGCGACAAGATGGCCGGCCGGCACGGCAACAAGGGCGTCGTCTCGCGCATCCTGCCCGAGGAGGACATGCCCTTCTTCGCCGACGGCCGCCCCGTGGACATCGTCCTCAACCCCCTGGGCGTTCCCTCGCGAATGAACATCGGGCAGATCATGGAGACTCACCTCGGCTGGGGCGCGAAGGAACTCGGCCGCCAGCTGGCGGAGCTCGTCGATTCCGGCGCGGCCCTTCAGACAGTGCGCGACGACGTCAAGGCCATCTTCGCCTCCGAGGAGATCAGCAGGCTCGTCGACGACATGGACGACGAGGAATTCGTCGCCTCCGTCAAAAAGCTGCGCAAGGGCATCGTGACGAAGACCCCTGTCTTCGACAGCGCGACGGAAGATGAGATCTGGGGCTGGATGGACAAGGCCGGCCTCGCCAACGACGGCAAGACGGTTCTCTACGACGGCCGCACCGGCATCCCCTTCAAGAACCGCATCACGACCGGCGTCATGTACATGCTGAAGCTGCACCATCTCGTCGATGAAAAGATCCACGCCCGCTCGACCGGCCCCTACTCCCTCGTCACGCAGCAGCCTCTGGGCGGCAAGGCCCAGTTCGGCGGCCAGCGCCTCGGCGAAATGGAGGTCTGGGCTCTCGAAGCCTACGGCGCGGCCTATCTCCTGCAGGAGTTCCTCACCGTCAAGTCTGATGACGTGACGGGCCGCGTAAAGATGTACGAGAAAATCGTAAAGGGCGACAACTTCCTCGAAGCGGGCCTTCCCGAATCCTTCAATGTTCTCGTCAAGGAACTCATGAGCCTCGGGCTCAACGTCACCCTCCATCAGGAAGAAGGCAAGAAACTCCCCCGCCGTCCCGGCGTGCGAGAGAATGAAGAGAACGCCTAGGCCGCGCGTTTCGCCATATTGTCAACAGCTCTAACGAGTTTTACATACGGGACGGTACTATGAGTTTGGACGACCTTTTCACAGCCCGCGGAATGTCTTCGAACGTGTCGAACATCCGCAACCTCACGGCTATCCAGATATCCCTCGCCTCGCCCGAGGTCATTCGGGAATGGTCCAAAGGCGAGGTCAAGAAGCCGGAAACGATAAACTACCGCACGTTCAAGCCCGAACGCGACGGCCTTTTCTGCGCGAAAATATTCGGCCCCGTCAAGGACTATGAGTGCAACTGCGGCAAGTACAAGCGCATGAAGCATCGCGGCATCGTCTGCGAAAAATGCGGCGTCGAGGTCATCGCCTCGAAGGTGAGGCGCGAGCGGATGGGCCATATAGAACTCGCGGCCCCCGTCGCGCACATCTGGTTTCTGAAGACCCTGCCCTCGAAGATCGGCACGCTGCTCGACATGACCATGGCCGATCTGGAAAAGGTGCTCTACTTCGATTCCTACGTGGTGCTCGACCCGGGACAGACTTCGCTCGCCAAGCGTCAGGTCATCTCCGAAGAGCAGTACCTGCGCCTCATCGACAACTACGGCAGCGAGGACGCCTTCCAGGTCGGCATGGGCGCCGAGGCGGTCCGCACCCTTCTTGAGGAACTCGACCTCGAGCAGCTCAAGGCCGAACTGCGCGAAGAAAGCGAAACGACAAAAAGCCAGACCAAGAAGAAGAAGCTGACCAAGCGCCTCAAGATCGTCGAATCCTTCCTTGAGTCGCAGAACAAGCCCGAATGGATGATCCTCGAAGTCATTCCGGTCATTCCGCCGGAGCTCCGCCCACTCGTTCCGCTCGACGGCGGCCGTTTCGCGACCTCCGACCTGAACGACCTGTACAGGCGCGTCATCAACCGCAACAACCGCCTGAAGCGCCTGATGGATCTCGGCGCCCCCGAAATCATCATACGCAACGAAAAGCGCATGCTGCAGGAGGCCGTCGACGCGCTCTTCGACAACGGCCGCCGCGGCCGAGCCATCGCCGGCACGAACGGCCGCCCGCTCAAGTCGCTTTCCGACATGATCAAGGGCAAGCAGGGGCGTTTCCGCCAGAACCTGCTCGGCAAGCGCGTCGACTATTCCGGCCGTTCGGTCATCACCGTCGGCCCCAACCTCAAGCTGCATCAGTGCGGCCTGCCCAAGAAGATGGCCCTGGAGCTCTTCAAGCCCTTCATCTATTCCGAGCTTGAGAAGCAGGGCTACGCATCGACCATCAAGAGCGCGAAG
>JAEEGL017104067.1_pt1 | contig 11183 bp, 11 predicted proteins | sample 9134231 | NCBI WGS metagenome assembly JAEEGL01 (sample SAMN16246548, study PRJNA631951) | gut metagenome | biome: gut microbiome; feature: rumen; material: fiber-attached | host: Bos | place: Iran: Karaj | collected 2018-10
ATTCTAATAATTACAGGCGGTTTTTCTGGAGCTGCTGGGCAGATTCGAACTGCCGACCTCATCCTTACCAAGGATGCGCTCTACCTACTGAGCTACAGCAGCATTTTGGACAGCCCTTGTATTATATCAAAAATCCGGGGATTGTCAACTGTTTTCTTCGCTTTTTTTCAAAAATGCCGCCCCGTATGGCAGGGATACGGGGCGGCGTTTATACGGGATAAGACAGGATCAATAATCCGGGGTATAGTTGACAATGATACTGCGATCCGTCAGGGCTGACACAGCCTCGGCAGAGGTGATGTTGGTATGGAAGACGTTAACCTGTACCAGGTTTTCGCAGTCGGCCAAGGCGTCGATGTTATCGATATTGTTGTAGTCCAGCGTGACATAGTTGAGATAGGGAAGGGCGGTCAGGCCGGACAGATCCTCCAGGAAGTTGTGGTCGGCGTAGAATTTTTGCAGGCTGCAGCTGGAGGAGAATGCCGGAACATTCTTCACGTCGTTTTCGTTGATGTTGAGCAGCAAAAGCGTATTGATTCCGGCAAGCTCGTCGATGGAGGCGAGCTTATTGTAGCTCAGATCCACTTCCTCCAGAGCCGTGCATGCCTCCAGGCCGGCGATGCCGGTCAGATCATTGTGGGCTGCGGTCAAATGGGTGAGCTTCGTGCAGAGCTTCAGGGCGGAGATGTCGATCAGAGCGCAGTTGGACAAGTCGAGCTTGCGCAGCTCTGTGCACTGCGCCAGAGGCGCCAGGGTGGTGGGCGCGTTATAGCTCAGATCCAGGGCCTGGAGCTGCTTGAGAGCGGCGAGCGGCGAGATGTCGGAGATCCCGTTGCCGCTGAGATTGAGGGTCTGCAGGCCCGTACAGCGGGCCAGGGGCGCGACGTCGGCAACGCTGTTGCTGCCCAGATCCAACGATTGCAGACCGGACAGGGATTTGAGATTGCTCACGTCGGAGATACCGCAGGCGTTGAGGTTCAGGGTACGCAGCGCCGGCATCGCGTCAATGGCCTCCAGGGCGATGGTGGAGACGCTCGACTGGCTCAGATCCAGACTTTCCAGCAGGGGCATGGAAGCCAGGAAGCTGTAATCGCCGCCGTGATAGTTCTGCAGGGTCAGATTTTTCAGGCCCGTGAAATACTGCAGATCGCTTATCTCGGTGACTGTGTCGGGAATGGTCAGCTCCGCGACGTCCCACAGGTTGTCGGTCATGATCGGCGCAGACGGGTCCAGGGACAGAGTCTCGCGCACGAAGGATTCAAAGGCGCTGGAGGCGAAGGTGACCTCCTCGACGATGTTGCCTATGGTGTAGCCGTTGACTGCAACGGGGGAGACCAGGCCGTTCTCGCCCACGACGATGGCCGAAACGGAGGATTCGCCGCCGGGCAGTTCCACGGGGGCGCTGTAGGGGGCGTCGGAGGTGGAGGGAAATTCCCCATCGACACGCAGGTAAGGCGTCCCGGACCGATAGGTCAGAGAGACGCTGATATAGTCGGAATAATAGCCGCTCTCCGGACTGAGGACGGGCGCCTCCGGCCGCATTTGTTCCAGCTGGGTGCGGACGGCCTCATTTTCTATATGGTCAAGCATCTGCTGAGCGTCCAGCAGCTTGTCCTGGGCTACATAAATACGCGAGAGGGCGAGATAGGGCGCGACGGCGTCCGGATGGTCGGAGATGGTGTGGACAAGGGTGTACTCAGCCTTGGTATAGTTGCCCGCGGCCACATAGGTGTCTGCCAGGGCCAGGGCCAGGTCATAATTCTCCGGATCCAGCTCATAGGCTGTGGTGTAAAGGCGGATCGCCCGGTTGTACCTGCCCGCGGCAGCGGCGTCGCCGGCGAGCTCTGCGCAGCGTTCGGCGGTCATATCCCGCTGGTAGATCAGAAAATACCATGCCGCGCCGCCGATCAGAGCGAGGACGAGCACGAGGCACAGGATCTTGATGAGTGTTTTTTTCATAAAACAGCTCCATTTCGTGGAAAATCGGCGCGGGATCGCGCATAAATTTTGATGATCAATGCAATTATTATACTTCGCAGGCCAGATTCTGTCAAGAATGGCCGCAATCTGCTGATTTGAAGAAAGGACGGCTATGCGTAAATACGAACCGGAAATCCTGATGGGACTGATTATGAGCCTTGCGCTTTTGCTGGCGTTTCCGCCGCGGGGCGCTGCCGCGCCGGAGCGGCCGTCCGCGAGCCATGCCGCCGTGCAGATCGATCCGGAGGCGCAGAAAGCTTCCTTTGACCGCACGCATTCCGTCCGACTCCTGCAAGGCGATGCGGTCGGTACGATTTCCATGCGGGAGTACCTGATCGGCGTGGTTCTGTCGGAGATGCCCATGTCCTTCGAGCCGGAGGCCCTGCGCGCCCAGGCCATCGCCTCCCGCACCTACGTTCTGCACAGCAGCAGGCATTCCGATGCGGACGTCTGTGACGACGGCGCCTGCTGCCAGTGCAGAGAGGATGAAGAATCGCTGCGGCGGCGTTTCGGGGCGGATTACGAGGCTGTGCGGGAAAAGGCGCAGCAGGCAGTGGACAGCACCGACGGAATCGTGCTGACCTACGGCGGCGCACTGATCGACGCCACCTATTTTTCCTGCTCCGGCGGCATGACAGAGGATGCCCGGGAGGTCTGGGGATCGGATGCGCCCTATCTGCGCGCCGTGGCGAGCCCGGGGGAGGAGAATGCCGGGAATTACTACAGCCGGGCGGAGTTCAGTCCGGAGGAATTCGCAGACGTCATTGCCGTACTGGAGCCGCGGGCCATCCCCGCGGGCGACCCGGCGGAATGGGTGGGGAAGCCGGTGCGCACCGACGGCGACGGCGTGCGGACCCTCGAGATCGGCGGAACGGTTTTGAGCGGCGCGCAGCTCCGCGAGGCTTTTGGACTCCGCTCCACGAATTTCAATCTGCATTGGGACGGCGAACGCTTCTGCTTCGACGTCTACGGCGCGGGGCATCGGGTGGGGCTGAGTCAGTGCGGGGCCCAGGCAATGGCTCTGGCGGGGGCCACGGCGGAGCAGATTTTGACAACATATTACACCGGGGTGGAAATCTCGCACATATAAACGCCGTTTCCGGGCAGTATTTTTATTCGACACGCTACTTGACATTTCGCCCATGAACGAGTATCATTCTATTTAGCGGTTTAAAGTGATAAACTTTCCGCCCCGGCAAAGCGCCGGGAACCCATCGCAAAGGATGATACATTATGAATGTCGTACTGACCTCCGTATTCTTAGTCATTTTCTTCGCCGTGATGCTGGGCATCGGCTTCTATTGCCGCCGGCATTCCACCTCCGTGGAAGGCTTCGTTCTCGGCGGACGCGGCGTGGGCCCCTGGCTCAGCGCTTTTGCCTTCGGCACCTCCTATTTCTCCGCCGTCATTTTTGTCGGCTACGCCGGTCAGTTCGGTTGGAATTTCGGCCTGGCCTCCACATGGATCGGCCTGGGCAACGCATTCATCGGCTCGCTGCTGGCCTGGACGATCCTGGGCCGCCGCACCCGCATCATGACCCAGCATCTGGGCTCGAGCACGATGCCTGATTTCTTCGGCATTCGCTACAACAGCCCCGGCCTCAAGATCGCGGCTTCGGTCATCACCTTCGTTTTCCTGATCCCCTATACTGCTTCGCTTTATAATGGCCTGTCCCGCCTGTTCTCCATGGCTTACAACGGCGTGGACTACTCTCTGTGCGTCATCATCATGGCCGTGCTGACGGGCATCTACGTCCTCTACGGCGGCTACATGGCCACCGCCATCAACGATTTTATCCAGGGCATCGTGATGCTCGTGGGCATCGTGGCGGTCATCGGCGCGGTCCTGGCCTCCAACGGCGGATTCAACGCGGCCATCGAGCAGCTGGCCACCGGCTCCAACGGCGGCTGGCAGTATGCCTCTTTCTTCGGCGCAAATCCGGGCTTTTTGTTCTTCGTCGTCATGCTGACGAGCCTGGGTACCTGGGGCCTGCCCCAGATGGTGGGCAAGTTCTACGCCATCAAGAATGAGGACTCCATCAAGAAGGGCACCGTGATCTCCACCCTCTTTGCCATCGTTGTGGCGGGCGGCTGCTACTTCCTGGGCGGCTTCGGCCGGCTCTATGATGTGGATGTGGCCGGACAGGGCTTCGACGCCGTCATCCCCACCATGCTCTCCACGCTGCCGTCGATCATCATCGGCATCGTGATCGTGCTGGTGCTCTCGGCCTCCATGTCCACCCTGTCGTCCCTGGTGCTGACCAGCGGCTCCACCATTACCCTGGACTTCATCGCGCCCCTGCGCCGCAACGGCCTGACGGAGAAGGGCAAGATGCTGCTGATCCGTGCGTTCATCGTGTTCTTCATCGTGGTTTCCGCCGTCATCGCCATTTTCCAGTATCGTTCCAAGAGCTTCCTGATCGCCCAGATGATGGGCGTATCCTGGGGCGCTTTGGCCGGCGCATTCCTGGCGCCCTTCTTCTACGGCCTGTACTGGAAGGGCGTGACCCGCGGCGGCGTCATCGCCTGCTTCATCTATGGCGTCGGCCTGGAGATCTTCCAGCTGCTTGTTTCGCTGAAGCTGATCAGCGTGGAGAACGTCCCGGTGCTGGGCTTCGTATTCAAGAACTCCCTGTATTCCGGCGTGTTCGCCATGGTGGGCGGCCTGGTGCTGGTGCCCATCGTCAGTCTGCTGACCCGGAAGGGAAAGCCTGCAGACGTGGAGCAGAAGTTCGAGTGCTACAGCCAGACCAAGACCGTCGGCATCACCGATTCCCTCGGCAAGTAAAACGATTGATTTTCCTTTTTTCCATATCCGACACGGCCGCCGGGCATTGCCCGGCGGCCGCGTTGTCGTTTTTTGGCTTGATGTTTTTATAAAAAACCGGGCAAACTTTCTGCGGGGGTGATTATTGTGGAGCTCAAGACATTTGCCGCCTCCGTCGGCGCCGGCATGGTGCTGGGCGCGGCGGCGATCCTGATGATGCCGAAACAGAACAAGGTACGGCGCGCCATGCAGAAGACGGCCGATACCATTGAGGACAGCATCGAGGATTCCGTGCACCGCATGAAGCACTGCTGACCCGGCCCGCATTGTTGGCGGGCGAAAAAAAGGGAACCGCTGCGGTTCCCTTTTTGTATACATGGAAGCATCAGCCCAGCCAGCGCTGCAGGATGACGCAGAATTGTGCCCGGGTGGTGCCGCTCTTTGGGGAGAGCATGTCGCCCCGGGCAGTTTTGACGCCGTTGATCAAGCCTTCGTCCACTGCCCAGCGCATGGCCTCCAGAGCAAAATCAGATACTTCGCCCCGATCCGGGAAGGGGAAAAGGACGCTGGCGGGGCCTGGCCTGGCGCCGGTGTAGCGATACAGCACGGTCACAAGCTGTTCCCGGGTGATGGACTCGTCCGGACGGAAGCGTCCGTCGGGATAGCCGAGCATGATGCCCTGCCGGTTCGCCCAGGTGACGGCTTTGGCGTACCAGGCGCCGGACGGCACGTCGGAAAACGGATTTCTCGCGCTGCCGAGATAGGGCGATCCGGCCTGACGATACAGCACCGTGGCAAGCTGGGCCCGGGTGAGGGTCTGTTCCGGCGCGAAGCGGCTGTGGCCGATGCCGTTCATCAGCTTTTCCGACACGGCAAAATCCAGCCCGGCGCGGTACCAGATGCTCTTGGGTACGTCCACAAAGTTGCTGCCCTGGTTCTGTTTTGCATAGCCGGAGGGTGTGGTCATGTTGGGAAGCGGCCGGTCGAAGAGCAGCCAGGCAAACTCCGGATAGTCGATGAACACGTTTCGGTTTCCCTGGAGCTCCTGCACGATGTCGTTGCGGCGCATTTCCCAGGCATCCACCGGGTCCCGGCGGCACCAGTCGAGAAGGGTGTCCAGGTTTTCGATGACCTTCCTGCCGTCGGAGCGCTCGTCTCCCTGACCGACGGCGGAGGTATTGGCGGTCAGATTCGGCTGCTCGTAGGTCACATAGACGTAGAGCAGGATCCGGGCCACGTCGCCCTTGACGTTGTCCGCCGTCTCCACGAGGCCCCGGCTGCCGCCGGCGGAATAGTCCCCGTTATACCACAGCACGGTGCGCCCGTTGTAGCTCTGTGTGTCCCAGGTGCTGCAGCGGCTCCGGACGTTGCCGAACGTGTAATTGCTGCGGGCGGAATTGACGTGGTAGTCCTCCGGCCGCAGGTGGTGCAGGTCGGAGCCCGCGCCGGTCTCATAGAAGGTGCCGTGGCTCTTGGGCCAGACGTGCTCCCGGGTGAGGGAGCCGCCCTTCGGCAGGAAGACGTCGGAATAAAACAGCATCGTTCCGGACCCGCCGGTGGTATCGGAGGAATACCAATATTTCGGAAGATCCGCGTAGGCGTATCTCGTTGTCAGAGTATGGGACATGAGATCGTGCAGGGTGCTGTACAGATCCGTGCGCATGGCGCTGTCGGAGGCGGAGGTATACTTTCCCGGCAGGGAGCAGATGCGCTTGAACGCGAAGGCCCCGGTGTAATAGGCCTGGGCCTTGTCGCTCAGAGATGCTGTGGTGTGCCGCTGCTGCGTATTGACGCTGACAGCACAGACGGAGCCTGCGAGTATGGCGCAGATGAGCAGCGCGGCGAGCATTCGTCTGCCGGTCCGGATCATTTTGCTTCCTCCTTTGCGTGAAAAACCGGAAAACCATGGAAAAGTTCACAGTCTGTTCTTTTATTTCAGTATGCGGCATGATATAATCATTCATGCCTGTGCCGCTGGCCGGGAACCATTTCGGAAAAGAGGTCGTATCATGCAGCGTTTGCTTCTGATCGTCAATCCCTGCGCGGGGACGAAGCGTATTCCCCGTTTTTTCCCGCAGATTATCGAGCTGTTCCGTGCCCGGGGCTTTGAAAGCACCGTCTATATGACCAATGGCCGGGGCGACGCCACGGATATCGTCCGTGAACGCGGCGGCGACTTTGACCGCATCGTGTGCGCCGGCGGCGACGGCACCTTCAACGAGGTGATCACCGGTCTGCTGTCTGCCGGCCTCACCACGCCCCTGGGCTACATCCCCTGCGGGAGCACCAACGATTTCGCCACGACGCTCCGGCTGCCCAAGACCATCATGGAAGCGGCGGCAAGCGCTGCCGGCGAAACGTCCTGCGCCCTGGATGTGGGACAGTTCGGCGACCGGTATTTTTCCTATGTGGCCTCCTTCGGCGCCTTCGCCCGGACCTCCTATGCCACGCCCCAGAGCGTCAAGAATGCCCTGGGCCACCTGGCCTATGTGCTGCAGGGGATCTCGGACATCCCGTCCATCCGCCCGCTGCATATGCGCCTGGAGCTCGACGACCTTGTCTTCGAGGACGATTATATCTTCGGCGCCGTCAGCAACTCCACCTCCGTGGGAGGCGTGCTGACCCTGGATGAGAGCCGCGTGGATCTAAACGACGGCCTGTTCGAGCTGGTGCTGATCAAGTCGCCAAAGGATATTTTTGAGCTGAGCGAATGCATCCGCGCCCTCAGCGCACAGGACTATTCTTCCAAGATGATCACCTTTGTCAGCGCGCCGGAGGTGCGGGCTTTTTCCGGCGAGACGCTGGACTGGACGCTGGACGGAGAATGCATGCCCGACGTCAACGAGACGACGATCCGCAATCTGCGCAGCGCCATCACCCTGTACTGCTGATGAAAAATACGACGCTATGCTATATCCTCCGCGGGGATGAGGTGCTGATGCTGCACCGGACCGCGAAGCAAAACGACGAGAATGAGGGCAAATGGATCGGCGTCGGCGGCAAGATGGAGGCGAACGAGAGTCCGGATGACTGCCTTCTGCGCGAGGTGCGCGAGGAGACCGGGCTGCGCCTGACGCGCTGGCGCTATCGCGGGATCGTCACCTTCGTGTCGGATCGGTGGGAAGGGGAGTACATGCACCTGTTCACCGCCGACGGTTTTGAAGGCGAGCTCATGCCCTGCTCCGAGGGCGAACTGGCGTGGATCTCCCGCAGCCGGATTGCCGATCTGCCGCAGTGGGAAGGGGACCGGATCTTCCTGTCGCTGCTGGAGCAGAACGCGCCGTTTTTCTCCCTCAAGCTGTGCTATGAGGGCGACCGGCTGGCCCGCGCTGTGCTGGACGGAAAGGAATTATCCCTTTGAAAATGAAATGTGCCCGCTCTCCGGCTGGGGAGCGGGCTTGATTTTTTAGTCTACGTCGGCGTAGTCAGCGTACTCGGCTTCGATCTCGGCCTTGCGGAAGGGGTTCAGACGGATCATATCCGCCTTGGTGGGGAGCTTATCGAAGATGGCCTTCTTGGTGGGAAGCTTGGCGCGGATCTGCTCCTTGGTGGGCAGCTTTTCCTTGGCCTTCTCCGTGAACTCGCCGCGGCGCTCATAAAGGGCGGTGAGCTTGTCCCAGAAGGCGGCGATCACGAACAGTACGCCCGCCAGGACGGCAAAGGCCGCTGCGATTTTAAGGATGATCTTGACTGATTTCATAGCGAACCTCCTGTTGTTTTTATTTTGAACAGTATACCACAAAACATGCGCTTTGGCAATGGTTTTTCGCGAAAACGCGCATTTTTTCAAAGATATCCGTACATTCCGCGCACGCTGACCTCGCCGGAGGAGACGAGCGCGCGGCTCCCGTCGGGATATTCCACCTCCAGGGCGGCATAGTCGTTCAGTCCGATGGCTTTGGCCTCACGCTTACCGTCCGGCCAGAGCACCTGGACCTGCTTTCCCAGGGTGACGCATCGGGCGCGGTAACGCTCCATCCAGGCCGCGCGTTCGGTCAGCAGTTCCCTGCTGAGCCGGGAGATGGCGCGGATCAATTCCGCCGCCAGGGCATTGCGGTCCGGGTCTTTGCCGGTCTGCATGGCGATGGAAGTGGCGATGTCGGCGAGCTCCGGCGGGAAATCCGACGGGCGCTGGCAGCAGTTGACGCCGATGCCCACAACGGCATATTGCACTCTGCCGCTCTCCAGCTCCACGGACAGCTCCGTGAGGATGCCGGAGAGCTTTTTGCCGCCGGCCACCAGGTCGTTGACCCATTTGATGCCGGCCTGAAGCCCGGTCTGCGTTTCCACGGCCTCGGCGCCCGCTTCGGCCGCGCAGGCGCTCAGGTGCATCAGCGCGTCGGGCCTGGCGTCGGGGCGGAGGATGACGCTCAGATATATGCCCATACCGCCGGGGGAGGCAAAGCTGCGGCCCCGCCGGCCGCGGCCGCCGGTCTGGCGCTCGGCCAGCACACAGGTGCCCTCCGGCGCACCGGCCCCGGCGAGCTGTTTTGCCAGGTTGTTGGTGGAGTCCACGCTGTCCACCACCGTGACGGAGCCCGCCCAGGGATGACCGCCGAGATGGTTTTGAATTTCCACAGCGCTGAGGGCCTGCGTGGTCTGCACCAGGACATAGCCCCTGCGGGGGACGGAGTCGATGCGGTAGCCCTCTTTCTGCAGGGCGCCCACGGCCTTCCATACCGCGGTGCGGGAGATCCCCAGCACTTCGGCGATGGCCTGGCCGGACAGGGGAGACGTTTGCTGCCGCAGCAGCGCCAATACTTCATGTTTTGTCATAAATGCCTCACCGAAAAATGATCAGGTACAGAAACCAGGCGGCCACCACAATTGCCATAACCAGGAAAAGCTTCCAGGCCGCGTCGCCGGTGGTTTCGCTTTCCGATTGCGGACCCTCGGACATGTATGTGTCATAGGCTTCCATCAGCTCGTCTTCGTCCACGGGGACGGGCGGGCCGGACAGCAGATTGAGGCACTGCCTGGCCCGGGGCAGATCCCGGCTGTCCACATACAGCTGACCGGGTACGGTCTGCTCCTCCTCCATGCGGATGAACATGCCGTTCCCGCCGTAGAGATAGCAGGCTATGCCCGCGCGGCGCAGCAGGGCCGGAAGCTCCCAGGCGCAGTCGCCCTCGGTCTCAAAGAAGAACACCGGGTCGAATTCCGGCGATGCGGGCAGCGTTTCCACCAGAGGCACGCCGCAGTCGGCGCAGACGGTAAAGCCTTCGCGGTATTCGGCTCTGCATTTGGGACAGAACATGCGCCTCGCCCCCTTTCTGCGTCTACTTTGCCATAAAGAGGAGAAAATGTCAAACTTTTTTCCCGCGTTGTGTCAATTGCTTTTCCGTGCGGCGTATGTTATGATATGGCAAACGCAGTTTTTTGCACAGAAGGAGGCAACGCAATGCGTGTGATCGTGACTGTTTACGGCCTGGACCGGGTCGGTATCATCTATGGCGTATGCAAGCTGCTGGCGGAGGCCAATGTCAACATCCTTGACATCAGCCAGACCGTCATGCAGGAGTTTTTCACCATGACCATGCTGGCGGATATGTCCGGCGCCACCAAGGAGCTCGTGAAGCTCCGCGAGCAGCTCAATGAGCTGGGCAAAGAAATCGGCGTGACCATCCGTATCCAGAGCGAGGATATCTTCACCGCCATGCACACGGTGTAAGGAGGATCTCATGCTTACCAATGCCGAAATCATGCAGACGGTCGATATGCTCGACCATCAGAAGCTCGATATCCGAACCATCACCATGGGCGTGTCTCTGCGGGACTGCGCCGATCCCAACCCCACCCGCTGCGCCCAGAAGATCTATGACAAGATCTGCCGCTGCGCCGAGCGCCTGGTGCCCGTGGGCTGCGCCATCGAGGCGGAGCTGGGCATCCCCATCGTCAACAAGCGCATCTCCGTCACGCCCATCGCCCTGGTGGCAGAGAGCTGCCGTACAGACAGCTATGTGCCCTTCGCCCAGGCAATGGATCAGGCGGCCCGCGTCTGCGGCGTCAATTTTATCGGCGGTTTTTCCGCCCTGGTCCACAAGGGCATGACCCACGGCGATGAGACTCTGATCGAATCCATCCCCGAAGCTCTGGCCGTGACCAATGCGGTCTGCTCGTCCGTCAACGTGGCCACCACCCGCGCGGGCATCAACATGGACGCCGTGCAGCGCATGGGCCAGATCATCAAGCGCACCGCCGAGCTCACCGCCGATGCCGACGGCATCGGATGCGCCAAGCTGGTGGTCTTTGCCAATGCCGTGGAGGACAATCCCTTCATGGCCGGCGCCTTCCACGGCGTGGGCGAGCCGGAGAGCGTCATCAATGTGGGCGTCTCCGGTCCGGGCGTGGTACACCATGCCCTGGAGGCCGTGCGCGGCCGGCCCTTTGACGAGGTGGCCGAGACCATCAAGCGCACCGCCTTCCGCATCACCCGC
>JAEEGL010618777.1_pt1 | contig 11182 bp, 8 predicted proteins | sample 9134231 | NCBI WGS metagenome assembly JAEEGL01 (sample SAMN16246548, study PRJNA631951) | gut metagenome | biome: gut microbiome; feature: rumen; material: fiber-attached | host: Bos | place: Iran: Karaj | collected 2018-10
CAACCTTGCGCATAGCCGAATTCGGCTTCTTAGGCGTGGTCGTGTAAACACGAACACACACACCGCGACGCTGAGGGCATGAGTCCAGAGCGGGCGATTTGCTGGCGGATTCCAGCGCAGTGCGGCCTTTTCTTACTAATTGCTGAATAGTAGGCATCTTACTTTTGTTAGTTTTTAATTAATTTGACAAAAATTTTTCAGTTTGCTTCCCTGCCCCGAAGACCACTTAATCGCCCACGTTTTCAAGCGTTTAGCGCGATTTTTGACTCTATCAGCGCAAAAAAGCGATGCAAAATTACAAACAATTTTCTTAACAGCCAAACATTTAACCGAATTTATTTATATATAATGTCCCACCACCACCTCCAGTAAGCCCCATTTTCGAGACCCTAATAGAGCTAACTACCTGATAATCAATACCCTCACAAGTTGTGAAAGTTTTTAAAACTTAACATTATTTAACATCATTTAGCCGAATGATATACCCGATTTGGGTAGTTTTCTACCTGATGCCCAATTGAGGACAAAAAGCGACTTGCAACCTCAGATAAGCAGCAAAACGGGATGAAAAAGCCGGAAAAAGCCATTTACACATTATATATAATATATAGGGGCTCCGCCAGGGGCATTGACCGTCGACCGGCATGATCCCCAAACAGTAAATAAACACCCATCCGGGCCGACATTCGGGATATTATGACTATATTTGCCACATCAACACAGAACAACAATTCATCATCACGACAATGGATACGACACTATTAGCCCATCTTTCCCTCGGCTCCGCTGCCCTGCTCGCCTTAATAGGCATGCTACGCCAGGACACCGCCCTGCTGCAACTCAACCACTTCAGTAACAGCCGTTTCAATTCCCACCTTCAGGAGAAAGGCGAATTATCTTCCGCACCTCGCCTTGCGGCGATCGCGGTGCTGGTAGGCAGCATCACTACCATGGCCAAAGAGTCCTGGATGGTTGTCATCATCCTCGCTGTAGTACTTGCCATCCTGGGCATTTACCTGCTCACCAAGAAGCGCCCCGATGCCTCGCATTTCAATGGTCGCGCCACAGGTGTTTATGCCATCTCAGTCATCCTGTCGATCATTGTCACAGCTGCCGCAGGCTACTTCAGCACGAACCAGGATCTGATCAATTCGGCCTACGACAGAGCCCTGGCTTTGCTGCTTTGTGCAGTCATCTCTCCCCTACTCGTCATGCTCTCCAACTGGCTATTGGGACTCTTCATGAAAAACGAGGAAAACGGCACACAACCAAGCGACAAAGAATAATTAAAGTGTCAATTGAATATAAATATGATAATAAATTATTTTCCAACTATTTATTAAAAGATAAATTCATTTAATTATCAAGCTAAAAATGCGTTCTTCAGGCGGATTTTCACAGCAAAAAAACCAATATTCTGCAATTCTTTAAACAATCACTTAAAAACAAACATTGCAACCTATTTTACAACAATAGATTGCAGCGTTAATATTTTTGAATTATTAAATAATCCCAAGAGGTTTAATAAATGTAGGGAATTTAGTGGTCTTTGACCACAGCAAGGCCAGCGGCCTTGACTTGAATTAACCCCAGGGCGCACAGGTCGAAGACCTCGTGTGGCCTGGGGATGCAGACACGAAACCGAACGGGCCCAGAATGGGGCCACTTAGGTCAGGCGATAGTCATTCCATTCAATACCGGCATTCTGAAGGTGTTTGCGGTATTCACTTTCAAAGCTCTCTCGTTGATGATGAATGCGCTGGTTCTTTATGTAATTAACCACCATCTCTTTGTCACGCAATGCGTAGGTGAACGCTCCGTACTCCTTTCCCCAGCCTGCAAATTGCGGAAAAGAGTCCTGGTTCTGTTTTATCCACTGACTTGTTGACAACTTGATATCACGCACAAGATCAGTTAAACGCACTGAGGGATGGAGATTAACCAATAGGTGGATGTGATTCTCAATGCCATTAATGGCATACAATGTTGACTGAGAATTCTGCACAACACGCGCAATGTACCGGTACAACTGCTCGCACGATGTGAGCGGCAAGGTCATCTCACGCCTATAGGTGTTAATGACAATATGATAAATGGCTGTTACTGCACTCATGATCTATTAGTTTTACGAAGACAAAGTTACAATAAATCAGGCGTTGTACCAAATGATGCAACGACTGATGTTAGTGGCCCCATTCAGGGCCCATACCGCTACGTGTCCATGTCCCCATGCCACACAGACCTTCGGCCTGTGCGCCATGGGGTTACCGCAAGTCAAGGCCGTTGGCCTTGCGCAGGCCTCTGGCCTGCTACTCGCCTTGTAAACCCATACTTTATAGCAGATTCTGTTGTGTTAACCACGCTAGCTGCGAAGCCATCCACAAACAGACTCACCTGTTTTGCTTGATTCTTCACTCGTTCTCGTCGATGGAGTCATCTGGGCTATTGATTTTAGTGAGAGAGGAGACTTCTTTCAGGTATTTCAAAGCTTCGGGATTGAGGATTTCGAGATACTCTTCATAGGGGATGAAACGTCCTCCCATCGACTTGAGGTGAGCAGTCTCCAACTGGCAGTCGATGAGTTTGCCGCCGACACGTTGCATAATCTTGGCTAGATGAATGAGGGCCAACTTGGATGTGTTGGGCTCACGTGAAAACATGCTCTCGCCGATGAAACAGCGATCCATGGCCATCCCATAGAGTCCACCCACCAGATTGTGGTCCCTGTCCCACACCTCGACGCTGTGTGCCCTTCCCCTCAGATACATATTGGTATAGGCATCTATCATGTCCTCGCCCAACCAGGCACCCTCGTGGTCATATCGGCCGTCAACCTCGCTACAGCCCTTGATAACTCCCTCAAAATCATCATCAAACGTCAAATGATAGAGTTTTTTGTTCATGAGCGTACGCATCGAGTGTGAGATGTGAATCTCGTCAGGGAAAATGACGAAACGCTGCATGGGACAGTACCATGCCGGGTAAGGCCAGTCACGGAACGAGAACCAGGGGAAGATGCCATAGCTGTAAGCCAGCATGAGGCGTTCCTCGCTCAGGTCGCCACCGATGGCCAACAGTCCGTCTTTCTCTCCCAGCCTGGGATCGGGAAAAACAATATCGTCACTCAGTTCAAAAACCATAGACTACTCTACCCTCCTATTTTTGTCTGTATTATTCGTCAGGTGTCAGCTCATCGATAGCATATTCGCCGCCCTGCTTGAGAGAGCCGAACAATATTTCACGCACAAGCCTGGTTTTGAGTCGGTTGTGGATTACACGATCCATCTCGCGCGCACCATATTCCTGGCTGTAGCCTTCTTTCAACAACTGTTCGCGCGCGTGAGCACCCAGTTTGAGGGTTACCTGCTTGGCGTCGAGCATCTCCTGCAGCTCACGCAGCTTCTTGTCCAGGATCATGCCCGCCATCTTGCGATCCATATCATTGAACACGACGATTGACGACAAGCGGTTGATGAACTCGGGCTTGAAAGTCTTCTTCACCTGCGCCAGCATTGCACGTCCCGCGGTCATTGACGAAGCAAAACCCACCGAAGCCTGATGAGCGAACTGTGCTCCCGCGTTGCTGGTCATAATGAGTACCACATTGCGGAATACCGCCTTGCGGCCCTTGTTGTCGCTCAACGTGCCATAGTCCATCACCTGCAAGAGCAGGTTGAACACGTCATCGTGAGCCTTCTCGATCTCGTCGAGCAGCAGCACACAGTCGGGGTGCTTGCGCACGGCGTCGGTCAGCAGGCCACCGTCATCATAGCCGACATAACCCGCTGGAGAACCGATGAGCTTGGCAACGGTGTGTTTCTCAACATATTCACTCATGTCGAAGCGCACCAATTCCACGCCCATTTCCTTGGCCAGGACACGTGCCACCTCGGTCTTTCCCACGCCAGTGGGGCCGACGAACAGCAGTGACGCCAAAGGCTTGTTCTCGTCGATGAGTCCGGCCTTGGACATCTGCACCGCATCCACGACCTGCTTGACGGCATCGTCCTGCCCGTAAATCTTGTCCTTAATGCGTTGTTCCAGCGTCTCGAGGCGGTCGTTGTCTTCCTCGTCCATCGTGAGGGAATCCACCTTGGCGATGCGGGCAAGAACGCTGGCAATGAGCGACTTGTCCACACGTCGATCCTCACCATCCTTGCGGTTCATCTGTACCCAGGCGCCAGCCTCGTCAATCAGGTCGATGGCTTTGTCGGGCAGGTAACGGTCGGTGATGTGGCGGGCGCTGCCGGTGACAGCGAGTTCCAGCGCATCGTCGTCATAGGTCACCCCGTGGAACGTCTCATAACCCTCCTTGAGCATCTGCACAATCCTCAGCGCCTCATCAATGCTCGGTTCCTCGATAGCCACTTGCTGGAAGCGGCGCATCAGGCCCCGGTTGCGCATGATGTAGCGGTTGTATTCCTCATAGGTGGTCGCTCCGATAAATCGCACTCGCCCACCCTCCAGATAAGGTTTCAGCAGGTTGCTGGCATCCATCGAGCCCTCACCCGTCTGTCCGGCTCCCACGATGTTGTGGATTTCGTCGATGTAGAGGATAGCTCCTTGCTCGGCGGCGATACCGTTCATCACCGTCTTGAGGCGTTTCTCAAAGTCACCACGGTATTGAGTGCCGGCAATCAGGGCGCCCAGGTCCAACTGGTAGATCTTGACACCGCGCAGGGTTTCAGGCACATTGCCGTCCTCGATGCGCTGCGCCAAGCCATAGACGATGCTGGTCTTGCCCACGCCCGGCTCACCGATGTGCAACGGGTTGTTCTTATCCTTGCGGCACAGCACCTGAATGGTGCGGTCGAGTTCATTTTCCCGTCCAATGAGGGGGTTGTGGTCCGCCAGATGGTCATTGATGCACAGCACATAGTCGCGCCAGCCTCCAGAAACTGCCTTCTGTTCAACCGGCTGCTGCTCTGCTTCCACATCATCGGCCCGTGGCTCGTGCTGATCGTTCGGCGAGTCAGGATAAAACTCGCCCAACGCCTCAAAGAAATCACCCTTGTCTTCATCGCTGACGAGCAGATGCAGGCAATTTGCGGCATAGGAGTCCTTCAGGTCCATCATCTCATGAATCAGGTGATAGACATCGGCCGTCCCGATTTGTGCATTGCGGCAAAGCAGCACCAGTGCAGCCATCAGCTGCTCATACTGGTAGGAAAAAGTGATGACAGGCTCGGGGTCATCTTCAGGGATGCTCTCCATGCCGTCTATCCGTTCGCGCAGCTTCTCGATGACATCATTGATAAGGAGATCGGTTGTCACATAGGTAAGGGCAGACCTCACCTTGCCGTCGTTGAGGGCTGTCAGCAGGATATGCTCAGGGGTAACCAGCTTATTCCTGTTTATGCTGGCAAGAACCGAAGCATCGGTCAGCAATCGCTGTAATTCTTGTGATACTTGGATTTCTTCAGGCATAGTATTATCGTGTATTTCTTTTGCTTGTTGTAAATGATTCTTTTATTCGGGTTCACAGGTAATCTGCAGCGGGAAGCCCTCGTTGCGCGCCATGGCCCGGGCTTGGTTGGCCTTGGTCATCGCCACGTCATAGGAATAGACGCCCACGATGGCACTCCCCTCGCGATGCACCTTCATCATGAGCACGACCGCCTCGTCAGTAGGTTTGTTGAACACGACCTGCAGCACGTGGGTCACAAATTCCATCGTCGTGAAGTCATCATTATGGAATATCACCTTATAGCGCCTTGGCTCCTCGATGCGTATTTTTTCGCGGGTCGCCGCACCGGTGCCCGTCCCTTGCTGATTATTACCTGCCATAAAAGTTGATGTCTTGTTTTTCCATGACAAAATTACTCAATAAATCCCATTTACGCAAATTCCATGCCATCCGTCGGCGTCTTTTATTTTACGACAACTTGAACGGCTTAAACAACTAAGTTTTGAACAACTGAATTATCTGAAATATCTGAGGGCATCTGCTTCTATTTATTATACGCTTGGATTGGGGTAATTCTGATTATTCTGCAAATTATTGGTATTAATTGAGGAATAATTGACAAAAAATCCGTAAATTTGCAGAAATATATTCATGAGAGTGTACAATATAGCCAAGTCATTGAAACGCGCTATCCGCTTTCCTCTGGTAGCTGCCGTTTTGATTTTCACTTGTCATCTTGCGATGGCGGGTGAAGTTGCCGACTCTTTGTACCAAGTCTTTCCCAATGCCGACAAAGACCAAAAGGTAGCGCTTGTCAACCAGTTGTCGCACTTGATGTTTGAACGCGAGGTTACCGACACCCTTTACGTCTGCTCGTCCTCAACCAAGCCTGAGATGGTTGACGCCATGATGCATTACCTCATGTCAGAGTACTACTATGACCGGGAAAAATATGAGGAAGCCCTACAGGAAGGAATGCGAGCCCAAGAGCTGACCCTGGACCGCAAGGCCGACAAGTTCCTGAGCGATGTGCTGGGCCTGCTCAGTAACGCCCAATACCGCATAGGGGACTATGACAAAGCGTTAAAGACCCTGCTGCGGGCCTATCAGGTGGATAAGGAACTCAACAACAAGCGCCTGATCAGCAGCGACCTCAACTCGTTGGCTGCCATCTATCTCGCTGTGGGTCAGCCCAAACCGGGCATCCAGTTTATCGAGAAAGCCGTTGCGATGGAACGCGAGATGGGCCGCAAGGACCGACTCGCCACCAGGCTGGGAGTTGCCAGTGAGCTGTACCTGCTCAATAATGACCCCGAAAACGCCATGAAGGCCATCGAGGAAGCCTATGAGATCGACCTGAACGACGGGCGCAATAGGAAAGCGGCGGTCAGGATGGTACAGAAGGCAGCCATCCTGGAATATGAGTCCAAACTCAAGGAGGCTCGCGCCACCATCATGCAGGTCCTGCCCGAACTGGAGAAGGACGGCAACGCCTATTCCCTGGCGGTGGGATACAACCAGCTGGGATCCATCGAGCAGAAACTGGGCAATATCGACGCTGCCGCCGCATGGTATGACAAGGCGCTGAGCCAAAGCGTGATGTGTGGATCCCCCAAGGTGGAACGCACTGCCGAGCGCGGCCTGTGGGAGACCCTGCGCAAGAGCAACCCCAATGTTGCGCTCATCCATCTGGAACGCTATACCGCCCTCACCGACTCGATGCAACGCGAGATGTCGTCCGTGCGTATGCAGGTGATGGAGACGACCATCATCAACAACGAACAGAGCGAGGTCAACAAGAAGAGCAAACTCTTTTCCCAACTGCTGAAATGGGGCGGGCTTGCAATGTTGCTGATGATTGTGGCCATGATTGGCGGACTGTTCTACTCGTGGCTGAGAGGACGACGAATTCTACAAATGCAGCGCCAGACACAAGCGATGAGGTCGCACTTTTTCAACAATATCACTCATGAGCTGCAAACCCCGTTGACCGTAGTGCTAGGCGCTGGGCAGGAACTGCTCCAGAGCGGCAAGGCCAATGCCGAGGACAATAAAAAGTTGGGAGAAATGATTGTCAAGCATGGCAAGAACATGCTGGGACTTGTCAACCAGCTGCTCGAGATGGACAAGGTGAGAAGCATCGCACAGCCCGACCTGAAACAGGGTGATATCGTCATGTTTGTCAGGATGCTGGTCGAGAACTTTGCCAACTCTGCCCAGCAGAAGCTCATCAACCTGTCATTCTCGTCACCTGTCAGCACGATGTCAGTCATATTTGCCCCCAACTATATCCGCAAAATTGTCCACACGCTCATCTCTCTCGCCCTGGAGTTCACGCCCCGCAACGGCAGCATAATAGTGAAACTGTCTATGCCCGAGAACGGCAAGGTCCAGCTCATCGTGAGCGATACCGGCATCGGTATCCCCGCCGAGGAGCAGAAACGCCTGTTCAAGCCGCTGACCCAGTCTCGCGATTACGATGACAATGGTCCCGCAGTAGCCGTTGACCTCTCCCTTGTCAACCAGCTTGTTCTTGCTATGAATGGCACGATCAACGTGGTCAGCAAGGAAGGCGTGGGCACCACATTCACAATCGAGATTCCTGTCCAGATGATTAACGAGCAGAGCGATTTCCATCCAGCATCTCCCGTTAGTATTGCCGAGGAGAGGGTCAAGGTCTCGGGCAGAAAGCGGCAACGTCCCCTGGTGTTCATTGTTGATGATGACGAAGATGTGGCATTCTTTATCGCCAATCACCTGAAAGAGAACTACGAGTTGCGCTTTGCCCACGACGGACAGGAAGCGCTGAACAACGCGCTGGAGCTTGCGCCCTCGTTGATTATCACGAGCCTGAGGATGCCCGTCATGGGTGGCAAAGACCTGATTCAAAAAGTGCGTGCCAATAGCACCTTGAGCCACATTCCCATGATCGCGATGACCTCGGACACGAGCGAGCAAGAGCGACTGTCGTGCATCGAGGCCGGTGCCGATGCTGTGCTCGTCAAGCCGTTCAATTCCAGGGAATTGGTGCTGACGACCGACCATCTCATCAATCAGAGTGCCAAGCTGCGTGAGCGCATTTCCAAGACCGTCAATGAGTCAAAGGTATCGACCACCAGCAAGGAAGACAAGGAATTCATCAACCGTCTGGTCGATGTGATACATGCCCAGCTTGCCCTGAACGATATCGACATGGACCACGTTGCTGCAGCCATGTCGATGAGCGCCAAGCAGCTGAGGACCCGCGTGATGGCGATAACCGGTCTCACACCCGTGGCCTATATCCTGCAGGTAAGGCTGAACTATGCCAGGCGCCTCATCTCCAATGAGGACACCTCGCTCACCCTCATCGCCGCCAAGTGCGGTTTCCAGAACCTGTCGCACTTCTCCAAGGCCTTCAAACAGCAGTTTGGAGTCAGCCCCACGCAGTTCCGCAAGAACCCTGACAGTATCAGTCCCCCCTAATAGCTGAATAACGAAACTATCATATACCCAAACAAATAACATCCCACAAAACTATGCTTACACCAAAAGAACAAAACGACCCCGTACCCAGTGTTGAGTACCAGCGTGCCCAACAGTTCATCAACCAGTCCATTGAAGCCATGGACGAGGAGATGCATATCGAGTACCGCTCCACCATTGAGCGCAACGTCCCGCAATCGCGACTGAGGCAATGGCTCAGCCGATTACTGCACCTGTTTTCCTGAGCGAAAGCTGCTCTAATTCTTTGACATTTTTTACTGGTTATATTGAGATAATTTGTACCTTTGAGGGCTCAAAACAAATCACATTTTTTTGACAGCATGAAGCGTACACTACTTATCGTTATGTTGTTATGGAACATCCTTGGCGGGCAAGACGCAATGGCTCAGGACTGGGCAGGCAAGAACCGCTATCACCAGGCTAACCTCGAGCTGATGTCGCGTGAAGCCGACCCGCAGCGTGTGGTACTCATGGGCAACTCCATCACCGAATTCTGGATGGAGACTCACCCGCAGTTTTTTGCCGACAACCACCTGGTGGGTCGCGGCATCGGTGGCCAGGAGTCCTACGAGATGCTGGCCCGTTTCAGGCAGGACGTCCTCGCCCTGTCGCCCCGAGCCGTAGTCATCAACTGCGGGACCAATGACATTGCCGAGAATTTCTGCCCCTATGACGAGGATATCACGATGGACAACATCAAGTCCATGACCGAGCTTGCCCTGCACAACGGCATCACTGTGATTCTCTCCTCGGTATTGCCCTGCGACCACTTCATCTGGAACAGGTCGGTGCGCAATGTCCCCCAGAAGATACGCTCGCTCAATGCCCGCATCATGGAACTCGCCGAGCAGCTGTCACTGCCTTATATCGACTACTACAACGCGATGGTCTATAACGAGGGCGGAGCCATCAATCCCGCCTACAGCGAGGACGGCGTCCATCCCAATTCCTTGGGCTACAGCGTCATGGAACCGCTGCTGCTGGATCAAGTGAAAAAGATCACCAAACATTAACTTTATCATATCAATAACAAATGAGAAAAATCACAGTTATCTTCATGGCACTTGTTGCAATGACAGCGGTAGCCGGCAATCCCGTCAAGGCCGTTGACCGCGAGAATCTGGACCCGAGTACGGCTCCAGGCACTAACTTCTACCAGTATGCTTGCGGCGGTTGGAAACTCAACCACCCGCTCGACCCGCAGTATGCCCGTTTCGGCACCTTTGACCAGCTGGCCGAGAACAGCCGCAACCAGGTCAAGGACATCATCACCACGCTGGGCAAGGGCAACCCGCGCGGCAGCATCAAGCAGAAGGTGGGCGACCTCTATGCCCAGGGCATGGACAGCGTGCGCCTCAACAATGAGGGCATGGCACCGCTCCAGAACTACATCAACGAGCTCAAGACGCTCACGCGCGACCAGCTCATGGCAGCCATCGCCGACCAGCATCGCGGCATCGCAGCCCCCTTCTTCAATTCGGCAGTCATGGCCGACCTGAAGGACTCCAACACCAACATGCTGTACCTCATGCAGGGCGGCCTGGGAATGGGTGACCGCGACTACTACCTCGAGAAAGACGCCAACACCGTCAAGGTGCGTGACGCCTACGCCAAATACATTCAGCAGTTGTTCCAACTCATCGGCTACAAGAAGGCTGCCGCCATGAAGGCTTCGCAGCACGTGATGTCCATCGAGACCGCTCTTGCTCGCGTGGCCATGACCCGCGAGGAGACTCGTGACTACAGCAAGCTCTACAACGTGGTGACCCTGAACCAGTTGCGCGCAGACTATCCCAACATCAACTGGAGCCAGTACTTTGCCGGCTTGGACATCAGCGAACTCGACAAGGTGTGCGTTTTCCAGCCCAAGTCGCTTGCCAAGGTTAACGAGATGGTCAAGACGCTCAAGGACGAGAGCCTGAAGGAATACCTCATCTTCAAGTATATCGATGCCGCATCGCCCTACCTGAGCGACGCTTTTGCCGACGCCAACTTCGACATGTACAGCCGCGCCATGAGTGGCAAGCAGGTGAAGATGCCGCGCTGGAAACACGCCCTCGACGTGCCCAACACGATGCTGGGCGAGGCCGTGGGCCAGCTCTATGTCGAGAAATATTTCCCTGCCGACAGCAAGAAGAAGATGCAACAGCTCGTAGATAACCTGAAACGCGCGCTGGGCGAGCACATCGCCACCCTGTCGTGGATGAGCCCCAAGACCAAAGTCAATGCGCTCGTGAAACTCAACAGCTTCACCGTCAAGATCGGTTATCCCGACAAGTGGCGTGACTA
>JAEEGL010677233.1_pt1 | contig 11182 bp, 7 predicted proteins | sample 9134231 | NCBI WGS metagenome assembly JAEEGL01 (sample SAMN16246548, study PRJNA631951) | gut metagenome | biome: gut microbiome; feature: rumen; material: fiber-attached | host: Bos | place: Iran: Karaj | collected 2018-10
GAGAACAGCACGGGAACCTATGTAACGGCAGTGGTAAACTCGGTTCTTGAACATATGAATGACGGGTATGACGGGATCATTGTCACTCACGGTACAGACACTCTTCAATATACTGCTGCGGCGATAGGATACGCACTGGGTACCGGTACGATCCCGGTCTGTATGGTATCCAGCGACCGTCCGGTCGAGGATCCCGATGCGAACGGGCTCATCAACCTGCACGGAGCATTTGCATTCATCCGTTCAAAAGCAGGGCGTGGAGCATTCGTTGTATACAGAAACAGGCCCTCCGATATAACCACAGTGCATCGTGCCACAAAACTGATCGCGCATCAGACACTCTCTTCGGAATTGTTCAGTATCAGTGATGAAATCTACGGAGTCATAGATGAAAAAGATCGCTTTATTCCGAATGAAGACTATAAAGACGATCCTGATGAAGCTGCGCCGCTCCCCTTCACCGGACTTACGGATACCTGTACTAAGGTCATGCGGATCATACCCTTCCCGGGCATGGTATATCCGGATGTCCCGGAGTCTGTGCGATGCATTATTCACGAATCGTTCCATTCGGGTACGATCAATACGGCCTCCAATGACAGCAGGCGTTTCTTTGATGAGATGCATTCCCGCGGTATACGGGTCTATCTGACGGGCATCACTCCGGGCGCAGACTATGAGAGTACGAAGCTATACAGCGATCTGCATATCATTCCGGTTCCGGGCATCAGTCCCATCGCACTGTATATGAAACTGTGGATGACGCATTAACTACCTTTTTATACAAGCTCCGATACGACAAAACGGCGGTCCGAAGCGGACCGCCGTTTATATATTGCTATACCCTGCAACTTATCGTAAGAATTCACTCGAATTCTTCCCGAAAAATCCTGTAACCCCAGTATCTTACTTAAAAGGATTCTCGGTCGGATAAGGAAGGGATGCAGGCTGGTTGTAGCCGAGCTCATCCATCTCTACTCCGAGATACTTGAATACTTCAAACAGAGCCTTGCCGAAGTGGCCGAAAGCAACTGCGCCGTGATGAGGGAAGTTCTTCTCGATCAGTACGTGACGATAGAATCTGCCCATATCCTTGATAGCGAATACACCGATGCCGCCGAAGGATCTTGTAGCAACAGGAAGAACCTCGCCCTGAGCAACATATGCACGCAGGATATTGTCAGCAGTAGACTGCAGACGATAGAAGGTGATAGGTCCGGGTGCGATGTCGCCTTCGAGAGTACCGTTGGTAACCTCGATGGGAAGTGCACGGGCCATGATAGCCTGATGCTGCATCGAGCATGATGCAAGCTTCTTGGAGCATGTATTTCCGCAGTGGAAGCCCATGAACGTATCGGTAAGCGTGTAGTCGAATTTGCCCTTGATGGAATCTTCGTACATGCACTTCGGTACAGAGTTGTTGATGTCGAGCAGTGTTACGATATCGTCTGATACGGCGGTACCGATGTACTCTGACAGACATCCGTAGATATCAACCTCACAGGATACGGGGATGCCGCGTCCGGTAAGACGAGAGTTAACGTAGCAGGGAACGAATCCGAACTGCGTCTGGAATGCGGGCCAGCACTTACCTGCTATAGCAACGAACTCCTTGGAGCCCTTGTGTCCCTCTACCCAGTCAAGGAGAGTAAGTTCATACTGAGCAAGCTTGGGAAGAACCTGAGGCTTGTTGTTGCCTGCACCAAGTTCTGCTTCCATATCCTTAACAACATCGGGGATACGGGGATCATCGGCATGCTTGTTGAATGATTCGAAAAGGTCAAGCTCTGAGTTCTCTTCGATCTCAACGCCGAGATTGTAAAGCTGCTTGATCGGAGCGTTGCATGCGAAGAAGTTAAGCGGTCTGGGACCGAAAGATATGATCTTCAGATTCTTGATCCCAACAACTGCTCTTGCGATCGGAACAAAATCATGGATCATGTCGGCGCAATCACCTGCATCACCAACGGGATACTCGGGGATATAAGCCTTGATGTTACGAAGAGCCATGTTGTAGGAAGCGTTCAGAACACCACAGTATGCATCACCACGGCCTGCGGTTGTAACTGATTCATAATCTTCCTCGGCAGCTGCACACAGCATTGCGGGGCCGTCGAACTGCTGGATCAGCATGGTCTCGGAGATCTCGGGACCGAAGTTGCCCAGATATACGCAGAGAGCGTTGCAGCCCTTCTCCTTGATATCCTTGAGGGCGTTCTTCATATCGATCTCGCTCTCGATGATTGTGATGGGGCACTCATAGATGTCTGCTGCATCATACTTTGCTGCATAAGCATCAACCAGTGCTTTTCTTCTTCTGATCGTCAGCTCTGCAGGGAAGCAGTCACGGCTCACACCTACGACACCGATCTTCACTTTGGGAATGTTGTTCATAAAAGTAAACCTCCTTCAAAAAATAATTGATTACTGAATCTGAGGGAACAGTGCTTTCACTGTCGGATAGATCTTCTTAAACTGCTGATAGCGCTCTTCATAAAGTGCGGCGAGTTCGGGATCGGGTTCTACGGTCTCGACTACTCTTACGATCGCGTCGGCTGCTGCCTGCACGCTCGGATATTCTCCGCAGGCAACCGCTGCGAGCATTGCGCCGCCCATTCCGGGACCCTGCTCACTCTCGATAACGTCAACCTTAATGTTCATGATGTTGGCGATCATCTTCTTCCAAAGAGGAGACTTCGCTCCGCCGCCGCAGATCTTGGTCCTCTGAAGGTCGATACCGAGGCTTCTTGCAACTTCAAGGCTGTCACGAAGTGCAAATGCAACGCCTTCAAGAACGGCCTGGGTCATGTCCGCACGGGATGTATCCATGGTCATGCCGATGAATGTACCTCTTGCAAGAGGATCGTTGTGAGGAGATCTCTCTCCCATGAGGTAAGGCAGGAAATATACATGATTTCTGCCGAGCTTATCTTCCGTGATCGCCTTCTGCTCGGTCACGAAATCCTCGGTTCCGATTATGTCTTCTTCCCACCACTTGTTGCAGCTTGCTGCCGAGAGCATGCAGCCCATGAGATGATATGTTCCGTCCGCATGGTCAAATGAATGAAGTGCATTGTTCTCATCAACACCGAACTTATCCGATGAGATGAATACGGTTCCGCTGGTTCCCAGGGAAATGTTGCATGCTCCGTTTCCGACGGTTCCGGTTCCGACTGCCGCTGCCGCATTGTCACCGGCACCCGCTACGATCTTCACTGTCTTCGGAAGACCGAGTTCATCGGCTACTGCGGGAAGGATATCTCCTACGGTCTCATATGACTCGAAAAGTTTGGGGAGCTGTTCTTCCTTAACGGAGCAGATCTCGAGCATCTCCTTTGACCACTTGCGGTTCTTTACATCAAGCAGGAGCATGCCGGAAGCATCCGATACGTCCGTGCAGTGAACACCGCTGAGTTTGTATGCGATATAGTCCTTCGGAAGCATGATCTTTGCGATCTTTGCAAAGTTCTCGGGCTCCTTGTTCTTTACCCAGAGGATCTTGGGAGCCGTAAATCCGGCAAAAGCGATATTGGCCGTATACTCCGAAAGCTTATTCTTGCCTATGACATCATTGAGATAATCAGTCTCTTCCGTAGTCCTTCCGTCATTCCAGAGGATAGCCGGGCGTATCACATTGTCGTCACTGTCAAGGATGACAAGTCCGTGCATCTGTCCACCGAAGCTGATGCCTGCAACCTGTGACTTATCACAGTCACTGAGCAGTTCTTTCAGACCGTCCATGGTCTGTGTATACCAATCTTCGGGACTCTGCTCACTCCAGCCCGGATGAGGGAAAGAAAGAGGATATTCACGGCTTACGATCTTTTCTATCTTGCCGGAGCCCTCCATTAAAAGAAGCTTAACAGCACTGGTACCTAAATCTACACCGATATATAGCATATTGCCTCCATTCCGGGATCAAACCCGCTCAAAATATATGCATTTTAACTAAAAAGCGCACAACATCATTTTATGATATTGTGCACTCTTTTTCAATGAGAATTATTGTCATTATGATACTAATTATTTACATTTTCCTATGCATCCGCGGAACTCTTCGCATGAACGGAAGTATCCCTCACCTCTATGATCGGTCCGCCCGTTCCGTTTATATAATCGCCTGTGATCGTAACCCTGCCGATATTGTCATCCTTGGGGATCTCGTACATGATGTCGAGCATGAACTCTTCGATTATCGACCGAAGCGCTCTGGCCCCGGTATCACGCTCGATCGCCTTGTCGGCTATAGCCTCGAGCGCATCATCGGTAAACTGAAGATCCACCTCATCTATTGCCAGGAGTTTCTGATACTGCTTAAGTATCGCATTCTTGGGTTCCTTAAGGATCTTAACGAGCATATCCCTGTCCAATCCCTGCATCGTAAACACAACCGGAAGACGGCCGATGAACTCGGGTATCATGCCGAACTTGCGCAGATCCTCGGTCTTGACCTGGCGTAAGATATCATCCGATTTTTCCTTTTCATCTTTTATTATGGCCGAATAACCGATACCGGTCTGCTTATTCAGTCTCTTTTTTATGATATCCTCAAGATCCGGGAAAGCACCTCCGCAGATAAAAAGGATGTTGCGGGTATTGACCGTGGCAAGCGGGACCATCGCATTCTTGGAATTGGATCCGACGGGAACCTCTATATCCGCACCTTCAAGCAGTTTGAGCATGCCCTGCTGAACGGATTCACCGCTGACATCACGGGAATGTGTCTCTGCCTTTTTCGCTATCTTATCTATCTCATCGATAAAAACTATGCCCTGCTCGGCTTTATCCACGTCATTGTCCGCAGCGGCCAGAAGCTTGCTTATAACACTCTCGATATCATCTCCGATATAGCCCGCTTCCGTAAGGGAAGTCGCATCCGCTATCGCGAGGGGGACATTCAAGAGCCTAGCCAGAGTCTTTACCAGATATGTCTTGCCGCATCCCGTGGGACCGATCATGAGCATGTTGGATTTTTCGATCTCGATATCATCCATGTTGTCGGTCGCAACACGCTTATAGTGGTTGTAAACAGCCACACTCATGACCTTTTTGGCATATTCCTGACCGACCACATATTCATCAAGTGAAGCCTTGATCTTATGGGGAGCGGGGATATCCTTGATATCGATGATCGGCGCCGGCTTTTCGCCCTTTTTACGTTTCTTGAGTTTCTGCTTGTTGGGGATGCCGCCTTCACCGTTCAGATCGGATATGTTCATGAAGCTGATGTTGGGATTGTTAAGCATGCCCTGATAATCGAAACTCGAGACCGTGTTCATGGTCTTGTTCATGCAGTCCGCGCACACGCATATCCCCTGCATCAGATGGAACATCTTACCGGCTTTGCTCTCCGGGCGCCTGCATATGAAGCAGACATCCTCGCGGTCACTGCCCGGTTTATCGTCCGTTTCATTACCGGACGCATCGGAAGATATAACCTTATCTTCCGAACCTGTCGCATCCGTTTCGACGTTTTTCTCCTTATCGACCGCCTCTGTGGATGTTTCTTCCGCCGTAACGGTTTCTTCGGTCACTTCTCTGTAATCGTTGTTGTTATCATCATTCATCATTTATATCACCCATTTCTTCAGACCGGGGATCAGACTCACCACCCACACGATGAAGACAGTGATGGCCAGATCCATAAGCGTAAGCAGCGGCATCGAGATAAAAGGCGTACACATCGTGGTCACAAGTCCCAGTTTCTTAAACACGATCAATCCGAAGTCATGCGCCATATATACGCCGAAACTCAAACGAGACAGCCACATGATGACCTTCATCGGTTTTGACTGCGGATCCACGTTCGCAAATCTGTCCCTGAAAAAGATAAATACCGCTATCGAATAAAGCGGGATCCCCGCCGTGTAGTATTCATGATAGACCGAATTCGGATACTGGGTAACCAGAACATATGTCGTCATGGTTATGACGGTCCCCAGGAGTCCGATGAGGCCCAGCAGATATATGAGCTTTTTCTGCTTATCCGTAAACTCCTCGGTGGCCACATAATACCCCGCCGCATAATAGAATACGTATCCCGAAACAAATGCAAACTCAAGGCGGTTAAAATACAGTCCCACATGCTCGTATATGTGCGGGAGCATCATGATGTTCGGGATCAGATAAGAGATCACATATGCGGCGATCAGGAAATATCTTAATGCCTGCCTGTCCTTAACGAGCCCCCTCAGCGCAGGCGTGATGATGTACATCCCGACTATGATATACATATACCACATATGGTAATGTCCGAAGAACAGGTTATGTATGAACTTGGATACCACATCTTCGGAGAAAGTCCTCTGCGTGAGAAATCCGCTCGTTATGATCGCATACAGGAATGACCAGAAAAAGAATGCCGCAAGCAGCCTCGGAAGATAGCGGGTATACATCTTCCTGACCGATATGTTACGGTTCGGATCCAGAAAAAGATATCCGCTCATCATGAGAAAGACCGGAACGCAGTATCTGCTCAGGATATCAAAAAGATTGGTCACACCCCAGGGATAGATGCTGAAGGGACCGTCATACCACGTGATCGCGCCGACATGGATCATTATGACGGACACCATGGATAAAACCCTGGCGATGTCCATATAGTATTCTCTACCGGCCGGCGATTGAGTTGTAACGGTGGTCTTTGCTCCTTCGGACATGGCCAAACCTCTACGTCCAGTACCCGGGCTGCGAAGACAGGCGCTTTCTCAATCCGTTCGGGATCAGCCTGTATTTTTTGCCCAGTTTGAAACCGAGAAACCTGGCAGCACAATTCATTATGAATCCCGGGATCAGATATGAACGATGTATCTTCTTAAGATGCGCGATGCACTGCGCAACGAGGCGTTTTCCTTCACTCTCTGATGAAATGCCCGCAAAAGCCTCGGGATGTTCGGCCTGTGAGACCGCATTGTCAAAATTGCGTTTGAACTGCTGCCGGCAGTTATAGTTATGGGAATGGTAAACCCTCGCACGCGCCGAATAGGATATCGCACGCCCCATTTTTATAAGGGAAGCCGCCAGGATCATATCCTCGTTGAATATGGTCTTTTCGACAAAACCGCCCGCCTCGTCATAATCGGCGCGTCTGTATGCCGCACATACATTGGAGCAGAAGAAAGTCTTGACGCCCAGTCTGTTTAAGTCCTGCGCTGACTTGACCTGCGGTTTTTCCGGATAATTGAACGAACGGACGAACCTTTCCGTCTCCGATGCGCCCGGAGCGGGAAGCTGTCTGGCATAAGAGACCGCGATATTCCGATCAAGGATAAGGGGATCGATGAGTTCTTCGATGAGTTTTTCATCCGCGGGAAGAGCATCCTGCGTCATCATGATGAAGAACTCGGAACGGGATCCGGCGACCGCAGTTCTTCTGGTCCCGCCGTGATCGAACTCCCGGGCAGAGATATGGGTGATCTCGGTGATATCCCTGACGGATGCCGGGATCACCCTGTTCTCCATAAATTCATCGAAAAAACGTTGTTCCGTGTTTACGATATGGATACGGGACGGGGCTACAGTCTGTGCGCCCAGAAGCTCCAGGCAGCGGATGAGTCTCTCATCCGGCCTGTACGTGGGTATTATCACATCTATACTGTGCGCGGCGCTGGTCATAAGATCAATTACCTATATACGTGTGAGTGTCGGCATAAACCTTATCCGAGCACTGTTCAACCGTCTGTGAAGGCTGATAGCTCTCATCACCGAAAAGGAACCAGTGAAGCCACTTGACATTGTCCGAAAGAGTAATGGGAACAACACAGGATCCCTTTGATCCGATGGATCCGGTAGCTCTTAAGCTCTCGTTCGGGAAACCGTCCTGACCGACAACGTTATATTTTGCGATATCGCCCAGCAGAGCGATGATGTCATTTAAGTCGAGTGAGGTATAGACCTCACCGAAGATCTTATTGGCTATCTCGGTAAGCTGTCCGACGGATGCGGTCTTAGCTTTATCCATGCATGCGAGCAGCACGGTACGCTGTCTCTCGGCACGTCTGAAATCGTCGCCGGCAGTATATCTGATACGGCAGTATGCCGTAGCCTGAAGTCCGCTCAGTGTCTGCATTCCGGAATTGGTCACGGGAACGATGTTATCATTAAGTTTTCCGCCGCCGCCCTCATCGAGGAACATGCTTCGCTGATAGTTGTTCAGGTGCTCGATCTCCGCATCCTGAACATCGATGTTCACACCGTTAAGTGCATCAACGACATCGATAAGTCCCTGGAAACCGATCGTAATGAAATCGGTGATGTTCATATCCAGGTTCATGTTCAGCATGTTGATCGCCTGCTCGGGGCCGCCTTTGGCATATGCCGCATTACACTTGTTGTAACTGTCGTTTCCGAGGTTAAGATATGTGTCACGGTATACGCTGACAAGTCTGATCTCACCGGTATCCTGATTGATGCTCGCGATCATGATCGTATCGGAACGGGTATTCTTGGTCAGCTGATCCTGTCTGGAGTCAACACCGAACAGTGCTATGTTCCGGTACCCCTTCATGGTGGTCTCCTCAGCCACTTTTACGGAATCGTTGATCACGATATCCTCTTCTGCTATCTCGACCTTACCTGTCTCGGTAGTCTTGGTCGTGATATACAGTATGATCCCGGCTGCTGCCAGTACCACAAGTTCGATGGCAAAAATGGCTATCTTCGCGCCGGTGCTCATGCCGCCTTTCTTCTTTTTTCTCCTGCGTCTTCTTTTCTGGTCAGATGAACTCATTTCATTCCTCCTGTTGCTTATGCGCCCGCATGTTAATATGCGTTTTTATCTATGAACATCCTGAACACGGTAAGCAGAACGATCTTGATGTCAAATCCGGGTGTCCAGTTCTCGATATAGTAAATATCATGTTCAACTCGGCGCTTGATCGAGGTATCTCCTCTGTATCCGTTTATCTGTGCCCAGCCCGTAAGTCCGGGACGGACCTGGTGCTTGACCATATAGCGGGGTATCTCTTCCATGAACTTCTCAACGAACTGCGGCCTCTCGGGTCTGGGCCCCACTACGCTCATATCTCCCTTGAGCACGTTAAAGAACTGAGGCAGCTCATCGATACTGAACCGGCGGATGACCTTTCCGACAGGGGTGACTCTCGGATCATCCTTCGTGGTCCACTCCTTACTCTCCGACTCTTCTTTCTGCACTACCATCGATCTGAACTTATACATCTCAAACGGCTTATTGTGGAGACCGATGCGTTCCTGCTTGAACATGACGGGACCGGGCGACGAGAGTTTGATCGCGATGGCCGTCACGAGCATCACGGGAGATGAGATCACGATGGCTATGATCGAGAATATCAGATCGAACGAACGCTTGATGGCCTTGTTGAAGGAGTTTGCAAGCGGCACATTACGGATATTCACAACACTTAATCCCAGCACATCCTCGGTATAGGGATTGGTCGGGAAAAGTGAATTATAATCGGGTATGAACTTGGTATGTACCCCGAACTTCTCACACATGGCAACGATACGCTCCAGCTTGTCGTAGTCGCTCAGTGCGAGCGAGATATCGATCTCATCGAGATTGTTCTCGGGCAGGATAAACTCGAGGTTATCTATCTTGCCTATGACTTTGATGCCGCGATACAGCGTTCCGGCAGGTACGTGGTCATCGAGTATGCCCCTGATCACATACCCCCACTGGGGATTGTTGTTCACGCGGTTTATATATTCCTCTCCCGCTCTGGAATAACCTACCATCAGGATATATTTGACATTGTATCCCTTACGGCGGAAGTACTCGAGCACGCTCCTTAACACGCTGCGGAAGATCGTGGTGAGCACGGTATTGATCCCGAAGAACATCAGGATCATGGAGCGCGAGAAGTGTATCTGCTTGACTACATACAGTACAACTATGATCCCTATCATCCCGAAGAGGTTGGCCTGAAAGATATTGACCAGCTCATACCTGCGCAGTGTCGCACGCTTCGGGGTATAGAGATTCGTCATATAGTAGAGCAGGACATAGCCGGGCACGATGAACCATAGAGCAAACATGTACTGCTCCATGGACAATCCGGGCGGTTCGTTCTGCCAGGGTGCCTGGAATTTCAGATACCAGGCCAGAACATATGAAATTACAACCACGATCGCATCTATCAGAAGATGGACCTGATTGAACGCTTTTTGGTGATCTTTAATCATATGTAATTATGATACAACATTTAGGTAAAAAAAACACCTAAATCACTATATTTAGTTTATTTTCAGCATATCTTAATGCTTTCTTAATCAAACATCTCCAGAACACGGTGATAATAGGTGTGATTCTCCCTTATTGCGGCAAGTCCGGCACGGGCGATCGCCTCGCGCTCATCCTCATGTTCGAGATAATATGCGCACTTGCCCAGCATGTCATCCGTACTTTCGAAGGACACGAAATGCTCCCCGTCGTTGAAAAACCGCAGCATGTCTCCTGCGTAGGATGTCAGCAGAAAGCCGCCTGCTCCCATGATCTCAAAGCATCTTAACGGGATCCCGTTAACTATGCTCCTGAGAGATATGTTCAGGTTGATCCGGGATCGGTTAAATATCAGCGGCGCCTCCCTGAACTGGTCGGCAGGGCCATGGTTGGTCACGCCCGCAAAAGCAGCCGAGGCATCATGAGTATACAGATCCACCCGGTAACGCTTACCGAACCCGGCCCCCAGCGCCGTAAGGATGTGATGACGTTCCTCGACGGTGACCTGTCTGTCTATCACATATTGGGAAAACAGTGTCCGGGTGGTGATGACACTGTCTGCGGACGGGCCCAGAGGAAGCGCCGCGTGCAGATCCTCCAGGATCTCATCCGTGAGCAGATGCTCAGACAGATCCATTCCGTAGATATGCTTCTGTGCCTCTATGATCCCCCGTATATATCCGTAAGTACGGTCGGGCAGCCCCTTATCGATCATCCGGTGATAGAAATCGTGTCTTTCGGTATACAGAGAACCCACAAACGAGATGTCCGCTTCATATCCCGGACGGGCCTCCCTGCACAGCTGCTCTGCCCTGTCGGGATCCGCCGCCATGGGCAGAAAGTCTATCGTGTTTATCCCTTCAGCATGAAACTTCAGGTATGTATCGGAATCAAATACAAATATATGGTTGGTAGGATATGTGACAGTATAGGAATACAGCTGTACGCACGGATTATCGTATACCCACGCATAGTAGCCGATCC
>JAEEGL010913464.1_pt1 | contig 11182 bp, 10 predicted proteins | sample 9134231 | NCBI WGS metagenome assembly JAEEGL01 (sample SAMN16246548, study PRJNA631951) | gut metagenome | biome: gut microbiome; feature: rumen; material: fiber-attached | host: Bos | place: Iran: Karaj | collected 2018-10
ATCACCAAGACGACAAAAACTCTGTTCATCCCATTTTACTGAACGCGTTCCGATGCGATTAACAGGATCATCAAAAAAAGCTCGGTCATAAATCATGCGTTATCCTCCTTCTTGATACAGCGGATAATCCAATATCCGCCACTTTTTTCTATTACTTCGACATTATAAAATAACATTTTAAGATACGTTATCGCGGACGGGGCACCCTGTTGTTTTCGGATCACAAGATAGAGATCCCCACCTGGATGAAGATGCGATTCACTTTCCGCAAACAAACGGTATATCGTCTGTTTGCCAGTCCGGATAGGCGGATTAGATATGATATGATCAAATTCAGCAGAGATATTTTCAAACCCATCACTTAGGATAAAAGAACCACTGATGCCGCACGCGGAAGCATTCTGACTGCAAAGATTAAGAGCTCGCTTGTTCGTATCGCTGAAAGTAACGCGACAGTTGGGAAAAGCAGTAGCGACACTAATACCGATAGGTCCCCATCCGCATCCGAGGTCAAGTATCTCACCGGCCATTTTCTCAGGAAGTGCAGACAGAAGGATTCGTGAACCCGCGTCCAGTTCTCCGCGTGAAAAAACACCTGCATCGGACTGCATCACGAATGAATGCCCGCGATAAGTAAACCTGACGTCTGCAGGACGGCTTTCACAAGTAGGATCTTCGCTGTAGTAATGTTCATTCATCTTGGCTTTCCTCTGTTCCCGTGGATATATAGAGCATTTTTAATTCCTGTTCAGATAGTTCGCGATATTCTCCTGGCTTTAGAACAGGGTCTAACTTTAGTGGGCCTATAGAAAGACGTTTTAAAGATGTTACTGTTAGCCCCCTTGCTGAAAACATTCTGCGCACCTGATGGAATTTCCCTTCATGTACCCATACATACGCAGAAGAAGATAAAGGGGATGTCTCGATGATTTCGAGCCTTGCAGGAAGAGAAATCATATCGGACAAGCGAATCCCTGATTCAAACGCCTCTTTATCTTCACATGAAAGCGGACCATTCACATACGCGAGATAGCATTTCCATATGATGCGTTTTGGAGATAAAATTCGATGCGCAAGCTCTCCATCAGTCGACAGAATAAGTAGCCCTTCCGTGTCTTTATCAAGTCTTCCTACGGGCATGCATCCACATGCGCTGAAAGATTTAGGTAAAAGATCAAAAACAGTTTTTTGCTTTTTGTCAAAAGCAGCAGTCAGTACACCAACAGGCTTGTTGAGCATGATGTGCTTAATTAATCGCGCGTCAATTTGCTTTTGATCTATGCAGACGGAAGATCCTTTTTCAACGTGACAGTCAACTGCTCGAATGACATAACCGTTTACAGAGATATGACCCTGTTGAATTAACGCCTTAACCTGAGAACGGCTGCCATATCCCAGAGAAGCAAGAAGCTTGTCAAGCCTTGATTCTGTATCAGTTTTCATGCACATAGCAATTTACCACGATGTCGGCATTCTGCGCTTTACGGAAAATCACTACAGGAAAATATAGGACGCAGAACAGCGCAAATGATAGCAGTATCGTATCGTTAGAGAGCATGCCCGCAGTTAGGAATACATAAAGAAGTTGCAGATCCTGCATGGGATTGCCGGTTAGCATGGAACGCAATTTCAAATATGGCGGAATAATGGGAACAATAATTGCAGGAAGTAGCAGTAATGCATGGAAGAAACCCGCGCAAATCAATTTACCGTAGCATATTCTACGCACTTTCCTTGCAATGTGGAGACCTTTGACTGCGGTTGTAAGACCAACCATCTGGAAATCATACGGAACTCCCCAATGCCATCCAAAGGAAGCAATCAGCAATGTGATAGCAACAGCTGAAAAATAGATTGTCATTCCTAAATTGAAGCATTGGACATCTTGAGCCTCTATTAAAAAATAGGAGCCTATAGAGATAAAGTCACGGCTGAAGCGGGTCCCCTCAAATATAAATATATATTGATAGAGACGGAATATGAGAAGAATGCATGGAATAAACCATAAAATGCCGGAAAGTGAGCGAATTAATCCGGCCAGAATAAGCTGGCCCCAATTGCTGTTATGAAGGTTCTCAGCACCGCCTCTGCGTACAAGTTTTGTAAGCTGAAGAGCTGCGCGGTTGCGTGCCGGAAATACAAGTATAATATATAAGAGCAGAACTATAATAAATCCGGTTTTTACTGAATAATATGGAATCGTATTTGAAAGCTTTGGAAAAATAAAAGCAACCCAAATAGGACTCCATGCTACTGCACGGACAAGAATCTGCTCGGCAATAATCTGGATAATCTGAAGTGGACGCTTGAGCAGAGATTTTGATATGGCCTTGGTTCCAATTGCCATAAACATAATTCCTCCGAATTTATCTACTATAGTATATGCTTAAATTAAAGAATTTGCAATTGGACCAGTTTTATTTTAGTTTTCGCTTTATCTTTCCAAATAATAATCCTGTTTTTCTATTGCAAGCAGTTATTCAAAATGATAGGATATTATTGTTATGAAGCTTTTGGATGGAATTGCTGCCAGTATTCAGGAAAGTGCTTTGAGGAACCATGTTAAGGATCCTGTCCTCATCGGTTTATCCGGTGGGGCTGATTCAGTTGCACTGCTATGTGGTCTTTTGCATATGCGAGAAAAAGGCATACAAGTTTTTGCAGTTCACGTAAATCACGGACTACGTGAATCATCCCAGGAGGATGCAGATTTCTGTCGGAAACTGTGCATGAAACTAAAGGTGCCGTTGAAAGTGATATCAGTTAATGTTTCGCAGACGGGCAGCATTGAGGCTTCAGCACGAAAAGAAAGATACAATGCATTTTATAATTCAATGAAAGAACTGAACGCGAGAACCCTTGCGCTTGCACATCATGCAGATGATCAGGCAGAGACTGTTTTGATGCACTTGTTTTATGGAACTGGAACCAGCGGGCTTTCCGGAATGCAGGAATACAATGACCCTATCTGGCGTCCGCTTATTGCTTATCGGCATACTGAATTGGTATCGGCATTGCTGGAAATCGGACAGACATGGCGTGAAGATGAGACCAATAACGATACAGCTTATACACGTAATTATCTTCGTCACTGTGTTATTCCTCAGATAGAAAAAGCATATCCGCAAGCCGTTCGTTCTATCAATCGCTCGGCTGTCGTACTGCAAAGTGAAAATGAATGGATTCAGAAGCAAGCCAATGACTGGTTGTCATCGCATGGTTCAAAGAGTTATTTTCATTTTATCGAATTGTCAGGATTCTTAACTATCCACACTTCACTTCAGCGTCGCATCCTGCTGACATATGCTGATCGACTGGGTTTGCACCTCGAGTTTTCACATGTAGAAGAATTGAGGTCTGCAGTCGCATGCCGAAAAAAAGCAAATTTGCCGAACGGATGGCATGCTGTTTCTACTTCTGAGCGGCTTCATTTTATCCCTCCGTCTCAGGAAAAGCTCGTATGGAATAAAAATGTCATAAGTATTGAGCCTATAGTTGAAAATTTCGGAGACGGTCGATTATTGCAGGCAGTACCAACCGAATTACTGGAAAGAGCAGTAATACGGACACGACGAGCAGGCGACAGGATTACACCTTTCGGAATGAAAGGAAGCATGAAACTGAAAGACTATCTCATCGACCGTGGGGTAGATCAGCCTTTCCGTGACAGCTGGCCAATGCTCTGTGATGGCAGCGAAGTTTTGTGGGTGATAGGTATAGGAGCTTCTCAATTGCTGAATGTTAGCAGCCTCGACAAAGCTGTTATGGTACATTTCACAAATAAACTTCCAGATTCACTATAAAGGAGGAACAAAAAATGAGTAAGGCTATGGGACAATATGAAGACCTGGATCGGGTACTTGTTACAAAAGAGGAGATTGCTGAAAAGGTACGAGAACTAGGCGAACGTATCACTCAGGATTACAAAGGCAAACAACCTATCGTTATCTGCATTCTAAAAGGTGCCGTCGTTTTCTTCACTGATCTGATCAGAGAGATCGACCTGCCGATGCAGATTGACTTTATGGCAATATCCAGCTATGGCAGCAGTACAAAATCTACAGGTGTCGTAAAGTTGGTCAAAGACCTTGACCGCGATGTAAGCGGACATGATGTCCTTGTAGTGGAAGATATCGTTGACAGCGGAATGACGCTTTCATATATCAAAAGTGAACTGCAGCACCGCGGAGCATCAAGTGTCCGTATCGCCACACTTTTAGATAAGCCGGCACGTCGCCGCGTCGACCTGAAGGTAGAGTATTCCTGCTTTGAGATTCCGGACGCATTTGTAGTTGGATATGGTTTGGACTATGATGAGAAATACAGAAACCTGCCTGATGTCGGAATATTAGCACCCAGAATCTATACAAAAGAATGATTGCATATTTGCTATAAATCAAGAAATTTGTTATAATATTTCATCTCAATTTTAAGGAGGAGCATTTCTTGAGAAGACCTTCTCGTGGACTTATTGCCTACTTGGCCATATTTGCTGCGATTATTCTTTTGGCATATATGATAGGAGGCGGCGGTTCTTCTAACGGAGCTGAGATCACATATAATGATCTGCTGAAAAAGATCGATGATGGCCGAGTTGAATATGTTGCTATTCGTGAACGTGATTTGTTTGGCCTTTATTATGATTCTGAAAGGCCTGTTTCGAGCTTTCCTGAACGTTATGATTTTTCCTGTGTAATAAGTGACGATTTCTGGAACACTCTTTATACAATGACTCATAACGAGACCGGTAAGGCAAAAGAAGATATAAGTGAAAACGATCTTGTATTTAACAATAAAAAACTGAGCATTACATATCTGGCCCCATTATCTACCCCATGGTATGTGGAGTGGCTGCCATTTATTCTGATCACACTTATGGTGGTCTTCTTCTGGTGGATTATGATGCGCCAGCAAATGATGGGAAGCAATGGCAAAGTAATGAATTTCGGTAAAAGCCATGCAACACTGAGCGATCCTAGCAAGAATAAAATTCGTTTTGCTGATGTCGCGGGAGCAGATGAAGAAAAAGAAGAACTGAGAGAAGTTGTCGATTTTCTCAAAAATCCCAAGAACTATCTGGATCTCGGTGCAAGAATCCCCAAGGGTGTTCTTCTTGTAGGCCCCCCAGGCACAGGCAAAACCCTCCTTGCTAAGGCTGTGGCAGGCGAAGCAGATGTACCATTCTTCTCCATTAGTGGTTCTGACTTCGTTGAAATGTTTGTTGGTGTAGGTGCCAGCCGTGTTAGAGACTTGTTTGAACAGGCTAAACGCAATTCTCCCAGCATTGTATTTATTGATGAGATTGATGCTGTAGGGCGTCATCGTGGCGCAGGCCTTGGTGGTGGACATGACGAACGAGAACAAACACTGAACCAACTACTCGTTGAAATGGATGGTTTTACAGCCAACGAAGGCGTTATCGTTATGGCCGCAACGAACCGTAGGGATATTCTTGATCCAGCTTTGTTGCGCCCTGGACGTTTTGATAGGCAGATCACAGTTAATTATCCCGATGCAGAAGGGCGCATTGCAATCTTGAAAGTGCATAGCAGGGGAAAACCGCTCACTGAAGATGTTGATTTGGAAAATATCGCAAAACGGACTCCCTTTGCTACTGGTGCGGATCTTGAAAACATAATGAATGAAGCTGCAATTCTCGCAGCACGCGGACGCAAGGCAAAGATTGATCAGTCTCTGCTTATCGAAGCTGTTGAGCGTGTCCAGATGGGACCTGAAAAAAAGAGCCACAAGGTTCTCGAGGAGGATCGCAAGCTAGTTGCTTACCACGAAGCGGGACATGCAATCGTAGGCCACTATCTGCCTCTGTGTGATGATGTCCATACTATTACAATTGTCCCTAGAGGCGGTGCAGGCGGATTTACACTTTCGCTTCCCGCAAAAGAACTAGATAATATTAGCCGTAGCCAGCTTCTGCAGCGTGTTGCTATGGGACTTGGTGGTCACGCTGCTGAGAAATTGATTTTCAATGATATTTTTACAGGTGCTCAAAGCGACCTTCAGAAAGCTACCAGTATCTGCCGTGCTATGGTGACAAAGTATGGTATGAGTGAGAGAATCGGCACGATTTATCTGGATAGTGATCAGGAAGTGTTTGTAGGGGCGACATTTGGGCATTCACGTGAATACAGCGAAGAAGTCGCGGCTGCTATTGATCGTGAGGTGAGAGATCTTCTGCGTGATTGTTATGAAACATCAATGCAGACGCTTACAGAACACCGTGAACAGCTTGAGGGATTAGCACAACTGCTTATTGAGCGGGAGACGCTTTCGCGAGAAGAGTTTATTGCTTTTATCAATGGGGAGCCTTTGCCGGAGAAAGAACCAGTTCGAATTGAAGAAGTAAAAAAGGAAGAAGAAAAAGAAGAAATAGCTGAACCGGAGCAGCATCCGGAAGACTGATAATCAATGGAGGAGCATTCTGTATATATGCCTTCGGAACATTACGCTAGGAAAACAAAAAAGGGAAAAATCCTCCTGATCATATCTCTATGTGTGGCAATCATTGCTGGCGTGGGAATATTTGGGTATTATTACTTTCCTTCTAGTTCTTCCAGTTACAGCGCATATATACAATCTCGTAATTCTTTTCTTCCCAATATTTACGTTCAAGGGATAAATCTGAATGGGATGACGCAAGATGAAGCCTGGAACGCTGTCTATCAGCAAGTGACGGAATGGCAGAATAGCTGGTCGCTTGAAGTGGCTTGTGATGGGTTTACATATTCCAGGCTCAATTATGCTGCCCTTGGTATACAGACCGATTATGAAGAACTGGATTTAATGCTAAATAAAGCATGGAGTCTGGGACATAGTGGTGGCTATAATGAATATAAGCAGGACCTGAAAAAACTGCAGGATGAACCATATCAGGCGTTTCCTAATCAGAAACAGGGAAGTAATGAACAGTTGGACCTGCTTCTGAGCATAATTCAGAGTAATGTATATCACGCACCAGTCGAGGCCATGATGATTGGCTTCGATCCTTCGAATACAAAGAATCCATTCTCATTCCGCGCCTCTGCATACGGCCAAACAATCGATGTCGAAGAGGCAAAGAATGAAATAATGCAGATGGCTGCTTCAGGAGAAAGCGGAAAATACGATATACCACTTCATAGTGTTACACCTCAAACAACTCTCGACGAAGTAAAGACTGATTATACACTGCTTTCAGAATACAATACAGCGATTGACAAGCATTCAACTGAAGAGAGAAATGCCAATATTGCTTTAGTGTTATCAAAAATAAATGGAAAGCGCATTAACAGCGGCGAGCGTTTCAGCTTTAATCAAATTGTTGGAAAACGCAATGAGCAGAATGGTTTCAAAACCGCAATGGGATATATATCCGGAGAACTTGCTGAAGTCGTTGGCGGTGGTGTATGCCAGGCTAGCACCACAGTCTATGCAGCCGCGCTCTGCGCAGGCATGACCATACAAAACAGAACGCCACACTCGATCCCGGTTTCATATATTTCGCTGGGTCAGGACGCTACTGTTAATGACATGCGAGGTCATGAAATAGATCTCGTGTTCAGAAATAAGACGGACAATCCTGTATATATTACTTGTGCAGTTGAGGAAAATGCGACAGGACGTATGGAGTGTGTCGTACGTTTCTGGGGACGAGCACAACAGGATGGAAGTTATTATAAACTTGAATCCAACATCGTAGAGACTCTGGAGATTCCTGAAGAAGTGGTTCGCCAGGATAAAGATGGAAAATATGTAAAATATACAAATCAACGCTATAAATACTCCTCTGGTTCTGAAGGGTATGTTGTAAAAACTTATCTGCAAAAATATATGAATGGCGACGTCGTTTCTTCGACTTTGATCTCGACAGATACATATAAGGCTCGTCCTGATATCTACTATATTGGAATTAATGAACGGCAATAACAGACTGCTGTGTTAATAATAGTTAATAAAAGTTGTTGCCGTGTGGCTACAATCATGGTATAATGTAAGAGAAAATAAACAACGGGGTGGATATATATGAAGAACGCGAGACAGACTGCAATCCTAAGCATCATTGAACGCAATGATATAGAAACCCAGGAAGAACTTGCTCTAATGCTGAAGGAACGAGGAATCGTAGTCACACAGGCAACGGTTAGCCGCGATATAAAAGAACTGCGTCTTCTGAAAGTTCTTTCTCCAAGCGGCAAGTATAAATATGCTACTTCTGATAATGCAGAACACGGTGTTTCAGAACGTCTGGTTCGGATGTTCGTTGACTCTGTCCTTACGATTAATTCTTCAGGCAGCTTGATCATCATACGTACATTATCTGGAAGTGCAAGCACTGCTGGCGAAGCGATTGACAGTATGCGTTGGCCGGAAATCCTTGGAACAATTTCAGGCGATAATACAATTTTTGTTGCAGTACGCAGCGTGGAAGAGACTTCCGTTGTTGTGGACAAGCTGCAAGATCTACTTAAACGTTAAACAACTATGCTGGTTCAGCTTCTGATCAAAAATATCGCCCTTATAGACCAACTGGAACTAACCTTTGGCAAAGGGCTTCACGTGCTGACAGGAGAAACAGGCGCTGGTAAATCCATCGTCGTTGATGCTGTCAGCCTTTTACTTGGCGGAAAAGCTAATAGAGAACTGATCCGCAGTGGACGCGAGAAGGCATATTCAGAAGGATTGTTTGATCTTGCAGATAGTCCAGAGGCACTGAAATGGCTTGCTTCAAATGACTTTGAAACGGAAAATAACTTCCTTTCTATTTCACGAGAAATCAGTGTGACGGGTCGCAATGTCTGCAGAATTCAGGGAATATCTGTTACACTTTCGCAACTACAGCAATTGACTTCATTGATTATGGACCTGCATGGGCAGCATGAACATCAGTCGCTTCTTGACGAAAAGAATCATATGGGGCTACTTGATTCCATAGGAGATGAAAATCACTGCCTACTGATAAAGGAAACTGCTGAGGCTTTTTCTGTATACAAAGATGCTTATACAGAATATGCTAAACTCAAGAAACAAAGCAATCAGTTGGAACAGAGAATCGAAGACCTGAAAAAGGCTGAATCGGAATTATCCGAAGCAAACATATCAGAAGGTGAAGAAGACCGTTTAGTTCAAGAACGTGATTTATATCGCAGCAGTGAAAAAATTATATCGTCCCTGCAGGAAGCATGCACTGAACTATATGATGGAAACAGTGAGACGATAACGCAGAAAGCCCGAATTGCGATGCGTGCCCTGGCACAGACGGAAAACTTTGGAAAAGAATATGCATTGCTTTCACAACGTGCACAGTCATTGTTTTATGAAGCTGAAGACCTTGGACTATCTGTACGTTCTTTATTGGATTCATTCGATGTTGATCCTGAACATATATCGCAGGTTGAAGAAAGACTTGACCTTTTACGCAAGCTTTCCCGGAAGTATGGTGGAACAACAAAAGAGATGATTCTGCATCTTGATAAAGTAAAAGATGAACTGAAATCACTTGAAAACTATGATGTGTCTCTTGAGATCAAGCATAAGCGTGCTCAGGAAGCCTATAAAAAATATTATGCAATTGCTACTAAGCTTCGGGAAAGCAGAAAAAAGCTGGCGAATTCTTTTGAAAAGCAAATAGAGAATCAACTGAACGATCTCAACATGCATGGTACACGTTTTGTCGTACATTTTGATGACCAGCATCAGACGCCTTCTGCAAGTGGTATTGATTATCTTAATTTCCTGATATCGCCCAATGCAGGCGAGGAACCAAAGTCTCTTATGAAGATTGCTTCTGGTGGCGAGCTTTCCCGTATCATGCTTGCAATTAAAGCTATCTCAGCAGAACATGATGATATTCCTTCTATGGTATTTGACGAAATAGACACCGGAATCTCTGGACGTACCGCGCAAGTCGTTGCAGAGAAGATGTGGGATATTGCACGCTATAAGCAAGTCATCTGTGTAACTCATCTTCAGCAGATTGCCGCAATGGCAACACGGCATTATCTTGTAGTCAAGCAGGAAGTAGGAGAGAGGACAATAACGAATGTCAATGAGCTAGACGGTAAAGAAAGAGCCCTTGAAATCGCTAGGATGCTGAGCGGTGTTGACGCAAACAGCGAAAGCGGATTGCGTCATGCCGAACAGATGCTCATTGAAGCAGAAGATTACCGCATTCACAACCAGTAATTAGTTTTAGGACGGCAGCCCAGCTGCCGTTTTTGATTACAAATTTGTTTCAAATAGATAAAAATTTTACTGTACGCAAGCTTATAATCTGTGTTATAATAGAATGCAATATGTATCTGAAAGGGGCGGTATTTTATTAACGGAAAAAGCCGTATTATTCTAGCTTCCGCCTCACCTCGACGCCGGGAATTACTGACTTTGATGGGTGTGCCTTTCATTGTCGCTTCTGCAGATATCGATGAACACCTTTCAGGGGAACCGCGGGAAGTTGTAATGCAACTTGCAAAGAGAAAAGCGCTTGCTGTAGCAGAACAATATCCGAAAGACGATATTCTGGCCGCAGATACACTTGTACATTGCTCTGGAGAAACACTCGGAAAGCCCACAGATCAGCATGATGCTGAACGTATGCTTAGGATGCTTTCTGGAAACACGCACTCTGTATATACGGGAGTATGCCTGCTGAACAGGGGAAATGAATCAATTGATGTACGGTTCGCTGAAACATCCGTTAGATTCATTAATCTGACAGATCAGGCAATCGAACGGTATATCAGTACAGGTGAGCCACTGGATAAAGCAGGCGCATATGGTATACAGGGAATGGCAGGGATGTTTATTTCAGAGATAAACGGCAGTTCATCCAATGTGATTGGACTTCCCATGCATCTTGTTCGCGAGATGCTAATATCAGCCGGCTGGCAACTTTGACTTGAAAGAATAAGGATGTGCAATTATGGCTATTATCGCGCCGGACGTCGCGATTGATCTCGGCACAGCTAATACTCGTATTTATGTACGTCATAAAGGGATCGTTCTTGACGAGCCAACATTAATGGCATTTAAGAGCGGGAAAAAGCGTACTCCGGTAGCTATCGGTGAAGATGCGCGCCTTCTATTAGGACGTACAAAGGGCGACCTGACTACGGTACAACCTTTAAAGAATGGCTTGATCGATGATTATGATTCTGCAGAATACCTGCTTGAATACCTAATGCGGAAA
>JAEEGL010993831.1_pt1 | contig 11182 bp, 7 predicted proteins | sample 9134231 | NCBI WGS metagenome assembly JAEEGL01 (sample SAMN16246548, study PRJNA631951) | gut metagenome | biome: gut microbiome; feature: rumen; material: fiber-attached | host: Bos | place: Iran: Karaj | collected 2018-10
CATCGCCTTGTCGCCCCTGAGGCGCGCACATTCGAGGGCGTTCACCCAGATGCTCACCACGGAGTACTGCACATGCTTTCCGCCGCCATAGCCCTTGTTGTTGTAGCCGTTGCCCTGGTAGCCGGGCGGACAGTAGCTCTCTGGGCGCGTGCGCAGGAACTGCTCGGACACGCGGCGGCTCACCAGCGCCGGGTCGGCGTTCGCCGGCAGATCGCTGAAGCAGCACGCCTTGGGGGCTGTGCAGCATGCGGCAACCGCAAAAAGCGAGACCATTCCCGCCGTCCATGCAATAGTCTTCGTCGTCATCGTTGGGACTCCTTTTTTTTCAGGGTTGGAAAACAAAGTCGAAAGCGCTTCAATGATATCATTTCACGGAACGGAACGCAAGCGCCATGCCCATGCGTCAGTAGATCACGGACGCTCCGCAGGAAGGCGTGTAGACCGCTGCGGAATGGGGCAGCCCGAGCGCATCGTAGTAGTCGCGGTCGAGCACGTCTATCGCCTCGGCGGCGCGCGCCTTCTCCACCAGCGCCACGACGCATCCGCCCAGCCCCGCGCCCACGAGCTGGCTGCCCAGCACGCCCGGCGTGGCGTTCAGCAGATCGCACATCTTGTCGATGCGCGGCGTAGAGCAGGCGTATGAGCCGCTTTCGCGCGCCACGTCCACATCGCCCACGGCCAGCGCGTCCAGCCGCTCGTCCGTGACAGGAGCCGCGCCCACGCGATCGCCGTCGTGGCTCGTCTTCATCATCTCGCCCAGCCGAGCATAGTCGCCGGAGAGCAGCACGTCCATGAACACCGCCGACCGCGCGCACTCGGAGATGCCGAAGAGCGCGACTTCGCGCAGACGATACGTACCCGGGTCGGCATGTGTTGCGAACAGCTCGTCCAGTCGCCTGCCGGACTCCGGCAGCAGCTTCCGCAGCTCGGCGCGCGTGACGCTTTCGGGCAGGATGCGCAGCATTCGGTATATCTGCGCGTACGGCCGCACGGCGGCCAAGTCGCGGAACACGGCCAGGGGGCGATCGGGAAACGCGCGGCGGATCAGCAGAAACGCAAACTCGTAGGCGGCCACCTGCGCGTTGAAGCGGTCGCGGGCCCCTTCCGACTTCTTCGCGCGATCCAGGCTGTTGGCGACGATGATGGCGTAGTTGGGCGAGAACGGCGCTGACGCCCCCACCGAAAACGGCTTGAAGTTGAGGTGCGTGATGCGCCCGGGCTTGCCGCACGTGATGGCGGCATGGTCGCCCGCGCCGCCGCGCGACCCCACAAACCATTCCCCTTCGCCGCAGAGATCGACGAAATCCTTCACCGGGAAGTTGAGCGCGTTGAGCGCCACCAGCGCCTCGGCCACGGCCACGACAATCGAGGACGACGAGGAAAGGCCCGCCGCCACAGGCACTTCGCCGCCGCACACGAGATCCATGCCGCACAGCGGCAGGTCGGAGGCCATCTGGAAGCGCAGCACGGCGGACTTCACGTAGTTCGACCAGTGTCCGCGGCTCGCCGCCAGCGCATCCTTGACCGGCGCGGACGCAAGATAGTCCAGCCAGGAGGACGATGCGCCCAGCGCCAGCGTCTCGCCAATGCGGAAGGACACGGAGGGATAGTCCGGCTCCATGTCCGCAATGCTCACGGTGTCGTCCTCGCGCGGCGAAGCGACAAGCACCGTGTCGCAACCCGTCGCAAAGACGTTGACCCCGCCGCCGCGATGCTCCACGTGCCGTCCCATCAGGTTGACGCGCCCCGGCGCGCGGGCAAGAATGACCTTTTTGTCGCCGTGACGCGCCATGAAGGCGTCGATGATGGCGGCGTAGCGCTTCTCCTGGACCGGTGCCGCCGCGCCGTATAGTTCCGCAAACGTCTCCCGCAGCGTGCCGTCGGCAATGGCCGCGCGCAGGCTGGAGGCCGTGCGCAGGAAGAGACGGCTCATGCGGCGCAGCTCGGGACGCGTGGAATAGGTGAGCAGGTCGTCGCGGCCCGTCACCTCGTAGTGCGCCACGTCGCCGGTGCGGGCGAAGCGCTCGATCGCGTCGGTCAGATAGATTTCGCCCTGGGCGTTGTCGCCGCGGCATCCGTCAAGCGCTTCGGCGACCGCGGCGGCGTCAAAGCAGTAGAGCGCGGCATTGACATACGGCGTGGCGAAGATGTCGGCGGCCGTAAAGGAATGTCCGGCAAGCGTCGTGGCGCCAGAAGGTTCGGTCCGCGCGGCCCGGTCCAATATCTTGCGCGCCTTCACGCCCGCGAGTCCGATTTCGTCCAGCCGCCTGGCGCGATCCGCCGCCGGAACGCCGGCGAGGGCCATGAGCGCGGCATCGGCGAACTCGACAATGCCGCAGACCTTGCCATCGGCCATCATCACATGTCCGCCATGCGGATTTACGGACAGCGGCTGCACTCCGACAACGGCCTTCGCGGCGCCCGCCTTCGAAAGAAGGGCCGAGACGACATGCGGAGACACGATCTTGTCGCCCATGGACACGACGACAGGGCCGTCGTAGCCGATGTCGCGCAGGACTTTCAGCCCGCACTGCGTCGCATGCCCGGTGCCCTTCTGCTCCTTCTGGTAGGCGTAGACTACGCCTTCCTCTCCATCCAGCGCCGACATGACGCTTTCCGCGCGGTGTCCGATCACCACTACGAAGCGGGACACGCCGCCGGCGCGCATGTTGTGGACGATGCGCCGGACGACAGGGATGCCGGCACAGTCGAAGCAGACCTTGTTGCGGGAATCGTCGCACATTCTCGTTCCCTTGCCCGCGCAAAGGAGAATGGCCGCGGCGGTGTCGTTGCTGCATCTCATGGCTGTGGAGACCTCTTGTCGCAAAATTTGGCAGAAGCGGTCGCAATCCGGCGTCTCACCGCGTCACGGCTTCGACGGTGTCGAGTACGTTCGAGCAGCTGGCGATGCCGGCCGCGCCGCCGATCACGCAGATCGACGACTGGCCGTCCAGTCCATCAAGGACATCCGCGAACCGGGCCATGTCGGCCTTGGTCGTGGACAGCATCTCGCCGCGAACCCGCTGGACATCCTCGAAGCTGCGTCCGGCGAAATAGAGGTCGGCCGCGTACCTGGCCTCTTCCTGCGCCGTGAAGCAGGGATCCGTATCGCCCACGGCGCCAACGATGTAGCGATCGAGCGATTCGTCGCCCGCGGCAAGGGCGCGCAGCGGGGCGGACGCCTTGGCGTAGTATTCAAGCGAGCGCGCCGGAACCGGATCGCGCCAGGAAAGGAATCCGATGTCGCCCTCGGCCCGGGCATACAGTCCGCCGCCGTAGGCGCCTCCCTTGACGCGAATCTCGTCCCAAAGATAGGTGAGCGACAGGAGGCGCGCCGCCACCATTTCCGCGCCCGTGGTCGCGCGACGCAGATGGGCCCCCTTCGCGGCGTAGGCGGATTCGGACGCCACCGTGAAGCCTTCGCGGCGGCGCGTCAGCGGCGTGCGCGGCGCGACCGGGCCGACCGTTCCGCGCGGGAACGCGCCGAAAAGCGGCTTGAGCGCCTCGGACGGGGCGTTTTCCGACAGGACGGCCACCAGGCGATCCTTCACGAAGATGCGCTTCGCGAGCGCGGCGAGCGCCTGGAGGCCGGCCTGCGGATCGGCGGCAAAGCGCTTCTCGGCCTGCTGGAGATGGCGCAGCTGCGAAAGACCGTCCAGCGTCTCCTCCGCGACACCCTTGGCGGAGAACGCGGCGGCGGCGCGGCGGCGGGCGAGGTTGCGCGCCCCGATCGTGGAGGCTTCGCGCTCGCGCGCGAGCCGGCTCTGCTTGAGGAGGTCGGCCACGGCTTTCGCATCGGTGAAGCGCGTGTCGAGCAGCACCTCGGGCACAAGGCTGCAGACGGCATCCGTCTTCGCGTCGAGGGCGGCGACGTCAACGGCAAGGATGGTGCGGGCGCGCGCAGTGTCGCCAGGCTTCGCGGCATACGTCTTTATGCGCGGCTGGAAGCGTCCGAGCCCCGCGTCAAGCGCGCTGTGGAGCGCCAGCGCGGAATGTCGGCCCGTTGCGAGCTCGCCCAGAAGCGTCGCGAGAAACGGCACGTCTGCGAGCTCGTCGGTCGTGAAGTCGTCGAGCGCGAAGCACAGCGAGACGTAGAACACGCCCTTCGCGCCCAGAACGGGTCTCAGCGTCGTGACCCCATCGATCTCCTCGATGGAATGGCGGCGTTCGCGTGCGCGGCGCGGAATGTCCTGCAACGAAAGAGCGGGCAGCTTGGCGAGATCCTCCGGCGCATCCACCTTGTTGCGGAAGGCATCGACGGCGGCGGTTTCCGCCTTGACGCGCGTCTTGTCGGACTCGCTCCAGCGCGCGAGCGTTTGGGACATTTCGTCCTGCTCGGCCTTTGTCCGCTCGGCGGCGCGGGTGGCCGAGGGCGTCATCGTCAGCTGCGCGTGGTGCGGGTTGTCCACCAGCGTCTCGACGAGAAACTTCTCGAACCAGCCCGTACCCAGCTTCGCGCGCAGGCTCTTGAAATTCTCCGCCGCGCGAAAGGCGTTGGCGGGATCTCCGCCGTACAGCCACTGGTCGAGCGCGGCGTTCATGAACTTGATGCCGCATGTGCCGCCGCCGGAAAACAGCTCGCGCACCTTGAACTCCTCGCGGTCGAGAATCGCCGCAAGACGGTCGCGGTCGAGTCCCTTGGCCGCAAGCGCGGACAAGGTCTCCCGCACGGTGCGGCGGAATTCGTCCGCCTTGCCGTCCGGCACATGCTTCGCAAAGAGGCAGGCCGCCAGCTGGCGGAAGGAGAAGCAGCCAAAGCCGACTTCCTCGCAGAGTCCCTTCTCCAGCAGGAGCTTCTTGAGCGGCGCCTCGTTCGAGCCGGTGAGCGCCTCGGCCAGCACCTCAAAGGCCAGGGCCTTCTCCGTGTCGTCGAACGAGCCGAACACCCAGGCGTCGGAAAGCAGCGTCTTGCCGGCGGGCGATTCGTCCTTGGCGATGGCGTAGGGCACGGTGGCCGCGCGGGAAACGGGCTTCTGGGCGGTAATCTCCGCGTCGATCTTTCGCCTCTCGAACGCCGAGAGGTAGGCGTCGAGCTGCGCAAGCGTCGCGTCGAGGTCGAGGTCGCCATCGAGGAAGATGCGGGCGTTCGACGGATGGTAGTGCTTTTTGTAGAAGTTGCGGTACTGCTCGAACGTCAGTTCGCCGATATGCTCCGGATCGCCGCCCGAGACGAAGCGGTAGAAGTTGTCCGGAAACAGCAGCTTGCAGATTTCGTAGAACGCGACGGATTCGGGGTTGGCATAGACGCCCTTCATCTCGTTGTACACGACGCCGTTGCGCACGAGCGAGCCGTCCTTGGCGAACTCGTAGTGCCATCCTTCCTGGCGGAACATGACGGGATCCTCCGCGCTGCGCGGATGGAACACGGCGTCCAGATAGACGTCCATCAGGTTGAGGAAGTCGCGGCCGTTGCGCGAGGAGACGGGATAGACCGTCTGGTCCTTGGACGTGAAGGCGTTGAGGAACGTCGCGAGCGAGCTCTTCAGGAGATCGACGAACGGCTCCTTGACGGGATACTTCTCGGAGCCGCACAGCACCGAATGCTCGATGATGTGCGCGACGCCCGTATCGTCCTCCGGCAGCGTGCGGAACGCGATGCCGAAGGTCTTGTTCTCGTCGGCCCGCTCAAGCCACACGAGCTCCGCGCCGTTCTTTTCGTATTCCATGCGCCAGAGGCGGCCTCCCACCTCCGGAAGGGCCGTAAAGCCCTTCAGGACAAATCCATGCCGCACTTCGCCGGGTTTCATCTCCACTGACTTTTCTCCTGTGTTGGCGCAGCCAACGGCCAATGCCGCCAGGGTCGCCATCGCAATTGTTCTTGTTTTCATGGCGCGTATTATACCGAAACTTCGCGCGTTCGGCAATCCCGCTCTGCCCGATTCCGAGAAGTTCGCAGGGCCGTCCGCGTTGTCCAGGCACGACTCAAGTCGTGTAGTCGGCGTTGATGTGCACGTAGTCTAGCGAGAAGTCGCACGTGTAGATGGTCGATGCGAACGCGCCCAGGTGGAGATCGACAGTCACGGCAAGCTCAGGACCCTCGAGTTCCCCTGCGAGCTTCGCAAGCTGCGCATCGTCGGCTACCTTGCCCCTGCGATATGCCCAGGTCCTTCCGTAGAAGACCTCGGCCTTGCGGTCGTCCACCGCCGCGCCTGAATAGCCGGCCGCGGCCAGCACGCGCCCCCAGTTCGGATCCTTTCCGAACCAGGACGTCTTCGCGAGCGGCGACTTGGCGATCGCGCGCGCCGCCCTGTCGGCGTCGCGCTGGGTCTTGGCGCCCTTCACGGTGACGGTCACGAACTTGGTCGCGCCCTCGCCGTCGGCCGCCATCTGCCTTGCGAGCGATACGCCCACCGCGGTCAGCGCCTCCACGAACAGCTCGAAATCCGCGCCGGCCGAGGTGATCGTGGCGTTGCCAGCCGCGCCCGAAGCCAAGACGAACACGGAATCGTTCGTTGACTCGTCGCCATCCACCACCACGTGGTTGAAGCTCACGGCGATCGCGCGCCTGAGCGCGCGCCTGAGCATCGCAGGCGTGATTGCCGCGTCGGTCGTGATGAAGCCAAGCATTGTGGCCATGTTCGGCTCGATCATGCCGGAGCCCTTGCACATGCCGCCCACGGTGACGGTCTTCCCGCCGATCTTCACGCGCACCGCGGCCTCCTTGGGCTTCGTGTCGGTGGTCATCACGGCCTTCTCGGCGGCAAGGCCGGCCTCCGGCGTCGCGGCAAGCGAGGAAGCCGCAGACTTCATGCCGGCAAGAAGGCGACCCATCGGCAGCCGATGTCCGATGACGCCAGTGGACGCCACAAGCACGAGCTTGGGGGCGATGCCCAGGACCTTGGCCGTTTCGCGCGCGCTGATTTCCGCGTCCCTGAAACCCGCCTCGCCCGTGCAGGCGTTCGCGCAGCCGCTGTTTGCTAGAATCGCCTGGATGCGTCCGCCCTTGACGACGGCACGGTCGTAGACGACAGGCGCGGCCGCCACGGCGTTCGTGGTGAACACGGCCGCCGCCGCGCATGGCGCATCGGACACGATGAGCGCCACGTCGTTGCGGCCTTCGTATTTTATGCGCGCCGGAACGCCCGCCGCGCGAAAGCCCTTGGCGGCGCAGACGCCGCCAGCGCAGTAAGACAGCCTTGCAGCCATTGTCAGTCCTCCAGCATGATGGAACGGAACTTGGCGATGTCGGCGTCGGTGAAGCCGAGTCCCCTCACGTACGCCTCTGCCTTCTCGCGCGTGCAGGAGCCGGGATACGCATCGAACACCGCGCGCAGCTTGTCGAAGCGAGACTTGTGTCCGAAGGACTGGTCCTCGTAGATGAAGCACGTGATCTCCCAGTCCTTGTCCAGCTCGTCGTCGCCGACGCCCAAAAGCGCGTTGAGGATGAACGCCACCGCGCCCGTGCGGTCCGCGCCGCCGATGCAGTGGAAATCGAGCGGATAGTTCTTCTCGTCAAGGAACACGCGGAACACCTTCGTGAACGCCTCCTTGCCCTCGGGCTTGGCCATGCCGCCGTAGGCGCTATGCGAAATGTGCCACCACTTCACCTCCGGGCCGCAGGGCGAACCTTCCATGCCCCACGTCTCGACATCGCGCCGCAGGTCGATGTCGCTCTTCCAGCCCAGGACGTCGATGGCATAGCGGGCCGACTCCGGCGTGATGATGGGCGTGCCCTTGCACTTCTCCTTGATGAGCGACTTGCGCAGGAACGGCGCCTTGGGATCGAACTTGAACTTGCCCTTGTCCCTGTCGATCTGCTCCTTGACCTTGCGCCCTTCCTCGCCGAACTTCTCCTCCAGCGTGCCCTCCTTGTACATCTTCAGCGTTTCCTTGGCGGAGCAGTACTTGTGGGCGTTGTGGTTCAGCCCCGCGCTGCGGTACGCCATGCCCTGCTTCACGCGCTTGCCGCCGAGGCCGATGCGGCCGCCAAGGTCGCGGATGTTCGAGACGTTGGGCAGGTGGATGTCGCGCGGCGCAAGATCGAGCGTCTTGAACGCGCCTTTCGCCGTCTCGCCGCCGCCGGTCACCGTCCAGGCGTAGTCGCGGGCGATTTCGAGGTTCCACACAAGGACCGCCGTCTCGGAAAGGTTTGTCGAAAATACCGTCTTGCCGCATCTTTCCACACTGACGCGATACGGCGCCGCGCCGCCCTTCCATTCCAGCTTCACTGGATTGGGTTCGCTGCGAACCTCCTTGTAGATGTGGCGGCGCCATTGCTTGTCCAGAAAGATCGCGCGCCGCTCCTCGCGGTTCTTTTCCAGGAACGCCCTGCGTTCTGGCGTGGAGAGGCAGACCGTCTCGCCAGATTTCGGCGCGACAAGTTCGATGGGCGCGGCAAGCGCGGTTGCCGCGGCGCAGATTGATGCTGCTAGGAGAATTCTGTTTTTCATGGCGAAAATTCTATCAGAATTTCCCGTCGTTGGCAACACCTGACGGTCGTTCTCGCGCAACTGGCCCCGCCGCTACCGGCTTTTCGCCTGCAGCTTGAAGCCCGTTCCGACGAACTGGGCGACATCGCGTCCCATGTCGTCGGTGACATCGACGTTCACGACGCAGGAACTGCGGCCGTCCTTCCTGTAGCGGGCCGTTGCGATGAGACGTTCGCCCTTGGCCGGCGAAAGGTAGCTTATGGACACCTGCTGCGCCACCGTTATCCTCTCGCGATCGTTCGTGAGCGCGGCGAACGCAAAATCTGCAAGCGTGAAGATCGCTCCGCCCATGACGCCGCCGAAGGCATTCCTGTGCCTCGCGCCTAGCGTCAGGCTTGTGACGGCATGGTGCTCATCCAGCTCGTCGAGCGTCATGCCGTTGTCGGTGGCAAACCTGTCGCACGAGAAATAGGCGTGCGCCTCCTCCAAGTTTTTGAACGATCCCATTGCTGTCTCCAATTCTGTTCTTTTGCTTTTTCCGCTGCCCGGTATTATATCAAATCGAATGGCCCTGCCGTAAGCGGTTTCTCGCACGTATCCCTTATGGCGTGCGATGGGGCGCCAACACTAGCGTCATGATTGACTCTGACGCCTTCTTGTCACCGTCCGAGACAAGCACAAGCGTCTGCGAACCATCCTTGAGAACTGGTCCGAGGCACATTCCTTCGTACATGGACGTACCGGTGTCCTCGTCGTAAACAAGGCGCTTCTCCAGTACGGGCATGAGATCGGACGAACCGGAACCGCCTTCAATTGAGGACACGACCTCGAAAACGCGCGTCCGAAAGCGCAACCCGTCCGTTTTGTCGCTTTCACGCTCAAGAACAAAAATGCGCCCCTTGGAATCGACACATACGGACGCAACGCCATTGCGGCGCTTTGAATCCCGCATGTTTCCACATGGCGGTTCTGGCAAATAGTACCTTTGCGAATTCAGCTTCCACGGTTCGGAGGCGCGCTTGCGCGTAAGTCTCGTCAACCGGACTGGGGCGGCATTGACCACTCCTTGGATCGTGTCGCCAGGGATCGCTCTCTCGTTGCAAGTCAACAGCGTGAGTCCATCTGGAGATATTTCCAGCGCCTCAAGAGACCGGTTCCGTATGCATTGTTTGAGATTCTCCGGCAGCGTGACTTCCTCGCCTATGCTTTTTTCGCGGAACGAATATTCGAATATGCGAGGGCCGTTTTCGTCGCATATCCATAAGGAATCTCTTAGGGGATCGTATGCAAGCCCCTCCATATCCTTCCCGCCGGACACATGCCTAATCTCCGCGAGCGAAATTTTCCTGATCTTTCCGTTGTTTGGATCGATGTCGACGACAAGGCGGCACAATTCCCCGCGCGAATCGCAAACCGCCCAGAACGAGCCGTCCTTGCCCATGGCAATGCCGCTGATGTCTTCAGGAATTCCGCTTGGCCTCCTTGCTTCATCTGCCTTGGTAAGCACCATGCGCGTTCCTGCTGCGCTGTCGACATCTAGGGTTCTGATATCAGCCGCCACGGCAGAATTCACCATAATGGCCATCGTCATCGCAACGGCAACCAGTCCCATTTTAAGATGTTCGGTTCCCTTTTTCATATTGCTTATTTTCCAGCTTGCAGCAATATTATAGGACATTTTTGTCGCATATGTCAATATCAGTTGAGGATAAAGTCGGACAACGCCTTAGCGAGGGCACGGCGCACGCCCATCAGCGAATGGTCGGCGCGATAGCGGATGCGGACATGTCGTTTCGAATCGCTAGGGAGCTGTTGCCACAAGGCGTCAAGCGGTTCGGACGGAACCACCACGTCGTAGTCGCCTGTCGCGAGAAACAACTTTCTGCCACCAACCGACTTCGAAGCATTCGCAAAGCGCATCGCACTGGCGTTCGCCAGGATATCCTCCACCACCGCCTCGTCGGACTTCCGATGAAGCACATGCAGTCCTTCGCCTACAAGAAAGGCCGTCAGCTCCTTTTTCGTCATCCGCTCAGCCATGTAGCCGATGTCGCATGGCGCGATCAGCGCGACACCACAGACACTGACATCACGCGCGGCAGCGTTGATTACGCTGTTGCCGCCCATCGAATGTCCGACAAGGTAGACAGCCTTAGGGTCGATCCCGTATTTCGACGACGTTTCCCGCGACATCGCCCACGCCGCAAGATTCTCGGCGTCGCGTATGCAGCCCGAGACGGTGTATTCGCCTTCGCTCCCCCACGCGCCGCGATGGTGAGGGATCACCACGACGATCCCAGCCCGGCACAAGTCGTGCGCCACGTCGTCCCAGCGCGTGAACCCCGCGAAACCGTGGCAGATGATCGCACACGGACGCGGACCTTCGAACTTCGACGACGGCACAAGCACCTGCCCGTAGATCGCACTTCCGTCGCTGTCCAGAGCCAAAGCGTCTAGACGCGGCAGCTCGGCTCGGTCGGCATAGTCGAGATCGCGGAAAGAACCGCAATCTACGCATCCGCACAAGTAAAGCGCGGCTATGGTCAAAGAAGCTGCCAGAACCCTCATGCCATCCCCCTACCGACAGTTCAACGTATGAAGTTAGTCATCTGCCAAGGTTCGCGGGCGGGCGGCGGATTGTCCTTGAGGCTCTTCAAAAGCCACGCCATGTTGCGAGCCATCGTCCGCATCGTCTGCATGCCTTCGGCGTCCGCGCCGCACTCCCCTTCTGCGCGGCCAAAGGCGATGTTCCAGTACTGCGACGTCACGAGCGGACAGTTCAGCATCTCGAACGGCATGTTCATCGCCTGGAA
>JAEEGL011294543.1_pt1 | contig 11182 bp, 10 predicted proteins | sample 9134231 | NCBI WGS metagenome assembly JAEEGL01 (sample SAMN16246548, study PRJNA631951) | gut metagenome | biome: gut microbiome; feature: rumen; material: fiber-attached | host: Bos | place: Iran: Karaj | collected 2018-10
AGCACATTAGGATTTTTTTGTTCATCGCTTAAGCTCTACGGAACCACGCCACTATGGCGTGGTTTTCTATTAACAAAAAAGGGCGGACGCTTTTGCGCCGCCCTTCAAATCCATGGGATTTACTTTTTCTTGTTGACTGCTTCCTTGAAAGCTTTTCCTGCCTTGAACACGGGAGCCTTGGATGCCGGGATCTTCACGACTTCTTCGGGCTTCTGGGGATTTCTTCCCTGACGGGCCTTACGTGCCTTAACCTCGAATGTTCCGAATCCTATGAGCTGGACCTTTCCGTCCTTCTTTCTGAGTTCCTTCTCAACGACCTCTGTGAAAGCGCTGATCGTTGCTTCTGTGTCTTTCTTTGTAAGACCTGTCTGAGCCGCTATTGCCGCTACCAATTCTGTCTTATTCATTTATATCCTCCTAATACATCAGCCCCCTTTTGAAGGGAGCAATTGACAAACGATATTATCTAATTATATTTTACCCTTCGGCATGACCTTGTCAAGCAAAACCGTTAGTTTTTCAAGCTTTTTGACACCTTTGAGCTCTTCTCTGGTGATGGTTCCCGTCACGAAAACGAGCACCGTATAGACCACCACCGCGACGGCTATCGAAAGGAGTACGGAAACCGCGTTCCCGAGGCTTTTGGACACCAGCGTGTATATTCCGAAGGCGCAGGCTCCGGTAACCGCGGAAGCGAAGAGCGGTTTGACTATGCAGAGCATAAAATCGAGTTTCACCCCCGTGTACTTCTTCGTGGAAAGGAAGTTGAGCAGCGCGGAAATGGTATAGGTGATGACGGTCCCGTAGGCGGCTCCCGTCACGTTGATCTCCGGTATCCCGCAGAGCACGTAGGTGGCTATGAGCTTGACCACGGCTCCTATGAAGAGATTCCTTACCGGTATGCTCTGTTTGCCTATGCCCTGTAGAACTCCGGAGAAGGCCTGGTGTATGGCAAGAAGAGCTATTCCCGGAGAATAGGCGGCAAGGCAGGTGGCTGCGTTGATAGCCGCTTCCTTCTGAAGCGGATAAAGAAGCAGCATGATTGGTTTGGCGAGAGCAAGTATTCCTATGGCGCAGGGCATTCCCACGAGGCTTGCGTATCTTACGGAAAGCTGGGTGTTCTTTCTTACGAAATCATTGTCTCCTCTTAGCTTCGCGTCGGCTATGACGGGAACAAGGCTCATGCACACTGCGGCGGTCACCGCGTCGGGCATATTGATTATGGGTGAAGCCATGCCCGAAAGCTGACCGAAGAGGGACCTTGCGGTCACCTGGTCGTAGCCTATGGACAGAAGCCTGGTCTTTACTATCACCGTGTCCATGGTGTTGATTATGGGCATGATCAGGGCTCCGAGGGTGATGGGAACGGCTATGGACAGAAGTTCCCCGAAGGCCTTTCCAGCCGGGATCTTGGGTTCTCCCGTTTCAGGTTCGAACTCGGCTACGAGCTGAGGTTTCTTCCTCCAGAAGGCGATCGCCGTATAAAGGAGAGCGAGAGCTCCTCCTATGGAAGCTCCTCCCGTGGCGCCCGCTGCCGAAAACTCAAGTCCTCTTCCGAGGAAGATCATGGCGAGAACGAAGCCCGTCGTGACTCTGAAAATCTGCTCAACGACCTGCGACACAGCCGTAGGCACCATGTTGCGCTGTCCCTGGAAATATCCCCTTATCGAGGATATGATAGGACACACCACGAGAGCCGGAGCGAGGCTGTACATGCACCAGATGGCGCCGGGCTCGGAAATGCGCTCGCAGATCTGCGGAGCGAAAATGAACATAACAAGGCCCGTGAACAGTCCTATGCACGACATGAGAAGCAGAGAGAGCCTGTAAATCCTGAAACTCTCCCTGTACTTGCCCTGGGCTCTTCTTTCGGCGACCATCCTTGAGATCGCCGTGGGGATACCTGTGGTCGATATCGTCAGCAGCGCTATGTAAATCGGGTATGCGGTCTGATAATATCCCATTCCGTCGTCGCCTATGATATTGGCGAGGGGAATGCGGAAACAGGCGCCTAGGACTTTCGACAGCAGTCCCGCGACTCCCAGGAGAGCCGCTCCTCCGACAAAGGTTTTCTTGCTTTTTTCTTCCATTATTCTCTTTCTTCTATTAATCCTTCTTTGTACGCTTCAACGAGCATCTTCAGCGTCTCTATGGTCTCCTGGCGCTTCTTTCCGTCGTCGGTATCCTTGTTGAGCATGCGCTCGGATATATCCTGACGGGCGACCTGCGTGGAATGTATGTCCATCTCCTGTTCTATGGCCTTTTCCTTGCTCTCGAAGGGGTCGTGAGCCGTGAGTATGAAGCCGTAGGAATTCTGCACCAGAGAATAGCCCGCGATGCCCGTGGTCTTCTGATAAGGCTTTGCGAAGCCCCCGTCTATGACCATGGCTCTTCCGCCCGCATGGAGAGGGTTGGTTCCCTTCTTGACGGGCATATGACCGTTTATTATACACCCGTGAAGCGTATCCGCATCAAATTCTTTCAATATTTTTTCGACTATGTCCACCCTGTTGAGGAGTGTGTAATAGGGATTGTCCTCCTCTATCCAGGTGACCGGATCGTCTATGAAAAGCCTTTCGAAGGTGGTTATCTTCTTCTTTCCGAAAAGAGGGCTCTTGTAGCCGCACCAGAGGAACCAGCACATATCGATCCCGCGCTCCTTTTCGATCCCGGGCTTTCCGAAATATCCCTTTCTCACAAGCCCGTCGGCGTAGTTGAACCAGTCCTTTCCCTTGCGGTAACCGTCGGAGGTATTTATTGGATCGAATTCCCCGTCCTCCGTAAAGGGTATGCATCCGTGGAAGAGAAGATTTCCGTTGACCCTCTTGTAGAGGCTTCCCTTCTCGTAAAGGAACCTGACGTGGTCTCTTAAAAGAACGCTCTCCGTAAAGGCCTTGCGGAGTCTTGCGACAACGGCCTCTTCCTCCTCAGTGAGCCTGTAAGGATCATCCGGGTCTATGGTCGGGAAGTTCGTATCCTTCATGGGATATTCCACGCCGTCCACGATCACCGTGCCCTTTTCGTAGTTCACCTTGTGAAGGAGAGGCAGAGCGTCCATCTCGTAGTAGGGGTGCTTCTTCACTATGGCTCCCTCGAGCTTGAACTGTATGATGGCTATGGCCTTGGATATCTTCGCAAGAGAAGCGAGGTCCGTATCGTGCATGGCGTCGATTTCCGAGGTGACCGCCTTGAAGCAGCTGCAGGGATCGTCTCCGTAGGTCTTGAGAGCGAAGGTGATGAGAGGCCTTAAGGAAATGCCGTAGCCGACCTCCAGGGTATGGAGGTTGTCATACCTTGTGCAGATCCTTATGACGTTTGCTATGCAGGCCTCGTTGCCGGCAGCGGCTCCCATCCAGAGTATGTCGTGGTTTCCCCACTGGATATCGACGTCGTGATAGTTTCTCAGAACCTCCACGACCTTGTCTCCTCCCTTTCCTCTGTCGTATACGTCTCCGAGGATATGGAGCTTGAATATGGAGGTGTCGCAGATGAAGTCGCAAAGAGCTACTGTAAGGTCGTCTCCCTCTTCGGCGTCTATTATGGAGTTGATGATGCTCTCCCTGTGGTTGCTGGACCTGAAGTCGTCGCTGCCGTTGGTGCTGAAGAGAAGCTCTTCTATGATGTAAGCGAACTTCTTCGGCATCTTTTTCCTCAGATACGAACGGGTATATTTGAAGGTCGTGATCTCGAGAAGCTTTATGAGCCTGTTGATGGTCTTCTCGTAAAACTCGGCCATGTCGGCTCCCGACTTTTCTATTATCTCCAGCTTTTCCTTCGGATAATAGATGAGGGTGGCGAGGGTCTTTCTCTCGCTTTCGGGGATCTCCGGGAAGGTCTCGTCTATCTTTCTTCTTATGGTTCCGGAGGCGTTTCTGAGTATGTGGACGAAGGCTTCGTACTCTCCGTGTATGTCTGACAGGAAGTGTTCCGTCCCTTTGGGAAGGTTCTGAATAGCCGAAAGATTTATGATCTCCGTTGCCGCAGAGATCTTGCTGCGGTAGGTTTCCGACAGCAGTCTCAGGTATCTGAGGTCCGTCTTGCTGATGTCCGTTTTCATAAGCGCCTCCTCTTTTTTGTTCATTATATCATACCATTGCTTTGACTAACCATTGTAAAAACTGTATAATACCTAGCGAAATGTTAGTGGTATATCCAAGCAAACTGAACGGAACCATCAAAGCCCCCGCGTCGAAAGCTCACGCGCAGAGGCTCCTTTTCATGTCCGCTCTCGCCGATTACGCGACTCTGGTAAAGAACGTGCCGGACTGCGAGGATATAGACACTACCATAGACTGCCTCGAAAAACTCGGATGCAGGATCACGAAGAGAAATGACGGCATACTCATAGACCCCTTCCCGAGAAACACCCCGGCGAAATCCGCGGTCTTCGATTTCAGGGACAGCTCGACCACGGCAAGGCTCGCCATAGCCGTATCGGCGGCTCTTGGCATAAGGACAAGCTGCACGGGCTCCGTGAACCTTCAGAAAAGAAGGATGCTTTCCCTTACCAGCAGGATGGCCATAAGAGGAGTCAGATTCTCCAACTTCTCCATACCATGCTCCACCGACGGAAGGCTGGAAGGCGGTGAATACGTCTTCGAGGGCAACGAGGGCTCCCAGAACATATCGGCTCTTCTCATAGCTCTGCCCCTTCTAAGGGACGACAGCGACATAAGGTTCGCAAGCCCCCTCGTAGATTCGTCCTTCATACAGATAACCGTAAACTCCTTAAGAGATTTCGGAATAGTCATAGAGGAGACCGACTACGGATATCACATTCCTGGCAAGCAGTACTATCACACGCCCAAGACCGTAAGCGCGGAAAACGACTGGGGTCTCGCATCCATGTGGGTCACCGCCGGCTGCGCAAGCGGAAGAGACGACTGCTGCGTCACGGTAACGGATCTGCCTCTTCATTCGCCCCAGGAATACAGAAACATACACTCGATCATAACCCTTCTCCACTACGACTTCGAGGATCTCAACATAGACGCTTCGGAATGCCCGGACCTTGCCACCCTCTTTGCGGCTCTGGCCATAGTAAAAGGCGCCAACGTGGAGGTAAAAGGCGTTCCCCAGCTAAAGTACAAGGAGACCGACCGCATGAAGAACATGGCCGAAATAGCCAGGACCATGGGTCAGCATTCGAGGATACTTTCAGACGGCATTGAGATCGAAGGAATAGGACACCCGGATTACGAACGGGGACAGGTAGTGGACACAAAAGGAGACCCCTGGGTGTTCATGTCCATGGTCCTTGCCAGCGTCACCGCAAGCGTCCCCTTTGCCATAAGGGACGAACACGGAGCGGATAAGGCGGACCGGGACTTCCTCAAAAACTTCAAACTCCTCGGCGGACAGTACGAGATAAGAAACTAAAACAACTGACCCTTAAAGGAATCAGTTGTTTTTAATTTCCGCGAAGATGATCGGCAGTTTCCGATATTTTTTCGAGCCTGTGATAAAGGCCGCTCTTTCCTATGGGCGGATCGAAGACCTGGGCCAGTTCGGACAGGGCAAGCTCCGGATTATCTCTCCTTATTATCGCAGTCTCCCTAAGCTTTCCCGGAAGGTAATCGAGGCCTACGGTACTTTCTATGTAGTTTATATCCCCTATCACCTTCTGCGCGGCGTTTACGGTCTTGTCCAGATTCGCACCCTCGCAGTTGTTTATCCTGTTGGCCTTGTTCTTCATCTCCTTGTTTATCCTGACGTTTTCGAATCTGAAGAGCTGGTTGGTGCAGCCTATGACGGTGAGGAACTCCGATATCTGTTCCGCGTCTTTTATATACACCACCTCTTTGTTTCTCCTCGTGACTATTTTCCCCTTGAGGCCGAAACTTCCGAGAAGTTTCTTTACATCAGAAGCTATGCTTTCGTTCCCGCAGCTTATCTCGAGATGATAAGCTTTTCCGGGGTCGGATACCGAGCCCGCCGCGAGGAATATGCCTCTTAAGGCCGCCTTCTTGCAGCAGCGCTTCTTGAAATTGCCGCTTTCAAGGCTTTCCTTGATATAGTTGGAGCCCTCCATGACGCCGAGTATGCCTACCTCTCTAAGAATAGCCTCCGCGTTCATGTCGGGGGTTATCGTAAGGGAATAGGTATGGCCTCTGCTCATGAGTTGGCCGTTCCCCACCTTAAGAGCCGTTTTCGCTCCGAAATATTCCTTGACCAAAGTCACGAAAAGACGGGCGACGGCGGGATTGTCCGTCGTCACCTTCAGCCCCGGTTTTCCGCCCACGATGACTATGCTGCCCGCAAAGCGTATGAATCCGGTAAGCTGGGCCAGCTGGCAGCATTTCCTGCCCGTTTCAAGGCCCGTAAGCTCCTTTTTGATGTCCGTGGTGAAGCTCATCTGTTTTTGCTAAAGTTCCCTGTTCGAAAGTTCTACGGCGTAGCCCTTTTCCCTGAGTCTCTTTGCGATCTCCGCTGCGATGACCACGCTCCTGTGCTTTCCTCCGGTGCAGCCCACAGCGACGTTGAGATGGTATTTGCCCTCTTTTCTGTATTTGGGTATGAGACCGCAGAAAAGAGAAACCATCTTTTCGATGAAATCCTGGGTCTCCGAAAAGCCCAGTACGAAATCCTTTACTTTTTTGTTTTTGCCCGTCAGGCTTTTGAGGCTTGTCACGTAATAGGGATTGGGAAGAAAGCGCGCGTCTATGACCCAGTCCGCCTCATCCGGCTGGCCGTATTTGAAGCCGAAGCTGGTGACGGAGATCCGGAACTGCTTCGCGGGATCAACTCCCAGATGATTCATTATCTCGTTGTAGAGATTGGCCGTTTTCATCCCTGTGGTGTTGATGACGAAATCGGCCTTGCTTCTTATGCCCTCGAGTATGGCGGTCTCGGCGGCTATGGCAGCCTCAGTATCCCCGTCCTTTGCCAGAGGGTGCTCCCTTCTCGTTTCCTGGTAGCGCATGAGTATGGTACGCTCGCTGGCTTCGAGAAAGACTATCCTGTAAGCTATCTCCTGCTTTTCAAGAGCCTGAAGGCTCTTCCCGAGGTCCTGGAAGAAGCTCCTTCCCCTCACGTCCGTAACGACTGCGGCCTTTTGTATGGACTCATCCTTTTTGAGGTGCTTTACAAGGTCCGAGATCATCGAGGGCGGCAGATTGTCCACGCAGTAGTAGCCCAGATCCTCAAGGCAGGCTATGGCCGTCGACTTTCCGGCTCCCGACTGTCCGGTTATGATAAGAAGTTCCATTCAATGTTCCCCCACTATTCTCACTTCGGGTTCGAGACGGACTCCGAATTTTTCATATACCCTGTCCTGAACGTAGCGGCACAGGGCGAGCACGTCGCTTGCGCTGGCATGATCCTTGTTGATGATGAAGCCCGCGTGAAGGGCGGACACCTGGGCGCCTCCTATGGAATAGCCCTTGAGGCCCGACTGCTCTATGAGAGCTCCGGCGTAATATCCTTCCGGCCTTTTGAAAAAGCTTCCGGCGCTAGGGTAGCTCAGGGGCTGCTTTTCCTTTCTCTTTGCGGCCAGCTCGTCCATGAGAGCGTATATCTCCTCCTGATCCCCTTCTTTCAGTTCAAGCTCCGCCTGCACCACTATCTCCCCGCTGTCCATGAAGCGGCTGTGCCTGTAGGAAAGATCGAGTTCATCCGCGTCGTATTTGTATATATCTCCCTCCGGAGTCACCGCGGTGACGGAAACAAGGCAGTCCTTCATGGTCCCGCCGTAGGCTCCGGCGTTCATGAAAACTCCACCTCCGAAGGAACCGGGTATGCCGCTTGCGAACTCCAGGCCCGTAAGACTGTTTGCCGCAGCAAGCCTCGAAACGTATGAGAGAAGGACTGCCGCTCCCGCGGTGATCCTGTTTCCTTCTATGACTGTCTCGGAAAATTCCTTCCCGAGCTTTATGACCGCTCCGCCGTAGCCTTTGTCCGAAAAGAGCACGTTGCTTCCGTTGCCGAGCATCATCCACTCTGCCCCGTAAGCCTTAAGGACCGACAGGGTATATTTCAGCTCGTCCAGCGTGTCCGCAACGACAAAAAGCGCGGCGTCTCCGCCGCAGCGGAAGGTCGTTTCCTTCGCCATGGAATGCTTTTCCATAACTCTGTCTTCCGCAAGTTTGTTTATGAGTTTTTCTTTAATTTCCAAATAGTCCATCATTCCGATTCGGCAGCCTGTCCTGCCAGTGAAACTACGGCGTCGAGCCTGTTGTAGACGCTCTTTTCGAGCACGTCCTTAAAGCTCTCTATATCGCCTTTCTCGACGTAATCCGCCATCAATATATTGTATTCCCTGTCGTCCAGGGTCAGTTGGGGCAGCGGGTATCCAAGCTCCATAAGAGAAAACATGAGGACCGCCATGGAAACTACCGTCGTCTCATCTCCGAAGGGATAGAGCCTGTTCATCTCCAGATGAAGCCTTACGGCTCTTTTCAGAGGGTCCTTTGGGTCCTTACCCGCAAGCTTGTACTCCTTTACAAGCTCCGCGAGCTTTCCGGGCACACTGTCCTCCGGCTCGGGGATCAGGTCCCATTCGTAGACCACGTTGCAGTTCTTTCTGAATATGTCCTCGTCGGGAAGGGAAAGGTCCTCCCTCAGGAGCATCTTGGCCCATCTGCATATCATCCTAAGCTCAAGCTCTGTGCTCATGGAAATGTAGCTTGCCATATCCCGGTAGACCGTCCTGAAGCTGTCCGCAAGAGCGTAGGAATGGAGGGGGATCTCCTCGCTGAGATCTCCCTGTATCATCTTTACTACAGCGGTCTTGTGGACCTTTTCTCCCCTTATCCTCAGTATGCTGTAGATCCAGCTCCACATATCGCTTTGCTGCATCCACGTCCTGAACTCGGGGTTTTCCGGAAAGTTCTCCTTAAGCTGTTTCAGTTTTCCCTCGATCAGTTCGATCATTATTGCTGCTGCGCTCTTTCAGCCTCTTTCTTAAGAGCACCCTCGAGCCCTCTTGCGAACTGATCCGCGCAGGAAGTCCCTCTTCCTCCGCAGTCGTTTCCCTTGAGTATGGCTATGAGGGTCTCGGGATCCTGACCTTCGACCAGCTTTGAGATGGCCTTGAGGTTTCCGTTGCAGCCTCCCTCGAAGGACACGTTGTGGACCTTGCCGTCCTCAAGCTCGAAGCTTACGGATCTGCTGCAGGTCCCGTGATTGTAGTGTACGTATTTCATAAAACGCCTCCGTGTGTTTCTTTTTGCAAGGATAGAATATCACAATATGAAAAATTATACAATCTGAGCGGGCGATATACATTTATATCCTATTTCATGTTAAAATACTTTGTTAATAAAACCATCGGATTTCGGGAGACTGACATGAGCATAGTAAACGCAATAATGCTGTTCGTTATATTGATCCTGGTATACTGGGCCATAGGTGAGATCTTCACCGTGCTTTTCAGATTCACGGGACTTCCCTACGACAAGGCAAGGTTTCAGGTCCTGTCCCTTCTTACGGGAACGGGATTTACGACCAGGGAAAGCGAAGGACTGATATCCGTCAGATCGAGGCGAAAACTCGCCCAGGTGACCATGCTCTTCGGCTACGTCTTCAACATAACCATCATTTCGGCCTTCATCAACATATTCGTATCTCTGAGGACCAAAAAGGCAGACAATCTGCTTCTGGAACTGGTCATACCCCTTGTGGTTATTATCATCGTCCTCGCAATTCTCAGGCTCAAACCGGTGCACAGGCGTATGGACGCCCTCATTGAAAAACTAGCGGGAAAAGTCCTTAACAAAGAAGCGGACAACACCATACTCCTCGTCGACTATATCTCCCACGACTCCATAGCCAAGGTAAAGCTAAAGGAAGTGCCAGAGGAACTTAAGGGCCAGACCCTAGGAGAGCTGGACTTCATGAACAAAACAGGCATAGTCGTAATGCTTATCGAAAGAGGCGATCAAAAGATAGCCCCGGGAGGAAAGACCGTTTTCATGGAGGGCGACAAGGTCACCCTCTTCGGAGATTACAAGACCATAATGAACATATTCCACGCAAAGGAATGGTTCAACTGATAGTAAAAAGGAGCACCGCCAGGTACTCCGGCTTCCAAAAAAAGAACCGAACGTGGTCTCTGTAAAGATCAGGTTCGGTTCTTTTTGTAATGGCGGCACAGGGGCTTTGATAATCGAACAATAGTCAATATTATGTACAAACTCGTTGCGATTATATTCAAATATTTGTATATGATGCGCTTTAGTTATATTCAATAATTTGTTATTTATTACTTGATTGCATATTCGATTTTTTGTAAAATAAGACCGAAATACGTTGAAATATCAAGGAGGTGTGTAATGGATATCAAAAGAAGAGCTTATGATGAGCTCTTGAATTGGAAAAACAGCAGCTCAGATTCTAAAGCGATCATGATAAAAGGTGCGCGGCGTGTGGGGAAAAGCTACCTGGCGGAGTCATTTGCAAAGAATGAATACCGATCCTATATTCTCATAGATTTTGCAAGCCCGATAGCAGGAACACTGGAAATATTTAAGAAATACGGAAGTCGTGAAAAACTTAATGACTTATTTAATCACTTATCAATTTTGTACAGCACGGCTCTGTTTGAACACAACTCTTTGATCATATTCGATGAAGTGCAGAAATATCCTCCGGCCAGAGAATTGATAAAGTATCTCGTTGCGGACGGCAGATATGATTATATAGAGACCGGCTCTCTTATTTCCATCAAAAAAAATGTCAGAAACATTGTAATACCTTCCGAAGAAGATGAACTTGTACTCCATCCGCTCAGCTTCGAGGAATACCTGAATGCATCCGGTGACAGTGTTACTGTGCCGATGCTAAAGGAATACTATATCAGCGGGAAGCCTCTTGGAAATATGCTGCATGCTGTTATGGACAAATTCCGCAGTTATATGCTTGTAGGCGGTATGCCGCAGTCGGTAGTCGAATACATATCGTCCGGGAACATAGACCGGGTAGAACATGTAAAAAGAGGAATAATCAAACTATACAGGGAGGATATTGCAAAATACGCCGAAGGGTATGTTGCAGAAGCTACTGCAGTTTTTAATAATATCCCTTCGCAGCTTTCTCACCATGATAAAAAACTCAAGTTCTCGGCACTTGGAGAAGGTGACAGATACTCGAATTATACAGATGCGCTTTACTGGATAGGGGATTCCATGGTAGGCAATCTATGCTTGGCTGCGGATGCCCCTGCCGTTTTCGGAGAATTTGAGAT
>JAEEGL011301357.1_pt1 | contig 11182 bp, 9 predicted proteins | sample 9134231 | NCBI WGS metagenome assembly JAEEGL01 (sample SAMN16246548, study PRJNA631951) | gut metagenome | biome: gut microbiome; feature: rumen; material: fiber-attached | host: Bos | place: Iran: Karaj | collected 2018-10
CAGCTTCAGTTCGATCTGATATTCCCGTTGCTGTTCGTCTTCCTTAAGAAGATCAGGGAGAAAGAGGGAGAACAGGCACCCCAGCTTCTGCTCTTTATCGCAGCTGCGCTCAGCGCGATATATATGAGCCTTCTCTACAGCAACGGATCAGTGATGGCCGCATATTATGACACTTTCTCCAGAGTAAATGCTCTTCTTTGCGGAATGCTGTTCGGGTTCTGTATGGACAACAGTAAGGGGCGCAGGCGCAAACGGAAACTGCGCAGCAGTGACAAAGGGATCGTCTTCTGGAGCGGTCTTCTTGTATGGGCTGCCTTGATGCTGTTATGCGGTTCGGATTCCGGTGTGGTTCCGATGATACTTTCAGTGCCGCTCAGTATGCTTATTATCTGGGCGGGGACCCGCGTCAGGACAAGATCCGGTCTTGATGATGCTTTCGGAAAGATATCCGGTCTCAGTTATGAGATATATCTCGTGCAGTACCCGGTCATATATCTGGTACAGGAAATGGTATTCTCAGGATGGCTCAGGGATCTCCCGATGAACATTGCGGATTCTGAGGATTCCCCGGTTCTGATCATCGGGAAGATACTCGTGACACTGATCCTGGCTGTCATCCTCAGATATGCGGAAGGATTCAGATCCGGAAAAACGATAATAAAGAAAAGAGCTGCCGTGCTTTTCGTGATCCTGGTGCTCGCCTCCGCAGGCGCAGTGAAGTACGTCACTGCAGAAGATCACACACAGGAACTCAAGGAACTGGAAGAACAGCTAGGGGCTATGGCAGCAGAACTGGAGCAGAGACAGGCGGAGCTTCTGGAGCGAAGGAAACAGGAAGAGAAAGACTGGGAAGATCTGCTGGAAACGCTGCAGAACGGAGAAGAAGGTCTTAGGGACGCAGTGCGTCAGATCCCGGTAGTTGGTATAGGGGATTCCGTAATGCTGGGAGCGATCCCGGAACTGTATGAACAGTTCCCCGAAGGTTATTTCGACGCGGGAACGTCCAGAACATCATACGTGGCAGAGGGGATAGTCTCATATATCGATGACATGGGACTGCTGGGAGATGTCGTTGTCTTCAATTTCGGAGCGAACGGCGAAGGCCCTGACTGGGTGAGAGAGAACGTCATCGACAGACTTTCGGACAGGAAAGTGTTCTGGCTCACCAACACGAACAGGTCCACTTTCTGGGTAAATGACAGCATCAAAGAACTAGCTGATAAACGGAGCAACCTGACAGTCATAGACTGGAATCAGCTGTCAGAAGGACATGATGAGTATTTCATCTCGGACGGTATACACCTGACCGAGGAAGGAAAGAAAGCATTTGCCGCCGCAATATTTGACGGGATCTGCGAACAGTACAGAGAAGAGTGGCAGCAGAAGGTGGATGCTATCATCGCAGAGCATGAGGAAGAGGAGCGCAGAAAGACTGCATTTATCGGAAACGATCTTCTGACCGGAGTGTTCCCTTTCCTTGACGAGAAACTGAGCGATTCAGAGACGATCGTGATGGACGGGGACGGAGAAGATGTCATAGAAGCTGTCACACAGAAGATATCCGATGAAGAACTGCCTAACAGAGTCGTATTCATGTTTGACCGGAATGCGTTCATAAGTGACAGGGAATATGCCCAGCTTATCGAGCTCTGCTCCGGACACGAGGTGTTCATCGTCACTCCGGATCCCGGGCAGCTGCAGGGAAGCGGAGCAACAGCGATAGATATGGGAAGCATCAGCCGAGAGGGATTCATGCCTGACATGATCCACCTCACGGAAGAAGGCAACCGGGAAGCGGCAGAGGAGATCAGTAAACAGCTTCTGACCGGTTGAGATCCACATCAAAAACCGCAGTTCAGCATTCTGAACTGCGGTTTTTTGGTGCCTTAAGTAACAGTCATTCAGCAGTTGCCGTATCAGGATCTACCGTGTCATTTGACGGGCGGTACTTTAAGATACCGAACTTTTTGCGCAGCGAGAGAAGAAGTATGGCAGCGAAGAGCCAGACAGTAATGACTGCAAACACCGGCTTGAAACTGCCGGTGCTGTCGAAAACACCGGACATTATGGACGGGAATATCGCCGTGGAAAGTCCGCTGAACATATTGATCCTGCTGTAATGTATCTCGAACTGATCAGGATCAAATATCTCAGCGGAAACAAGAGAATGCGCAACGCCGTTCATATAGCCGAATCCGAGAAGCAGAGCGCCTGCATAAAGCAACGCGGGAACGCCGCTTCCTGTAATAAGGAGCAGGGTACCGGTGCCTATCAGGCCGAGGAATATCTGAATGCTGCGCCACAGCCCGACGTAGTCGCTGCACAGCCCGAACAGAAGCTTTGAAGAAATATTGCCGATCATGAGTATTGAAGTCATCTTGGCGCCGATCATCGTATCATAGCCCAAGGATGAAGCGTACTGAGGGATGTAAGAGACCGTCTGTATGGCAAGACCTGCAATCGTTATGGAGCAGAAAATGTAAAGATATGTCCCGAGCTTGAAGGGGACATGTTTGTCTCTGCCGGAGGAAGCAGCATTTGCAGATGAAGTTTCCTCTTCTCCTCCGTAGGGAAGAGCGCCTACATCGGAAGGCTTTCTGACTATCAACATCGCTCCGGTGAATACGATCGAAAATGCAATAGCGGCCAGAATGACTGCAGTCCTTCTCCATCCTATCGAGATGATGAGACGGCCGGCAATCGGGTTGAAGATCGCTCCGATCACCCCTGACAGCATCATATAGGCTCCCATAAAGGTGCCCCGGTTCTTGACGAACCAGACACGTATGACAGAAGTCGGAAGGAGCATGGTCAGACTGGAGGCGATCCCGTGCAGCACTCCCGATATTGCCCACTGCCAAGGCTGCGTATACATGGACATAAGCAGGAACGACAGGGAACCGGTCAGACCGACGATCACCGCCATAACTTTGATGTTGATCTTTGTCAGCAGCTTAGCCATAAAGATCATCGCTATAGTGGAGATAAGCCCTCTGAGAGTGTAGTAGCTGGAGATCGAACTGCTTGTATACCCCTCTGTCTGGATTATGCTGTTGATCAGTACACCTGCGCAGTTGAACAGGATACCCATCATAGCTCCGTAAAACAGCATGCATCCGGCAAGCACCGACCAAACCCTGTTTCTTTTCATAAAGACCTCCGGTCTCGTTTATTCAATTAGTATTATAAGATGATGTCAGCAGCGAAAAAAAGTCTCTTTTGCCTGAGACAAAAGAGACTCTGTGTGGCGGAGAGTTAGGGATTCGAACCCTAGGTGCCTTTTGGGCACACAGCATTTCGAGTGCTGCACCTTCGACCTCTCGGACAACTCTCCGTATGACGTTTTTTAATTCTATAGCATGGAGGGTAAAAAAGCAAGGAAACAGGTCTTCCGGACAAGCAAGACAAGAAAATGAGACAAGACTGTTGAAGTATAGGCTGCAGCGGATATCATATCAGTTGTTAATGATAAAGACATTAACGGAGGATATCAGTACTATGTCGCTTTCTGATTATATCTTTAGCAAGCCGGAGATAAAGACGGAAAGGCTCTGCCTGCGTCCGATGACAACTGAAGATATACCGTCCCTGATGACGTGGATGCCTGACAGATCAGTATACAGATATTGGGGAAAGGGACCGGGCAGGACGGAAAAGGATCCGTCCCTGATGTTTGGGAAAAAGGAAAGACCGTCTAAAAGCTTCCATCTTGGAATAGAGGAAAGATGTTCCGGAAAAGTGATAGGTGACATATGGGTATATCTGATCGAGAATGACCGCATGGCTTCCGTCGCAGTGCGTCTTGCTCCGGCAAGCCAGGGGAAAGGCTATGGCACAGAGGCATTGGCCGCAATGACAGGATTCTGCTTCACGAAGACGGAACTCAGAAGGCTTCAGGCGGAAGTCGATACCCGGAACGTGCCGTCACAGAGAATGCTTGAGAAGTGCGGATTTACCAGAGAGGGACTGATCCGGCAGGGAAAGATGGTGAACACCTGGTGTGACTACTATATCTACGGCCTCCTTTCCACGGATCCTGCTGTAGAAAAGAAAAACGTGTGAATTCGGAAGCGGTGTAATATCATATATATAGATGGAAACAATACAGAAGGAGAACAGGAGCATGACTCTTGAAGAGTATCAGAAGACTATAATATTCCCAGTAGGGACGGGAGGTCCCCATCCTTTTTTCACAGGGAAGGTATACCTCGCACAGATCTCTACAGAACAGCTCACTGTAGCGAACGTTACATTTGAACCGGGATGCAGGAACAACTGGCACATCCACCATGCGACTTCCGGCGGTGGACAGATGCTGATCTGCGTAGGCGGAAGAGGCTTCTATCAGGAATGGGGCCGGGATGCCGTTGAAATGACTCCCGGAACGGTGATCCATGTTCCTGCCAACGTGAAGCACTGGCACGGTGCGGCACCTGATTCATGGTTCTCTCATCTCAACATCGACGTGCCGGGTGAGAACACGAGCGGAGAACCGCTTGAACATATATCGGATGAGGATTATCTGAAGGCAGTTCAGAAACAATAAAAAGGAAGCCGGCTTTGATCTACATCACAGAGGAAAAACTTAAAGAACTTCTTGCAGGGGCACCGGAGCATCTCAGGCCGGTGCCCCCAAGGAGGATGGTCGCCTTCGATGTCGAGACGCCGAATACCCGCGGCGACAGGATATGCTCGGCAGGCCTTACGGTAATAGAAAACAACAGAGTGATCGAGACGAGAGAGATAAGAATAAATCCGGAGACGGACTTTGACTGGAGATGCATCAGGGTCCACGGCATACATCCCGAGGACGTGGAAGACGAACCTGCGTTCCCGGAAGTGTGGGACAGCATCAGGGATATTATGGAGAACAGTGTCATTCTGGCGCACAACGCATCCTTCGATCTCGGAGTACTCAAGAGACTGCTCTGTCACTATGAACTGGAATTCCATCCGGTCAGATATGCGGACACTCTGAGGATATCCAGAGCTGTATACGGCAGGACGATGCCAAATCATAAACTGGGAACGCTCTGCGCTGAACTCGGCATCCCGCTGGATGCTCATCAGGCGGGAAGCGACAGTTTCGGATGCGCGGAACTGTATCTCCGGATGCAGGAAACGGCAGGCAATCTCGACAGTTTCGACAGAGTGTACAGTTTTTGACAAATATCGGTATTTAAAGGAAAAAACAGCACTCCGGCTGTCTTAACTTGGACTTGCATATAAAACCCGCTTCTGATAAAATATTTGCGGTCTTTCATAACGTATATTCAGAAATGGATATTAAATAATTCGGAGGATTATTATGGTAAAAGTTGCTATTAACGGTTTTGGACGTATCGGCCGTCTGGCATTCCGTCAGATGTTCGGTGCAGAGGGCTATGAGATCGTTGCCATCAACGACCTGACCAGCCCCGAGATGCTCGCAAACCTTCTGAAGTACGACACCGCTCAGGGTCCGTATATCGGCAAGCTCGGCGAGAACACACACACAGTCGAAGCCACTGAGGATTCCATCGTTGTCGACGGAAAGTCGATCAGGATCTACAAAGAGGCTGATGCTAACAATTGCCCCTGGGGCGAGCTCGATGTCGACGTAGTCCTCGAGTGCACTGGTTTCTACACCTCCAAGGATAAGTCACAGGCTCACATCAACGCCGGTGCCAAGAAGGTCGTCATTTCTGCTCCTGCAGGCAATGACCTTCCCACCATCGTTTACGGCGTCAATGAGGGCATCCTGACAAAGGATGATACAATCATCTCCGCTGCATCCTGCACCACCAACTGCCTTGCTCCTATGACCAAGGCTCTCAACGATGCATATCCGATCCAGTCCGGAATCATGACCACAGTTCATGCTTATACCGGCGATCAGATGATCCTTGACGGACCGCACCGCAAGGGCGATATGCGCCGTGCTCGTGCTGGCGCTGCCAACATCGTTCCCAACTCCACCGGCGCTGCCAAGGCCATCGGCCTTGTCATCCCCGAACTGAACGGCAAGCTCATCGGCTCCGCTCAGCGCGTTCCGACAGTCACCGGCTCCACCACGATCCTTGTTGCGGTCGTAAAGGGCAAGGATGTCACTGTTGACTCCATCAATGCTGCAATGAAGGCTCAGCAGAGCGAGTCCTTCGGATACAACACTGATCCTATCGTTTCTTCCGATACCATCGGCATGCGCTTTGGCTCCCTGTTCGATGCCACACAGACCATGGTCGCGAAGATCGATGACGACACCTATCAGGTACAGGTAGTTTCCTGGTACGACAATGAGAACTCCTACACCTCCCAGATGGTTAGGACGATCAAGTACTTCGCCGAACTCGTCTGATTAGTACTTGCTGACAGGTAGTTAAATAACGCAATGAGAGCAGGAGTCATTCCAAAAGATGACTCCTGCTCTTTATTTGCTTTCTGACAGAAAGGAAACCGGATAATATGCCGCGCGGATTCGGACCGAGAGGGTTCCTTACGGAAGAGGAGAAACAGAGCACGCCTAAGATCAGCCGACAGCTGATAGGAAGGATCCTAAGATACCTTAAGCCGTACTGGCTTCAGCTGATAACGGTGTTTGCCATCATTATCCTCTCGTCGGTATTAGGGCTGCTGCCTTCACTGATCACAGCAAAGATCATTGATGAAGCGATAATCGGAAAAGATATGGCCTTGCTCATCAAACTGGTCATTCTTGCCATACTCACTCTCGCGATGTCGAATATCGTCGGAGTACTTGAATCATACATCAACAGCTGGGTGTCCAACAGGATCGTCTTCGATATGAAGAATGAGATGTTCAGTCATCTTCAGACGATGTCCCATTCCTTCTTCACCTCCGAAAAGCAGGGAGACATCATCACAAGGATGAATTCGGACATCTCGGGAGTAGCCACGGTCATAAGTTCGATACTTACAAACATCATCTCGAATATCTGCACGGTCGTGACGACGATAGTTGCGCTTTTCAATATCGATGCGAAACTGTCGCTGGTAGGGATATTTGTCATACCGCTGCTGGTCCTGCCTACGAAATCCGCTGGAAGGAACAGATGGCAGCTGCTTTCAGAGTCCAGAGAGAAAACTGACGATCTCAACGAGATCATAAACGAGTCGCTCTCGGTCTCGGGATCCCTTCTGATAAAACTGTTTACGCGGGAAGAGGAGACCAATAGGAAATTCGAGCAGGCAAACAAAGCCGTCATCGATCTCTCCACGAAGGAGTCCAGAGCGGGGAGCTGGTTCAGGGTCATAATGGGCATCTTTACCAATCTCGGGCCCCTGCTCATATACCTCGCCGGAGGATATCTGATCATCAGACTGAACGATACCGCGGTCACAGTAGGGACCATCACCGCGACGGTCAGCATGATCAACAGACTGTACCGCCCGGTGGAATCGCTTCTGAATGTTTCCGTGGATCTTACGAGGTCAATGGCTCTGTTCACCAGGATATTCTCGTATCTCGACATGGAACCTGATGTAAAGAACAGGGACAACCCAGTCAAACCGTCATTCAGCAGCGGCGCTGCTGTCAAATACGACCATGTGTGTTTCAGATACTCGGAAGATGTTCCTCTCATAGAGGATATGTCTTTCGAGGTGCCTTCCGGAAAGATGTATGCGATCGTGGGACCTTCCGGTTCCGGAAAATCCACCGTGGTCAATCTTCTTCCAAGACTCTATGATGTCCTGGAAGGCTCGGTCAGGATAAACGGTATCAACGTAAAGGATATCGATCTCACATATCTGAGGTCGAATATCGGCGTCGTCACGCAGGAAGCATACATGTTCAACGGGACGATAAGAGACAATCTACTCTTCGCGAAATCGGATGCGACACAGGAGGAACTGGAGAACGCCTGCCGCATAGCAAATATCCACGACTTCATTATCTCGCAGCCGGACGGGTATGAGACTCAGGTAGGCAACCGGGGACTGAAACTGTCCGGAGGAGAGAAACAGAGACTGTCCATAGCAAGAGTCATACTCAAGGACCCGAAGATCCTGATCCTTGATGAGGCGACCTCATCTCTCGACTCCATTTCCGAGAGCTCGATACAAAGCGCTCTTGACATACTGATGAAGGGAAGGACCTCCATAGTCATAGCCCACAGGCTGTCCACGATCCTCCAGGCAGACAGGATCCTCGTTATCTCCGGCGGAAAGATCGCTGAAGAAGGTGACCATGAAGAACTGATCGCCATGAACGGCGTATATAAACAGCTCTACGAGACCCAGTTCAGGAAAGTCATCGATATGGAGACAAACCGTCAGGAATGATATGCCGGGCTGAGGTCTATGGTGCATAGTGCCCAAACTATATAGATGAAATGACAAAAGCCATCAGGATATAGTGACATGCCTGCAATGCCGCAGATATAATAACAGCAACTGTCAGACTGTAAATTCCAGAGATTTGTGAAATCTCCGATCATGTAAAAAAGAACGGAGACAGAAAGGAAGGATAAAATGTACTGTCCGAAATGCGGAAGCCAGATCCCGGACGAAGCGGTCTTCTGCCCCAAATGCGGAGCTCAGGTAAATGCAGCTGGATATGCCCCACAGGAGTCATATACGCAGCAGCAGACATATATGCCGCCGCAGTCCGCGCCAGGTCCTCGGACTTATACACAGCCTCAGACTTACATGCCCCCGCAGACTGTTCCGGCTCAGCCGGCAAAGGCATCCCGGAAGAAGGGCGGAGCGCTGAAGAAGCTGCTTGCGCTCGTGGTGATCGCTGCAGTCCTGTATGCAGGCGGGCCGTACATCAAGGTGCTTGTAGAGAAATATATCGGCAGATTCCGCGGAGAACCTGTGACACAGGACGGCGGAGGAGACGAGCGGGGCGAGACCTGGCAGTCCATATTCCAGGAGATCTTCGGCAAGGATGAAGGCTCCAAGGAAGAAGCCGGTCCATCCGACCAGCCCGGCAGCACCTGGCAGTCCATATTCCAGGAAATCTTCGGTAAGGATAACGGCTCCAAGGAAGAACCCGGCTCATCCGGCCAGCCCGGGAGCGAACCAGCAGGGACAACAACGCCGGGAGGAGAACCGTCAGGGACTGCCGATTCCGGAAACAGCCAGCCGGTCAGTCCTTCTCAGGGAGATCCCGATCCGGGAAACAGTTCTTCCGCAAACACTGATACCGGAAACAGTTCTTCCGCAAACACCAGTCCCGGAAACAGCTCTTCAGGAAGCAGTTCATCCGGAAATGATTCACCCGGAGGCGGAACGTGGCAGGAAGACCTTATGCCGCAGAGCATAGATGAGCTGACACAGGTCATATTTGACGATTTCCTATATCCCGAAGTCCTTCTTGAACAGGGAGTGCCTCAGAACGCCGTGGGACTTGATATCTATGAAGCGTCCGGTGCCTGGAAATATGAACTGTTCTCGGACGAACTGGATTACAGGGAGATAGGGAGGACATCCATACTCTTCGGGCAGGACGGACTGTATTTTGACCTTTACCCGGAATTCAGCGTTTACGGGGAGGATGTTTACTCTACCAGCAGGGAGGAGATCGGATATCCGACATTGACGGGATATGTCGATGAGAAGGTGTTCCGGTTCAGCTCCGGAGACCCGGGAATGGATGCTGTGCTGGGGATGTTCTTTTCAGTGGACGGCACTCAGTTTGGATTCGGATCGATCACGGCCGCAAACGGGAACGTGGTCACAGTCCTGCTCACCAGACCGTAACAGGAGGTAATAAGATGGAAAACAGAGTAACACGTAGCCAAGACGACAAATACAGATGGGCATATGAAGTGCCTATGATGAAGAATCTCACCATTTTCTGGACTGTCATCAAAGTATTGTTTATCAGCATGCTGATAGTCATGCTGATCCCCGTGATTGCTGATCTTATCGAACGGGTTCCGCTGATAGTAATCATCAGGAATCTGCGTGTGTTCGGTTATGTGTTCCTTGTGCTCATTGCTATCGCAGTGTTCTCGTACTGGCTGGTTTCCTGGATCTTTGGCGGATCGTACAAAGCTATATACGAGATGGATGAAGAAGGAATCACCGTGACACAGACAAAAGAACAGTCAGATAAAGCCAAAGCTATCGGGGCTTTGACAGCAATAGCAGGCCTGGCTGCCCGCAGCCACGGGGCTGTCAGCGCAGGGGTCAACAGTATGAACGCGGGAAGTTTCAGCTCCAGGTTCAGCAAAGTCAGGTCAGTAAAGACAGACCGGAAGAACAACGTCATCAAAATCAATGCTCCGTTCAATTACAATCAGATATATGTCTGTGATGAGGATTTTGATCTTGTAGCTGGATTTGTTGCAGAACACTGTCCTGAAGCAACAGTTTCGCACAAATAAAATTTTAGTAATTTGAAAGCGGTATTATTCTTCATAACGTTCCGGGGGGGCATGGGCAGGGACTATGGAAGAAGCGATCTTGCTTTTGCGGAAGTCCATGCCGTTCCTGGGCGGATGAGGATCAGCTAAAAACTAAGGGACGATAAGGAGATTTCTTTATCGTCCCTTATTGGTGACGGATTTCGTTGGATGGAATGCGGATCGGATTTGGTAGCCGCGAGTATTGGGAAACTGGTTATATAAACAATAGATGAAGGGGGATCATAGGATGAGGAGGAACGTAGTGGTCCTGCTTGTGCTCCTGCTCGCTGTAGAGATCGTTCTGGCTGCAGTTGTGGCAGCAGGTGCAAACAGGACATCAGGAGAGATAGAGTCCGCACTGAACGAGAAGACAGAGCTGCTGGCATCGATCGAGAACGGAAAAAAGACGGTGACGGAACTGGAAAGCGAACTGACAGAGCTGGAGCAGCGTTATGCGTGGGCAAGGGAGATGTACGAGATATGGGTGAGGGAAGACAGGGAAATAGAAGAGCTCATAGGATCATAATACCTGCAGTGCTTCTGCTCCTGATCGGTATTGCTGCATTGCTCATAACAGAAACAAGACGGAGCAGCGCGATGTCAGAAGAACTACAGGCAATACTGGCTGAATCGGAAAACTTGTATGAACAGAAGAAGAGCATAGATGCTGAGATAGAAACGCTGAGAAAAAGCATAGAAGAAGTAAACGACCTGCCGCGGGAGGCTGAAGAGGCGAAAGAGAAGTTCTTTGGGGACGCATCAAAACTGGAGCAGATGGTTTACGATGGACAAACCGATATAAAGATCGCATATCTGACATTTGATGA
>JAEEGL011629616.1_pt1 | contig 11182 bp, 10 predicted proteins | sample 9134231 | NCBI WGS metagenome assembly JAEEGL01 (sample SAMN16246548, study PRJNA631951) | gut metagenome | biome: gut microbiome; feature: rumen; material: fiber-attached | host: Bos | place: Iran: Karaj | collected 2018-10
CAAGAATGTCGCCTACCAAGTAAAGCGCAGCGGCATCGTCCTTGATGTGGTCAAGGAATCGCACCACCCTTGCCTCATGTGCGCGGTGGTCGGCAATGTAACCACCACCCAAGTGGCAGTCGCTGATAAAATATGTGTTGTTTCTTGTCAAAGCATTCCTAGTTCGAGTTTAGCCTCATCAGTCATCATGCGGATGTCCCACTCAGGCTCGTAGACGAGATTCACATTGGCGGCTGTCACACCCTCGACACTTTCGACCTTCTGACGTACGTCTTCAAAAATGAAGTCGGCCATGGGGCAGTTAGGTGCCGTCAGGGTCATGTCGATATCCACCACGCCATCGTCCTTGAGGTCAATCTTATAGACCAGCCCCAGGCTGTAAATGTCCACTGGGATTTCAGGATCGAACACAGTTTTGAGCATCTTAATGATGCCTTCTTCTATTCTTAATTTATCTTCTTGCGTCATAATGGGTGCAAAGGTAATAAAAATAATTGAGAGTGTAGAGAGGATAATCGATAATGAGGAAATTCTATGCTTTAGTCTTCACAACAGGTCTTCAATTTGCTGGAGATGGGTAACGGTAGCGTCGGCAGTGCCCGGTATGGGGTCGATGCCCCGCAGATTGAAATAGATGGTTCGCCAGCCAGCTTGGCTCGCTCCCTGGATGTCGGTCTCGGGGTTGTCGCCAATCATGAGCGATGCCTCGGGCGTGGTGCCACAAACCTGCATGGCATAGTCGTAGATACCCGGTAGGGGCTTGGTGATGCCACAATCATCACTGAGCACGACGTGATGTATCAGGTGATCGATGCCACCGCTGACAAGTTTTTGCTGCTGGATGCCCTTGAAGCCGTTGCTGAGTACATTCACGTCATAGCCCCTCTTGTTAAGATACTCGAGCAAGTGCCGTGCACCGGGCAACAGGACGGATTGCTGGGCGAGCACATTGAGGTAATGCTCGTCCATGCGGCTTGCCAGGGTATCACACTCGCTGTCACAGCCTATTTCGGCCAGGGTGCGACGAAAGCGCTCGGCCTTAAGCACGTCACGCTCAATCAGCCCATGGTGATACTGGTCCCACAACACTTCGTTGTGCTTCAGGTAGACCTTGTGAAAGGTGTCGTAGTCGCAGGTCCAGTAGTCCCCTCCAAAGTCATGGAAGGTCTGCTCAAGGGCGACCTTGCTATTCTGGGTGAACCACCACAAAGTGTCGTCCACATCAAGAAAGATAGTCTTAATATTATTCAACTGCAAAACTATTATAATTGAGAATTGCAAAGTTACAAAAACATCTTGACTTATGGGCGGTGTTCCTTAAAAAATGTTGCAGAAAGTGAGATTTTACGGGGCAGTTAGGGTCTATGTGGTAATTTTGCAGTAATTTAGTCGTTTCAAATAAAATAAAGGAAAGTTTTTTATCAAGAAATGCATCGATTTTTGTGTGCGCTCAGTGCGCTAATTCTCTCACTGTCAGCCATAACAGTGAATGCTCAGGACGAGGCCCCAAAGACTCCGTTCCCCTATCCTGTGGCTCCCGACACCTGCCAGACGCTTGAGGGCCGCTGCAACTACATCTGCCAACACTTCTGGGACAACTATGACATCAGTAAGCCCATTGCCAACGATGACGACTTCCTGCAAGCGTTCCGCGACTTTGTAGGCTTCTTCCAATATGCCAACCGCAACGTGGTAATGACCTCAATTGGCAACTTGATGAACAAAGCACGCAGCAATACATCTAACCTGCTGAAGGTGGGTCAGGCTGCTGAATTGAGCCTGTTCTACCCTACTGCTGTATATTACAGCGACGAGGTCTATGTTGAGTTTATCAAACCGCTGGCAGCCAACTCGATGCTTAAAAAGGAGGTACGCGCTTACTATGCCGACCAGCTCGCCCGTATCAACACATGTCAAGAGCAAAAACCGCTTCCCGACATCGATTTGGTGCTGGCCGACGGCAGTAAGAGCAAGCTCTCGGCGGTAAGTGACACCACGACAACAGTACTCTTCTTCTATACCGACGGTGTAGACTCTTCGATTGGGCGCACGCGTTTGAGCGCTGACTCCAACCTGGAAGCACTCACTGCCGAGGGAGCACTCAAGGTCATCAGTATCTACCTTGGCAAGTATCAGCCAGAGTTCGCTGCAACGATGCCCCAGCAGTGGCTGAATGTGTGCAGCGAAGATGCATTGAAGACCTATGATTTCCGCGCATTGCCTTGCTGCTATATCGTAGACCGCGACATGTTGCTCATGACCAAGAACATCTCGGTAGACGAGCTCAAAGAGGGGCTGTCCAATTAGTTAAGAGTTAAGAGTTGATAGTTAATAGTTTTTGCTTTTTAATGAAGGATGAAAGCACTATTTAAACGAATATTATTATTCTGTACGGGTTATACCTACAGCAATCTGTCGCGACTGTTTTTGCGCCTGTTTGTTGGCGTGATGTTTCTGCACGTGTGTGTGCGACAATTCATGGATCTTGGGCACCTGCCAGAAGGCTTTGACGGGTTCTGGGGCATGGCACCCGACACCTCGATGATGATGCTTATTATTATTGAGTCGGTCTGTGCTACATTAATTATTTTGGGGTTCCTCACTCGCATCGCGGTAATTCCACCCTTAGTGGTGATGTGCGTTGCTGAGGTGTTTGCCTACTCGTCATACGAAACGGTGACGCCAACCTTGTTCACCTTCCAGCCAGGTTACCCCGTGATGTTCATCGGCATCTTCCTGTTCCTGCTGCTTTCGGGCCCAGGCAAGATTTCGCTGGACTACATCATCTCGGCCCAACTCCTTGAGCGCAACGATGATGACTCAATCCTTGAACAAGCGTAAATGAAAATTGCAGTATTGATTTCGGGTGGCGTGGATAGCGCCGTGGTCGTGCACCAGCTGATGGAGCAGGGGCACGAACTGCACCCGTTCTACATACGCATTGGGCTTGACAATGACGAGGGCGACTGCAGCGCTGAGGAGGACATTGAGATGTGCTCACTCATTTGTCGCAAGTATGGCCTTCGACTCGAGGTCGTGTCGCTGCATCAGGAGTATTGGGACAATGTGATGGCTTACGCCTTGCGCACGGTGCAGGCAGGCCTGACGCCTAACCCTGACATGATGTGCAACCGCATGATCAAGTTCGGCTACTTTGAGCAACGCTGGGGACACGAGTTTGACATGACCGCCACAGGACACTATGCCACCACATGCGAAGTCGACGGGGTGAAGTACCTTGCTACCGCAGTCGACCCGGTAAAGGACCAGACCGACTTCCTGGCGCAGATTACCTATGAACAGCTGTGTCACCTGATGTTCCCCATTGGGCACCTGCCCAAGAGCGAGGTGCGCCGTATCGCCCTGGAGCAGCACCTCCCCAACGCGCAACGCCGCGACAGCCAGGGCATCTGCTTCCTTGGACAAATTGATTATAACGACTTTATTCGCCGTCACCTGGGCGAACGGCCTGGTCCAATCATCGAGCTAGAAACTGGCCGCAAACTGGGTGAACACCGTGGATACTGGTTCCACACGATAGGTCAGCGCAAGGGCCTGGGCTTGAGTGGCGGGCCATGGTATGTGGTGAAAAAGAATGTGCACGACAATGTCATCTACGTCACGGGTGGCTATGGTGCCGAGAAACAATATGGTCGTACCCTCCACGTCGACGAGATGCACTTTATCAGCGGTAACCCGTGGCAAGAGCAGAACGGCCCGCAAGCCATCATGTTCAAGAACCGCCACACCCCCACTATGATGCGCGCCCAGTTATCGCACATCGGCGGCGACGAGTGGCTCATCGAGAGCGAACAGGATGTGCAAGGCATCGCCCCTGGCCAGTTTGCCGTTATCTACGACGCGCAAGGCCACCTGTGCTACGGCAGCGGAGTAATCACCAAATAACGGAGAATGAGTGACCAAATAGAACTGAAAGTGTTAGGCATCACACGAAACCAGTTAGACACTGGAGTGTTTGCCCTGGTAATGGAGCAGAAAAATGGCCCCATTCGCATTCCCATTGTCATCGGGATGGCCGAGGCGCAGTCTATCCAAGCGCATCTGTTGTCAATTGTACCACCCCGTCCCTTGACACACGACCTAATGGTGAGCATGTTTCACCGCTTTGGCATATTTCCCGACTATATCGAGATCTACAGCTTTGCCGACGGCGTGTTTGCCTCGCACATCCACCTCACAGGTCCTGACGGCGGTATCCAGGTGCTGGATGCACGCACCAGCGACGCTGTAGCTATTGCCGTCAGGGTGAAATGCCCCATCTACACCACGCGCGAAATCTTGGACCGCGCTGGATATATCCCCGATGAAGATGGCATGCCACAGGCACACCTCGACGCGCTACCGTTGGACGAACTGCCACTGGAACGCCTAGAGGCTCGCTTGCAGCAATGCATCGACGATGAAGACTACGAGCGCGCTGCCGAGATCAAGAAAATCCTCGAGTCAAAGGAACAGAAATCATAAGATTATTTGTACCTTTGCAAGTTGTTTAACAGCAGAATATATTAATCATCATCAAATATTGCGCAATTATGAAGAATATCAAGCTAAGACTAATCGTGATGAACTTCCTGGAGTTCGCCGTGTGGGGTGCTTACCTCACCTGCATGGGCAACTATCTGGGAAAGGCCGGGATGGGCAGTGAAATCTCATGGTTCTACGCCATCCAGGGCATCGTGTCCATCTTCATGCCCACGATCATGGGCATCGTCGCCGACAAGTGGATTCAGCCTCAGCGCCTGCTGGGTATCTGCCATCTGCTAGCAGGTGCTGCCATGATTGCCCTGTTCATGATGGGCATGAATGCCGAGGCAGCCGGCGTGCTGCCCAACAAGGCCGCGTTTATTACCATCTATACCCTGAGCGTGGCATTCTATATGCCCACTCTGGCATTGAGCAACACCACAGCGTTCACCATCCTTAAAGATGCGGGCATGGACACCGTCAAGGACTTCCCGCCTATCCGCGTGTTTGGTACCGTGGGCTTCATCGCTACCATGTGGTTTGTCAATTGTGCCACCCTTGATAACGGCTTCTTTTTCACGCTGGCCGAGAACGCCAACAAGTTTCAGTATACCTACTATCAGTTCCTGGTATCGGGTATCCTGAGCGTTGTGCTGTTCTGCTATTGCATGACCTTGCCACAGTGCAAGCTTCAGCCCAAGCCCGCTCAGTCGCTGGCCGAGTCGTTCGGTCTGGACGCCTTCAAATTGTTCAAGACTAAGAAGATGGCGCTGTTCTTTATCTTTTCGGCCCTGCTGGGCATGTCGCTGCAGGTGACCAACGGCTATGCCACGCCTTTCCTTACCAGTTTTAAGGGCAGTGCCGACGCCGCCATGGCCAACTCGTTTGGTGCTAACAATGCCACGATGCTCATCTCGCTATCGCAGATTGCCGAGGCATTGTGCATCCTGTTGATTCCGTTCTTCCTGCGCAAGTATGGCATTAAGGTGGTAATGCTCATCGCCATGTTTGCCTGGGTATTGCGTTTCGGTTTCTTTGGTCTTGGCAATCCTGCCATGCCGGGTGTGCTGCTGTTCGTCGGCTCGTGCCTTGTCTACGGCGTGGCGTTCGACTTCTTCAATGTGTCGGGCGGCCTGTTTGTCGACAAGGAATGCGACCCCAAGGTGAAAGCTTCGGCTCAGGGCTTATTCATGCTTATGACCAACGGCCTGGGCGCCACCATCGGTACGCTTGCCGCCGGCAAGATTATCGACCACTATTGTCACTGGAACGAGGCTGGCTTCCTGGTGGGTAACACCGACACGGGCTGGCAGAGCGCATGGTTCATCTTCGCTGGCTTTGCCCTCGTGGTCGCCGTGTCGTTCATGTTCTTATTCCAATACAAGCACGTTCCTGAGGAAAAGTGAATCGGTTTTACGAACCCGAAATAGCGACAACGCTCACACTGGGCGAGGATGAGTCGCGGCATGCCGTGAAAGTGTTGCGCCTGACCGAGGGCGACCTCATCGAGGTCGTCGACGGTCAGGGCACCTGTTACACCATGCGCATCACGCTAGCTCACCCCAAGCGTTGCAGCGTTGAAGTCGTTAAGTCGGTTCAGGTTCCCACGCCATGGGGCCACCAGATTGTCCTAGCCGTGGCACCGACCAAGCACCTTGACCGCATTGAGTGGGCTGTGGAGAAATGTACCGAAATGGGCATGGATCGTTTCATCCCGCTACATGGCCACAACAGCGAGCGCACCACGCTCAAGACCGATCGCATCCAGCGGGTGATGGTCGCGGCGATGAAACAATCGCTGGGCGCCACTCTGCCACATTGCGATGAGATGAACACGGTGATGCAGGTCATCCAAGCCCCATTCGACGGGCAGCGCTTCATTGCTTACTGCGACGCGATGCTTCCACGTGAGCAACGGCGAGCCTTGGCACAGGAATACCACCCTGGCAGCAATGTTCAAGTACTCATTGGCCCAGAAGGCGACTTTAGCCCTGAGGAAGTACAAGCGGCACTGGCTGCAGGATTCATTCCCGTGACCCTGGGCGAGAGCCGCCTACGCACCGAGACCGCCGCGGTCATGGCATGCGCCATTATTCACACACTCGACCAAGCCAATTGAGAATGGCCACGCCACAGCTATGGCATAGCCGACTTAGACAGATTTTTGATAACAACACAACTACTGAATAGAAAGAAGAAATGAAAAAGTTTTTTTGGGCAGCGATGCTTGCCCTGTGTGTCATCTCGATGTCGGCACAAACTACCGACGATGACGAACGTGTGCGCCAGCGCATCCAGACTGCCGTCATGAATGTCTATGATAATGCCCTGGCCGAAAACCCCGATGACTACAACACCCGTTTTGCCCGTGCCAACCAACTGTTTCTCAACGGTGACTATGCTAAGGCTATCGCCGATGCCGACATCGTCGTGGATCAAGTGCCCAAGAAGGAGAACGAGCTAAAGTTTGACACCTACTTGCTCAAGGCACGTGCCCAAGCCGCCCTCGAACAGTATGAGGACGAGGTGGAGACTCTGCAAGCAGCAGCCGCTATCAACCCTCGGTCGTTGGCACTCATCGACTTGATGGGCAAGGCCTGCTATAACCTGGGTGACATGGATGCCGCCGAAAAGAACTTCAAGACCATTTTGCGCGAGAGTCCTATGAACTATGACGCGCACTACTGGCTGGCCCGTGTGGAGTTGGCTCGCAACAACTTTGGCAAGGCCTACGAGTACAGCGACAAGGCCGTCACCTTGTTTACCGCCAACCCGCAGGTCTACCTGAACCGGTCGGACATCCTCTTGCGCTCGCAACAGTATGAGCAGGCCGCTCAAGACCTGATCTCGGCAATGAGCGTGGGAAATGACGAGGGTGCCGCAATGCGCCGGCTCATCAACATGAGCGACGAGCATTACGATGAGGTGATGAATGTTCTTGCCTCAAGCATCGACAAGGCGCCGCAAGTGGGCATGTTCCACTATCTGCGTGCTGTCATTGCCATGCGCCAAAACCACTATGGCCAGGCCCTGCGCAACCTCGACTTTATCGTCGAGAACAACCTCTATGATTACCACAGCATCTACTTCTACCGCGCTCAGTGCCAGATGGCGTTGACGAACTATGCCGAAGCGCTGACCAACGTCAACAAGGCCATAGCCCTCAATGAGAACCCTGATGCTAAATACTATGTGCTGAAGGCACAGTGCGAGCAGAATCTCAAGACCCCTGAGGCAGCAACGATGACGCTGGACCAGGCTGCCAAGTTGATACCCAACAACGAGTCGATCTTGCTAGAGCAGGCGCGCCTGCTGTCGAGCCACCGTGCCGACAAGGAGGCTATCGCCAAGCTAACCGCCTTGCTTGCCATCAACCCCAAGAACGCCGAGGCATTGTTGCTCAAGGGTTGGATTGAGAAATATCGCCAAAACAATGCCGCTACTGCCAACAAGACCTTCGAACGCGTACTAGCATGCGGCGATGACATGGCAAGTCTGCGTGGCTTTGCCCTGCATGAATTAGGCCGTGATGACGAGGCTCGCGCATGGGCCAACAAGATTATTCAGGACAACCGCATCATTGGCGGCGATAGCTACTTCTTGGCATCGGCGCTACTGAGTGACATTGGCGACTATGAGGCAGGTGACAAGACGAAGTCAATGGAATACTTGCGCAGCGCACTGGCCAACGGCTATGGCAACCTTTACGAAATCAAGGTTAACGAGACACCCTATGTTAACCTTAAGCTCGTGCGCCGCTATCCCGATTTCCAGACTGTCCTCGATCAAAACTCGCTCAACTTCGAGATTCGCAGATAATCCCCCTCATTGCTAGCTGCTATACCATATAGATCCGCACCTGCGTCCTGGCCAAGGCTGGGACGCAAGGTTGTGTTGTGCATTGTTCATTTGGCACTATGCATTGTGGTTGCGTCTTGCTCGTCGACCAAGCATGTGCCGGCAGGACAATTGCTACTCGACCGTACCCGCATTAACATCGCAGATGGTGCCCAACACAAGGATGTGGTAGTATCGGACCTGACCAACTACCTGCGCCAGACCGAGAACCACAAGGTGCTGGGCGGCATGAAGCTGCAGCTCGCCATCTACAACATGAGCGGACGCGACTCGACCAACTGGTTCAACCGCTGGATACGTCGTGTGGGCGCACCACCCGTCATCTACGACAGTACGCTCACTGAGGCCAGCGCACACCAACTGAACATGGCGTTGCGTAACCGCGGCTATATGAACAACGAAGTGACCTATCGCGTAGATGCCGACAGCGCCAAGCGTAAGGCTCGCGTAGACTACGACATCACGCTGGGTGACCCCTACTACATCCGTTCCATCTCTTACAACATCCCCGACGACTCGCTGCGACGCATCATTCTTGCCGACACCGCCATGGCTCCAGTGCATGTGGGTTCGCTGCTGGACCATAACCGACTCGACCAATGGCGTCAGGAAATCACCACTGCGCTACGGCGCCATGGATACTACGCGTTCGGCAAGGAGTATGTAACCTTTGATGCCGACACGGCAGCGGGGTCGCGTGAGGTGGACCTGACGCTGAACACCCGCGCTCCTTACCGCAGCGAGCGCATGCCCTACTACACCGAGCATCGTCCATTCTATGTGCGGCAGGTGACCTATGTCACCAACTACGACCCTGTGCTGATGCACGACGGCTACTTCGCCCCCGACACCACTCGTTACGGCAAGCTGCTCATTCTCCACGACGATGATACTTACCTGCGCAATAGTGTCATCGACGAGTGCAACTTTATCAAACCTGGCCAGCTATATAACGCTGCGGATGTCGACCGCACTTACAAGGCACTAGGGCGATTGGGCATCGTCAAGTTTATCAACATCGATGTGCGTCCCGTGGGCGAGGTCGACGGCAAGGTTTGGCTCGACGCCTATGTGCTGCTGCAGCGTGACAAGTCGCAGGCAATCTCGGTGTCGCTCGAGGGCACCAACAGCGAGGGCGACCTAGGTTTCGGCATCGGTCTCGACTATCAACACCGCAACTTGATGCGAGGTTCCGAGACGCTTAATGCCAAGTTCCGCATGAGCTATGAGAGCCTGTCGGGCAACCTCAACGGCTTGATTAACAACAACTACTCGGAGTATGCTGGCGAGGTGGGCATTACTTTCCCCAAGTTCAAATTTCCCTTCTTGTCGCGCGAGTTCAAAAACAAAATTCAGGCCTCGACCGAGTTGGCCACCAGCTTCAACTACCAGACTCGCCCCGAGTATACGCGCATCATTGCTGGCGCTGCGTGGCGCTACCTGTGGACAGAGCAACAGGCACGCATGCGCCACACATTCAATCTTGTTGACTTGAACTACGTGTACCTTCCCAAGAGCCGCAGCAACTTCCTGGACAGCATCGCCAATCCACTGCTGCGCTACAGCTATGAGAACCACTTCATCATGCGCATGGGGTATAACTTTTACAAGACCAACAAGGTGCAGCCGGGGCCGATGGCGCGCAGTTTCCAGTCCAATGTGTACACGATCCGTGCTGCGGCCGAGACGGCAGGCAACCTGCTCTATGGCATCTCACGAATCACGGGCCAGAAGCACGAGGATGACGACTCCTACAAGGTGTTCGGTATCCGCTATGCGCAGTATGCCAAGGCCGAGGTCGACTATGCCCTCACACACTTTTTCAACTCGCGGCACTCTCTGGCTTTCCACGTTGGCGCAGGCGTGGCGGTACCCTATGGTAATAGCACAGTACTGCCGTTCGAAAAACGATTCTATGCCGGCGGAGCTAATGGCGTGCGTGGTTGGGGCGTGCGCACACTGGGACCAGGTTGCTTCAACGCAGCCAAGTCTCAGAGCCGATTCATCTATCAATGTGGCGATATCCGGCTAGACATGAACCTGGAGTACCGTGCCAAGCTGTTCTGGGTCATCGAGTTGGGCCTGTTTATAGATGCTGGCAACATCTGGACCATTCGTGACTATGAGGTCCAACAAGGTGGCGTGTTTCGCTTCAACAAGTTCTATGAGCAGATTGCGTTGGCTTATGGGTTGGGCATCCGTCTGGACTTCAACTATTTCTTGTTGCGCCTGGATATGGGCATGAAGGCGCACAACCCCGCTATGGATCAGGAACCCTGGCCACTGGTCCATCCTCGCTTCAAACGCGACAGCGAGTTCCACTTCTCGGTAGGATACCCGTTCTAATTGAGAATAGAGTTCACCTATTCCTCATGCGGTTCTTGACGAAAAGCCAGTCAATTAGTGCATAGATTGCAGTGAGGACAGCCGAAAACACCACATTAACCAACAAATTACTGCCCTCAGGATCATCATGCGGCAACAGGCGACACCATGCCACTCGCAATGTAAGAATGACCATGAAAACAACGAGGCAACGCACCCAACGGCGCAAAAAGTATGGTTTCATCGCTTGATTGATTTGGAAGCACACAGAAGAAACGATTATCTCAAACCTAAATTGTGAATTTTGGGGTAGAGAATTGAGAAGAATCTCTTAAAAAACACTTTTTTCAAAAAAAATAGCCGAATTATTTGCTCAGTTCAGAAAATGGCAGTACCTTTGCATCGCTTTTCGGAAATCACACCGTTAAGTTCATTCGGGATGTAGCTCAGTCCGGTTAGAGTACGCGTCTGGGGGGCGTGGGGTCGCTAGTTCGAATCTAGTCATCCCGACTGA
>JAEEGL012454546.1_pt1 | contig 11182 bp, 9 predicted proteins | sample 9134231 | NCBI WGS metagenome assembly JAEEGL01 (sample SAMN16246548, study PRJNA631951) | gut metagenome | biome: gut microbiome; feature: rumen; material: fiber-attached | host: Bos | place: Iran: Karaj | collected 2018-10
ATCTAAGGCGCCTCCCCCACGCACCTTATACACCTCAACCTCCTTGCATCGTGCCATCACAAAGCCCTCTCGTTCATAAACCACGCTTGTGGGACGAATATCCCACGTCTGTGGTTTCCATATCCCACGCTTGTGGGATATTCATCTCACGTCTGTGGTTTATGACATAAATACCACCTCCGAACAACTACATCCTCACGGAAAAGCGCATTTTTCGCACCAAAAAGCACCAAACAGGCACCAAAACTGCCACAACTACCACACAGCTACCACGCGCAACCGCCTGATTATAACGAGCATGTGGTAGTCTGGCGGTTGTAGCGGTATTTTATTTAGACTGTGGGAGGGAAAGCGGCTACGCAGGCTTCTTATTCAACATTTCAGCGCCTTTGTCGGACAAGCCTTCGTACATTTCTGGCAAAGGATACACTCCGTAGCGTTCTTACGACCGCGCGAATTATTGTTCACCTCGACACCCATTGGGCATACCCTCAGGCATTTCCCACAACGATTGCATTTCTCCTCGTCGCACCTGATGCGAAGGAGGGAATAATAGCTCATCGGCTTCAGAAACACCGTTATCGGACAAACGTACTTGCAAAAGGCGCGATTGTCCTTGAGCATGATGGCGAGGACTATGCCTACAATATAATATATAATGTTTCCCGCAATAAATACCACGAACATCGTATAGGCATCTGCCATGCCGAGCCAGAAAAGAAGCAATACGATAGCCAGCGAGAGGGCGAACGTGATATAGCGAACGAAGCCCCATTTCTTTCTTGGCGCTTTAGGCTGCTTGTAAGGCAACAAGTCAAGAATCATTGCCGTCCAACAGGCAAAGCCGCACCATCCCCGACCAAACAGCAAGGGACCGAATATCTTGGCAATGGCATAATGAAGCGTTCCAGCCCCCAGAACGCCATAGAACAGGTAGTACCAAAAGCCCTCAATCTGCATATTCTCGCGACACACCAGGCCAAGAAACACAAGCATATAGGAGCCGACGCAAAACTGAGTGAACTCCCTTGCATACTTCCAGCCTGCCGCGAAAAGGAGCACGCCCAAAGCGACACAAATACCAATATACGAAAAATTTAGCAGGAAGAATAACTTTCCTGTAGCCACCCATAACCATACAGCAACGGCCTCAAATGCCAAAAGCAATATGATCGGTGTACGATACTTGCGAAAGAAATGCCTCGTTTCCATCTTTCCTAAATATCACATGTGGGAAAGCATTATGAATTGCGCCTTCCTCGCCTGCCACGATGCGCTTTTCTCTTGTCGCCTTGTGGTTTTTCTGAGGCTGCGCCCTGCGTCTTTCTATTATCACCTTGCGACTTTCCACGACCGCGGCGCGACCAGCCCCGTTTTCCTGTGTTCGTCTTAAAAGATTTCGGGTCGGGAGGCGTAAGTCCCTCGGGGAGTTCTGCTTGCGGGATTTTCTTTTCCAATAGTTTCTCTATGGCTCGTAGATGAACCATATCGCGCTCGTTGACGAGGGTGATGGCGCGTCCATTGCGGCCTGCTCGCGCTGTACGTCCGATGCGGTGCACATAGTCCTCGGGGTCGCGGGGCGCGTCGAAGTTCAGGACGAGGGTAATGTCGTCGATGTCGATGCCGCGCGCCACGATGTCGGTAGCTACGAGGATGTCGGTATGTCCAGCCTTGAAGGAGAGCATGACTTCGTCGCGCTCTTTCTGGTCGAGGTCGCTATGCATGGCGCGGCAGTTGTAGCCGAGGCGCTGCAGGGCAATGTTAAGTTCCTTGACCATGAGCTTCGACGAGCAGAAGATGATGACGCGCTTAGGTTCAGACTCTGAGAAAATGCTCTTCACAATGGCTGCCTTATCGCCCTCGCGGCAGATGTAAACGGTCTGGTGTATGCCTTCCGCAGGCTTTGCTACGGCTATACGCACCTCCACAGGGTCGGTCATGATGGTGCGGGCGAGGCGTGCGATGTCCGCGGGCATAGTAGCGGAGAAGAGTATCGTCTGGCGCTGCTGCGGGAGTTTGGAAACGATTTTCAGGATGTCGTCGCTGAATCCCATGTCGAGCATGCGGTCGGCTTCGTCGAGGACGAGGTGTGTTGTGCGGCTGAGGTCGAAGCTGCCCACGTCGATATGCGTAAGTAGGCGCCCAGGCGTGGCTATAATGATGTCGGCGCCTCCAGAAAGGCTGCGGCGCTCCTGCTCGTAGCGTACGCCGTCGCCGCCACCATAGACAGCGAGTCCCTTAACGCCGCTGTAATATGCAAAACCCTGCAGAGCTTGGTCTATCTGTTGCGCAAGCTCGCGCGTTGGAGCCATGATGAGGCAGTTAACTGCGTCGTCGGGGTGCGGTTCTTGCTGCAGGAGCGTAAGGAGCGGGAGCAGATATGCTGCCGTCTTGCCTGTTCCTGTTTGGGCAATGCCGACAACGTCCCTGCCCTCAAGTATCGCGGGTATGCACTTTGCCTGAACAGGAGTACACTTCTCGAAACGCATGTCGTAGAGCGCGTCGAGGACATCCTCGGAGAGGGCTAAATCTTCAAAGTATATGTTTTCTTCCATGTGATTTCGTTATTTCGGCGTGCGCCAATAGAGTACGAGGGCAATCAAGCCGAAGAGTATGTTTGGAATCCATACGCTCAGCGTCGGAGGCCACCCCGCGTTGACGGCGAAGCTTGCCGTCACGGTTTGCAGAAGGATGTAGGCGAAAGAAAGGGCGAGACCAAGACCTATGCTGGCGCCCATGCCGCCCTTGCGCTTGTTGCACGAGAGCGTAACGCCAATCAGCGTCAGGATAAAGGCCGTAAATGGCGTAGCAAAGAGCTTGTAATATTCCACCTCGAACACGCTGATACCCGCGGCCCCGCGAAGACGTTGGCGGTCGATGAACTCGTCAAGTTCGGGCAACGTCATTGTCTCCTGTTGGTTGAGCACGTAGAAGAAGTCACGCGGTTCCATTTGGATAATAGTGTCCATGCGGCTGCCCTCCTTGACTTCCTCAGTCATTCCCTTTTGCGTGCGAATCTGATACATCTGCAGCGTCCACTTGTAGCGCTGGTCGCTGAGTGTGTCGTAGCTTATCGTCTGTGCAGTAAGGCGCGATTGTATCTTTTTGCCGTTGAACTTGTCGAGCGACATGCCGTAGCCAGACTTTGTCCTATTGTCGAAGTGGGTTATGAAGCACACAACGCCCGTGTCCACCTGAAGTTGTATGTTGTCGGCAAAGCTTACGTCGCGCTTCTTGATGTAGCGATTGCCGAAGTTCACGCGTGCAACGTTACCCTTGGGGATTATGTATCCGCCGAGCCAGAAACTAAGGGAGGCAATGAGGGCTGCCGAGATGAAGTATGGGCGAAGTAGGCGGCGGAAGCTCACGCCAGCAGCCTTCATCGCGATAATCTCGGAGTTTCCCGCCAGCTTGGTGGTAAAGAATATGACCGCAACGAAAACGAAAAGCGGGCTGAAGAGGTTTATGTAGTACGGAATGAAGTTCGCGTAGTACTCCGTGGCGACTTTCTTGAACGAAACGTGCGCCTTCGCCAACTTGTCGATGTTCTCGTTGTAGTCGATGATGAGGGCGATGGTGATGATGATGATGATAAGGAACACGTAGGTGACGAGGAACTGGCGTATGATGTACCAGTCGAGCTTCGTGATGCCAGGTATGTGGAAACGAAAGCTCCTAAAGGCTTTCTTTACGGCGCCGAAGCCCTTTTTCAGAGCGCGAAAGCCTTTCTTGAGAGCCTCGCTCCCCTTTTCCATGACTCTCGCCCCCCTCTGCGAGGCATTGGGAGGTGTCTCGGGAGAGACTACCGCTGTCCCAAGTCCACCCTGCGCCTTATCATTTATTCGTTTTCTAAAGAACATTCCTGCTAATTGTCTGGTTTCGAAAGATCTTCGCACCTTGTCATAGGCGCTGCCCAAGCCGCGGCATCATCTCGCGCTTCCATTCGGCGAAGGTGTCGTTGAGGATGTGGCGTCGAGCTTCGCGCACAAGCCACAGATAGAAGCCGAGATTGTGAATGCTGGCAATCTGCAGGGCGAGAAGCTCCTTGGCTTTGAAAAGATGATGCAGATATGCGCGGCTGTAGGTCTCGTCAACGAATGTAGCTCCACCCTCGTCGATTGGCGAGAAGTCCGCTGCCCACTTTGCGTTGCGCATGTTCAGGACTCCGTTGCGAGTGAAAAGCATGGCGTTGCGGCCGTTGCGAGTTGGCATCACGCAGTCGAACATATCGACGCCGCGGTCGATGGCTTCAAGGATGTTCTGCGGCGTTCCAACACCCATCAGGTAGCGAGGCTTTGCTTTCGGTAGCACGTCGTTGACAATGCTTATCATCTCGTACATCTGCTCGGCAGGTTCTCCTACAGCGAGTCCACCGATGGCATATCCCTCGGCATCCATGTCGGAACAGAACTGCGCGCTCTCGCGGCGAAGGTCCTCATAGACGCATCCCTGGACAATCGGGAACAATGCCTGATGGTAGCCGTAGCGAGGCTGCGTCTCGTTAAAGCGACTGACGCATCGCTTGAGCCATCCGTGCGTAAGGTCGAGGCTTTTGCGGGCGTAGGAATAGGGAGCTGTGCCCGGCGGGCACTCGTCGAAGGCCATCATGATGTCGGCGCCGACGCTGCGCTCGATGTCCATGACGCGTTCGGGCGAGAAGAAGTGTTTGGAACCGTCGATGTGGCTGCGAAACTCGCAACCCTCCTCGCGCAACTTCCTGATGCCTGCGAGTGAGAACACCTGAAAGCCGCCGCTGTCCGTAAGCATGGGGCGGCTAAAGCCGTTGAACTTGTGCAAGCCGCCAGCCGCCTCAAGGACATCGAGACCTGGACGCAGATAAAGGTGATATGTGTTGCCGAGAATTATTTCGGCGTTGATGTCGTCGAAGAGTTCGCGCAGGTGTACGGCCTTGACGCTGCCTTCCGTGCCAACGGGCATGAATATGGGCGTCTGCACGCGTCCGTGGTCGGTCATAAAACTTCCCGCACGCGCCTCGGAGCCTGTTGCCGTATGTTCGAGCGTGAAGAATCCACCCTCGTGTTTATGTTGTATGGTCATCTCAAACTTTTTCTTTCGTCGTCCAAACTATTTCTTCGCGTCTTCGGAGAAATCAAATTCCCTTGCGGCTGCCACCTTCTCGGGAAGTAGTGCGAAGTCGAGAACTTCCTGCACATTGCGAACGTAGTGGAAGGCGAGTCCGCTGAGGTACGCTGCGGGAATCTCCTCGATGTCGCGGCGGTTTTCCTCGCTCATGACGATGTCGGTAATGCCCGCGCGCTTGGCAGCGAGGATTTTCTCCTTGATGCCTCCGACAGGGAGCACGCGTCCGCGAAGCGTTATTTCTCCTGTCATCGCCATCTTCGCGCGCACTCGGCGCTGTGTGAGAGCACTTGCAAGGCTCGTGGCTATCGTGATGCCTGCGGAGGGACCGTCCTTTGGCGTAGCTCCTTCAGGCACGTGGACGTGGATGCTGTAGTTTTCAAATATTCTGAAGTCAACGCCCAGCTTGTCGGCATGTGCCTTCACATATTCCAGGGCGAGCGCAACGCTTTCTTTCATGACGTCGCCGAGGTTTCCGGTGATGTTGAGCTTGGGAGCTTTCGAGCGCGATAGGCTTGTCTCGACAAAGAGTATCTCGCCGCCGACACTCGTCCATGCGAGACCTGTGACGACGCCCGCGATGTCGTTGCCCTGGTAGGAGTCGCGGCTGAAGCGCGGCTTGCCGAGCAGACTCTCAACGTCCTTAATACCAATACTCTTAGGTTGTTCCGTTGAAGTATCCATAAGAGTGCGGTAAGCCCGCTTGCGGTAGATTGTCTGCAGCTGCTTCTCGAGGCTTCTCACACCACTTTCGCGAGTATATCGCTCGATAACGTACTCGAGAGCCTTCTTCTGGATGCGCGGGCGCTCCGACGTAGTCATATTGAGGTCTTTCTCGATTCGGGGGATTAGGTGATGTCGCGCAATCTCGCACTTTTCTTCCGTCAGGTAGCCTTCGAGTTCTATAATCTCCATGCGGTCGAGCAGCGGAGCGGGTATCGTCTGCAGGGTGTTGGCGGTGGCGATGAAAAGCACGTGGGAGAGGTCGTAGTCAACGTCGAGATAATTGTCGTGGAAAGCCACGTTTTGCTCAGGGTCGAGCACTTCGAGCATGGCGCTCTGCGGGTCGCCGTTGTGCGTGGAGCCCGTAATCTTGTCAATCTCGTCGAGAATGAACACGGGGTTGTCCGTCTCAGCCCTCTGGAGGCCTTTTATGATGCGTCCGGGCATAGCTCCGACGTATGTGCGGCGGTGTCCGCGAATCTCTGCCTCGTCGTGGACGCCACCAAGTGAGACGCGGACGTATTTTCTGCCCAGCGCATTTGCCACGCTCTTGCCGAGCGACGTCTTGCCGACGCCCGGAGGGCCGTAGAGACACAGTATTGGGGCCTTCATGTCGCGACGGCGGCGCAAGACGGCGAGGTGTTCGAGGATGCGTTCCTTAGCCTTCTCCATTCCGTAGTGGTCCTTGTCGAGGACATGTGCGGCATTGGCGATGTCGAAGTTGTCCTCCGACTGTTCGCCCCAAGGAAGGCTCACCATTGTCTGCAGGTATGTGAGTTCCGAAGCGTATTCGGGGCTCTGGACGTGGTATCGCTCGAGTTTTCCCACGCTTCTGTCGAACACCTTCCTCACCTTTTCGGGCATGTTCAGACGTGCGGCCTTTGCGCGTAGTTCTTCGACGTCGGCACTTTGTTCGTCGCCGAGCTCGTGCTGAATGTTCTTGATCTGCTGCTGCAGGAAATGTTCGCGCTGTTGTTGGTCGAGGTCCTCGCGCGTCTGGTTTTGTATCTCCTGTTTTAGGGTTGCATACTGTAGCTCGCGGTTCAGTATCGCCGAGAGCATGTAGGAGCGTTGCTTCTGGTCGGCTTCGCAGAGGAGTTTCTGCTTCTCCTCCATCGAGAATGGCAGGTTCGTGCATACGAAGTTCACCATGAAGATGGGGTTATGCATGTTCCTGACAGCAAAGACAACCTCCTCGCGGCCGTATTCCGAGGCGCGGATGAGTTTTATCGTCTGGTCCTTGCAGGTGTCTGCGAGGGCGAAGTACTCCTTGTCGTCCTTCGGCGGCAGTATCTCGTCGAGACTTTCCACCCTCGCCCTGAGATATGGTTTCCTGCGCGTGAAATGTCCGAGGCGTATGCGTCCATAGCTTTGTATGATTACGGCCGTGCTTTCCATCGGAAGCTCTACGACGCGCATTACACGCCCCACAACGCCAACTTCGTAGAGGTCGGCTTCATCGGGTTCCTCAATTTCTGGGTCGCGCTGGCAGAAGATGCCCATGAAACCACCAGTACGATTCAGGTCGCGCACGAGTTGCTGCGACGACTGGCGTCCTACCGACACGCTCGCCACAACGCCAGGGAAAACCATCATATTGCGAAGCGGGAAGATGGGGAGGATATTGGGTATCTGCTTACTAAAAAGTTCTTCTATGTCGCCCTCGAAATCTGCAATCAGCGAGAACGGGTTCTGCGGTAGTTCTAATGTATCCATATTTGGGCGCGAAAATAGCGCAATCCCAACGAAGCACAAAGCAAAACGCGAAAAAACATACATCCGCGGGCTCCGTACGTCGCTCGAAGCGCGAACGGAACATGCCGCCTTGTAGCACTTTGTTCATATCCCACGCTTGTGGGACGAATATCCCACGTCTGTGGTTTCCATATCCCACGCTTGTGGGATATTCATCTCACGTCTGTGGTTTATGAACGAAAAGCCTTCACGGAGGGTGTTTCATGCCTTCACGACAGACACTTCGGGCTTTATGCTCAGGCACTTGGCCGCATAAACTTTTGGCGAGGTGCGCACCCAGAGGATACAGAACCCACAAAAAGGCAAAATCGCCCCCATTTGCGAGGCCATACAAGGCGCGGGCAGCAACTTTTTGCGCCTACATCGCGCGTTTCCATAAACTTTTTGTACTTTTGCATCGCAAAAAACGCACGCCCTCGCCACGAGGACGCGACGTTTTCCAACAAACACGTAACAACACACAAACAACCAGAACAAAGCAACATGGGAATCTTATCCATATTCAAGCGCGGCAAAAGCGCGAAGGAGAAAGGATGGCGCGTGGGCGGAATGGAGGACTTCATGACGCTCATACGCGTTTACTACCAGAGCGTAATGGCAAGCCAGCTGGGCATAACAAACCTCGCTGCACTGCCCGACCTGCGCGTTTTCAAGCAAACGCTGAAAGTTCCAACCGTAAACAACCGCCTCGGATTGGGAGAAAAAAACAAGTGCAAGCAGATGATGGGCGAAATCTACGGACTAAAGGACGACTTCTTCCGCGAAATCGACACCTCCATCAAGAAAAACTGCCGCACGCAACAACATGCACAGCAATACCTCTTCAGCTTCCAGGGATTTACACAGGAGCTGCTAATGGTCGTCGGCAACCTCATGAAGTGGAAGTTCCGCGTGCCCGGATTCATGCGCAAGGCCCTCCACGCCCTCACCGAGAAAACCGTGCAGGACATCATGACGAAGGACAACTGGAAGGACGACGGCGTACGCAAAAGCGTATTCACCGTACGACGACTCCAGCAGCAACTCGGCTACAGCCCCGAATGGATGACGGAGTTCGTATTCAACGTCATCACCCTGGCGAAAAAAGAGCCCAAACCAAAGGACGCAGAGGAGAAAAAGTAAGCCTCCAGCCCCTTAAAGGACTAAAAGAAGCAAACAAAGGTAAAATTTTCATTCTTAACGCGTAATTATATAGATGAAAGTGTTATCTTTGCTCGCGAAAACCAGAATAAAAGCAAATGACTAAAGCCGAAGAAACCACTCTCAAGCGTTTCGAGACGCGACTGCGCCAACTAATCCTGAGCTACAAGCAACTGCAAGACGAACACCTGCAGCTGCTGCTCGAAATGGAGGAGAAGGACAAAAGCATCAAGGAACGCGACGAGAAAATAAAGCAACTCGGCGACGACTTTGCACGTCTGAAACTCGCGCAAATGGTGAAAATCAGCAACGAAGACCTCGATGCTGCAAAAGCGCGGGTGGACAACATGGTGCGCAAAGTGGACAAATGCCTCCACCTACTTGGTGTATAAAAGCCGAAAGCACAAACACCAAAAAGAGATAGCAGACTATGCCAGAACAGCAAAGCAATATGTTAAACGTACACCTGACGATCGACCGCACGGAGTACCTTCTGAAAGTAGCACCCGACGACGAGGAAACCTTCCGCAAGGCTGCAACGCTCATCAACTCCAAGCTGGCAAGATATCAGGAGCGCTTCCCCAACCAGGGCAGCGAAAAGTACAAAGCCTTCGTCATGCTCGACCTCGCAACCGAGCTGCTGCGACAGGCTAACCGCAACGACACGCAGCCATACACCGCGAAACTCGAAGAACTCGCGCGCGAAATGGAAGACGTGCTGGGCAAAAAGTAAGCACTCACCATCAGGGAGCAACGTCCACAAACCTTTATGCCGGAACATCAAGCCGGAAAACAGCGCACCGCATGCAACGTCGCAACGATAGCATGAGGCGCTTTGACATATACCTGAGCAAACCAAAAACAACATATATAATCAACAAAAACTAACATGGAATACATTATAGCAGCAGTACTCGGTCTGCTCCTCGGCGGAGGCATCGGGCTCGCAATGCGGTCAGTATTCAAGACACGCTACGAAAACCTGAAGGAAGAAGCCGAAAAAGAAGCAGAAGTGATGAAGGAAAAGAAACTACTCGAAGTGAAAGAGAAGTTTCTCAACAAGAAAGCTGAACTCGAGCGCGAGACGCAGACGCGCAACCAAAAGCTGCAACAGGCAGAGAACCGCCAAAAGCAGCGCGAACAGGCTCTACAGCAAAGACAGGAGGAGCTGAACCGCAAAAAACAGGAGCTCGAAACCATGCAAGGGCGCATCGGCGCACAGCAGAAGGCTCTCGAAGCACGCAACGCCGAACTCGAGCGCATACAGCAGGAAGAAATCAAGAAACTCGAGGAAATCAGCGGAATATCATCCGAGGAAGCAAAGACACGACTCGTCGAAAGCCTCAAGGACGAAGCACGAACAAACGCACAGTCCTACATCAACGACATCATCGACGAAGCAAAGATGACGGCAAATCAGGAAGCGAAGAAAATTGTCATACAGACGATACAACGCGTTGCCACAGAAACCGCCATCGAAAACAGCGTAACAGTCTTCCACATCGACAACGACGAAGTGAAAGGCCGCATCATCGGACGCGAAGGCCGCAACATACGTGCCCTCGAGTCTGCAGCAGGCGTCGAAATCGTAGTTGACGACACGCCCGAAGCCATCGTCATCAGCGCCTTCGACCCCGTACGCCGCGAAGTAGCACGCCTCGCACTACACCAGCTTATCAGCGACGGACGCATACACCCCGCACGCATCGAGGAAGTAGTCGCAAAAGTCAAGAAGCAAGTGGACGAGGAAATCATCGAGACAGGAAAACGCACAACCATCGACCTCGGCATCCACGGGCTGCATCCCGAGCTCATTCGCATAGTCGGAAAGATGAAATACCGCTCCAGCTACGGACAAAACCTGCTGCAGCACGCACGCGAAACGGCAAACCTCTGCGCAGTAATGGCTGCCGAACTGGGACTGAACCCCAAGAAGGCAAAGCGCGCAGGACTTCTCCACGACATAGGCAAGGTGCCCGACGAGGAGACGGAAATGCCGCACGCAGAATACGGCGCAAAGATTGCCGAGAAGTATAAGGAAAAACCCGAAATCGTCAACGCCATCGCAGCACACCACGACGAAGCCGAGATGACAACACTCATTGCCCCCATCGTGCAGGCCTGCGACGCAATCAGCGGAGCACGTCCCGGAGCACGCCGCGAAATAGCCGAAGCATACATCAAGCGTCTGAAAGACCTCGAGAACATCGCCATGAGCTACGAGGGCGTCACGAAGACATACGCTATTCAGGCTGGCCGCGAGCTCCGCGTAATCGTTGGCGCCGACCAAATTGGCGACGAGCAGATACCAAAACTCTCCGACGACATAGCTCGCCAAATCCAGGAGGAGATGACATATCCCGGACAGGTGAAGATTACGGTCATCCGCGAGACGCGCGCCATCAGCTACGCCAAGTAATCTCTTTTTGTTTGTTGCGACCACGTCGTAACCATATCACAAAAA